>Ga0172378_10006112_pt1 | contig 11255 bp, 9 predicted proteins | sample GrowelOW332metaG_FD_119755 | JGI IMG/M metagenome (GOLD analysis project Ga0172378, IMG submission 119755) | Groundwater microbial communities from an aquifer near a municipal landfill in Southern Ontario, Canada - Pumphouse #3_1 metaG | ecosystem: Environmental > Aquatic > Deep subsurface >... | reverse complement strand
ATTTAAGACGTTTCTTAATCAAGTGGCTGAAGGATGTTAAGGCTGAGCAATTGAAAACAGGCGGCATACCAAATACCGTTCCCGCTCATGGTTACAAGTTCCCGGCTACAATGCCAAAAATGGCCGTGGATTTCTGGGGAGATGCCTGTTTGACTGTCCCTTATGAATTGTATATTCAGTATGGTGATGAAGACATCCTAGAATATATGTATCCTACTATGAAGAAATATGTTAATGCCTGCAAGTTCTGGGCTAACATTTGGGGTGTTGGAAAATACCGCTATATTTGGCATACTCCGGCCATGCTACATTTTGGAGATTGGGTGGCGCCAGATGTTGATAAAATGGCGTCTTGGCAGAAGAGAAGCTGTTATACCGCTACTGCCTCTTTAAGAAGAACTAGTCTTCTGCTTTCTAAGATTGCGAAGATTTTGAACAAAACCGAGGATGAGAAGAAGTACTCTCTTTTGTCCAAGAAAGTAGCTTCAAGCTATGTTAGTGTCTTTACTGATGGAGAAGGAAGATTAAAGAAAGAGCAATTCCAGACTGGATATGTTCTTCCTTTGGCTTTTGATATGTTCAATGCCAAAGAAAAAGAAGAAGCCCTTCATCAATTAGTTAGTTTGATTGAAAAGAATCATTATCGGATAGGTACAGGTTTTCCTGGAACTCCTTTTATTCTCTTTGTTCTTGCCGATAATGGCTATTCGGATGTCGCTTATAAGATGCTTCTTAATACTGAATCTCCTTCTTGGCTTTACAATGTCAAAGCCGGTGGCACAACTATCTGGGAAAAATTCGATGGCATGTTACCAGACGGTACTTGTCGACCCTCAAAAGATGGTACCGGAAATATGATTTCCTTTAATCATTACGCTTCCGGATCAGTGGGTCAATTCCTGTATCAAAGAATCGGTGGACTTGAACCGCTCGATGCTGGCTACAAAGTTTTCAAAATCAAGCCTATCCTAGGAGGAGGAATTACTTCCTGTCAGATTACTACTACTGTTCCTTATGGAAGGATTTCTTCTTCTTGGACTATTAAAGACAAGCACTTTGAAATCCAGTTGGAAGTTCCGATGAATACGAAATGTCTTCTTACTCTTCCGGATAATTCTTCTAGGGAAGTTCTATCTGGTAAATACACCTTTGCTTGTGATATCCGTTAAATCAATTGGAGGAAATTGAAATGTCTGAAGAAATAACTAAAAAGAAAAGCCCTTTTGATAGCTCAATATTAAGCACCAAAGTCAAATCGGCTAATGTGAAGATTTTTCCGGAAGCTGGTTTAGGCTATTTTTTAGGGCCGACCTTAGCTTTGTTTTCTAACGCTGTTTTAAATACCTATCTCAATAAATACTACACTGATATTCTTAAATTAACGGATTGGGCTACAACTTTTTCGATTCTGTTGCCGTTGCTATCAGTCATAGCTATTGTCATTGGCAATATTTTAGTCGGAAAGCTGATGGATCGAGGCAAGACTAAGGCAGGTAAAGCCCGTCCTTTGCTTTTAATCGCTTTTCCTTTAATTATTATTGCTATTTTAGCTATGTTCTTTAATCCTTTTGCTTTTTCAAATGATGGTACATTGAATGAAGGATCGGTAGGAATGTTGATTTGGATTGCTATCGCCTACAATCTTTATTATGCAATTGCTTATCCTTTCTACTATACTTCTCATTCAGCCTTAGTTAATCTTTCTACTAGAAATTCCAGTCATCGTGGTTTGTTAGGTACGGCTTCAATGGCTACTGGTCTAGCAGCTGTTGGCTTAACCAGCATGGTTATTCCTTTCTTTATTGGTTACTTATTCGTTGATACTGGGTCCGGTTCTGTTAATCCTTTGGCTTCATACCAAGCCTGGCAGGTTTTCACAATTGCTCTAGTTGTAATGACCGGTATTGGTATTCTGATTGAGTATTATTTCACCCGTGAAAGAATAACGGAAGAATCGTTTAGTTTAGCTAAGCCTCAGATTAAAGAAGAAAAGAAACCGATATCAACTAAGAAACAGGCTAAGGCTTGCCTAACAGACAAATACTGGTGGATTATTGTAGCTCTCTTTTTCCTCTATCAATTGGGTGGAATGCTTAAAAACAACTCTCAGTTATACTTCTGCCAGGCTTGGTTTAAAGGTTCTGATGGCAGTTATTCAGTAGCTACTGGTGGTCAGTATTCGGGAACTATTTCCATCATTGGTGCCATTCCTACTGCTTTAGGTATGGTGGTTGTATGGCCTTTATCTAATAAGATCGGTAAATCAAAGACCATCATCTATGGTTGCTTATTAGCCGTCTTAGGTGGCTTGATTGGTTTCATTGATCCTTCTAATTTCGCTTTAGTAGTTACCTCATTTGTCTTAAAAGCTTTTGGAAGCACACCGGCTATGTATATTTCTTTAGCATTGTTAGCTGATGTTCTTGATCACAATGAAGCTGTTCATGGGTTTAGAAGCGATGGTTTGACGATGACCATCTATGGTGCCATCATGATTGGCATGAATGGTGTAGCTAACGGCATCATCAATGGATTATTATCAGCTACCGGTTATGATGCCTCTAGTGCTGCATCCTTTGCCTCAAACGGAGTAAGAAGTGCCATGGAGTGGGTCTTCTTAGGTGGAGAAGTAATCTGCTATGGTGTTATGGGACTATTGCTCCTATTCATGAAGGTCGAAAAATTCTCTAAGCTTGATCATGAAGCTATCAAAGAAGATCAGAAAGCCGAAGCTGAAAAAGAAGGAGTTGAATATGTTGAACCTGTCATCAGACTCGAAAAAGAGCAGGCACAGGCTGAAATAGATTCCGAAAAAGCTTATTTAGAAGAGTTGAAGAAGAAATGTCAGAAGAAAGGTCTTGATTATACAGTTGAAGAAAAGAAGTACTTTGATAACAAGGCTTTGAAGGCTAAGCAGGCGGCTGAGAAGAAGCAAGCTCTTGAAAATAAGCAAGTCCTTAAAGCCAAGACCTTAGCTGAGAAAGCTAGTCAGAAAGAAATGCAGCGGAAGCTTAATCTTAAAGAAGAATGCAATGCTAAACATCTTGACTATGAAGTTGAAGAGAAGAAATATGAAGATAATTTGCTTCAAAATGAAAAAGCAAAGGCTGAGAAGCAAGCCCTTGAGGATCAAAAACTGAAGCAAGTCTTTGAAGGCATGAGAAAGAAATTCCAATCTCAAAGCTACTAATTTGTTCTTGTTGATGTTTGATTCTAAAAAAGAGTCAGTCTTTAATCGGATTGACTTTTTTTATTCTCGTTATGTGCATTGATCGTAACACCCTAGGCTAAGTCCATTAGCTTACTATTAGTCTTAATTTCTATTCTGACTGGTTTATGAGTATATAAAGATGCTATTTAAAGGCTTAGATATTTGAACGTACCTTTCATTGGAAGAAAAATTGGTTCATAAAAAAAGGCTCATGCAAATGAATGTTTGCTTGAGCCTTTATATTGAATTAAAGAATCTTCTTATAGTTTGCTTTGAAGGCGTTTGCTAACTTTATTAAGTCTTGATTGGTAATGGTCTGTTTGATGTTATCTTTGACTAAGAAGTAGATGGTGGCTGCTTTTTCGACTGTCTCTAATAATCCAAAGGCTTCATCAATGCTTTCACCAGTGGCAAATACGCCATGCATGCCCCAAATAACCAAGCGGTAGTCTTTGATCTTCTTAGCTGTTGCTTCACCGATTTCTTTACCACCACATAACATCCAAGGCAAGTAACCGATTCCTTCAGGGAAGACAACGATACATTCAGTGGACATTCTCCAAAGAGTTCTTGTAATTTCATCTTCATCTTCTGGTATTACATATGTCATGGCCAAGGTGTGAGTGGGATGGCAGTGAAGGACGACACGATGTTTAGGATCTTTCTTAAGTCTTTCAATATGATTCATAAGGTGAGTCGGTAATTCACTAGTAGGAGCACCACCATTTGAAAATCCCCAATACAAGTCAGCTCCATTGCCTTTTTCATTGATACGGATTATTCCTAAGCATTCACTTGGAAAATACTGAACGTTTCTAAAGAACTTTCCGGTTCCGGTAACTAAGAAGTAGCGTCCGGCTAGGTAAGAGGCATCATAATCGAAGGAAAAGGAACGGATTTTTTCTTTTGGCAGATAGTCTTTGATACTGTCTTCAAGAAGAACGGAGATGTTACCGCCATTTCTTTCATCATAGCCGAGATTATACATATTGGTGGCAATACGAATGACTTCAACAACAATTGGTAAACTTAAAATTTTATCTTGCATAGTGATATTAACCTCTTTTAGAAAGAATCTGCTTCTCATAGTCTTTGGTTTTAGCTACCCAATCTATTCCTACTGGTACTTTATTCAGTTCACAATAATAGTTGTAGACAGCCGCAAAGGGATAACTCTTTAGTTCCTCTGTTAAAGCTAAACGATCCGTATAATCAAAACCATATTCCATCTTTTTAAGTTCGTCAGTCGGTTCAAGGTAGGCTTTAAGGAGGGCTTTCTGGGTAGAACGGATACCAATAACCCAGGCTGCTATACGATTGATAGTGGCATCAAAGAAATCTAAACCAATATGAGTTCTCTTAATCAAATCATTTCTAATCAGAGATTGAGCAATCCCATCTAATTCATCATTAAGAATGACAACATGATCGGAATCCCAGTTGACTGGTCTTGAGACATGCAAAAGAAGTTCAGGAACATAAAGGAGAACCGAAGAAATCTTATCGGAAATGAATTCATTAGGATGGAAATGACCGGAATCTAAGGTCAGGCCAATCTGATTTTTGATGGCATAGCCTAAATAGAATTCGTTGCTTCCAGTCGTATAGGATTCAGCCCCGATGCCAAAGAATTTTGATTCAACGGAGACTAATTCGTTCTTTTTGTCATAGGAGTCTTTGAGAATTTCATCAAGAGAATCCATCAACCGTTTTCTTGGGGTATAACGATCAATTGGATTATCTTTAAATCCATCCGGAATCCAGATATTGGTGACACAGCGATTATGGAGTTCTTTTCCAAAGTAGTCGCCAATCTTTAATGAGGCACGGCAATGTCTGATCCAAAAGTCTCGCACGTTTTTGTCAGGGGAAGACAAAGTGAAATTGTTTTGGTACATTGGATGAGAAAAGCAGGTAGGATTAAAGTCTAAACCAATCTGCTCTTTCTTAGCCCAGTCAACCCAAGTCTTAAAATCTTCAGGCTCTAATTGATCAATGTCTTTTTTCTTTTTGCAATCAGCGTAGATGGCATGGAGATTGACTCTCTTTTGTCCGGGAACTAGTCTCATGACTTCTTCTAAATCCTGACGCAATTCAGAAATATTTCTAGCTTTGCCAGGATAATTACCAGTTACTTGAATACCACCAGATAAAGAATCCGCGGACATAAATCCTTGGATGTCATCACCTTGCCAGCATTGAATCGAAATCGGGATATTGCTTAATTCCTGGATGGCATTGTCAGTATCCACTCCAAGTTTAGCATATTGATTTTTAGCATCTTTGTATTCAGCTAATATTTTTTGATTCATAGTCTTCTCCTTTAATCTTTGACAATCTTCTTAAAATTAAACTTGATTTCATCCCATAGCAACTTGTCTTGTGGTAAATATGTTTGTTCTTTGATTGAATGATTGATGATTGCTCTTCCCGCTTTGACATCAGGAATTTGTTTCAAAGAAATAAACTGAGCTAAGGCATTTCCTAATATCGTTGCTTCTGAAGAACCAGTAACCACAGTTTTATTGATGCAATTAGCGGTATATTGGTTGAGAACTTGTGCTTGATTGCCACCGCCGACGATAATCAAAGACTGTGTTGGATAACCGGTCAATGTTTCTAAATTAGTAATTAAGGAAGAATAAGAGAGAGCCATAGACTGGTAAATCATTTTTAGTACTTCAGCAGGGGTATTGGGGACCTCTTGTTTAGTATTTAAAAGATATTTTTTGATTTTATCTAACATATTATTGGGTAAGGAGAATAAAGGATCATTGACATCCAAATATGAATTGACAGCCCCGGCTTGTTTGATTAGAGGAACCAAGTCGTTGGTTGTAATTCTTATGTTCATTTTAGAGTAATCTTTCCGGACTTCATTGATTAAAAACATACCCATGGTGTTTTTTAAAAAACGAATGGTATTGTTATAACCTATTTCATTAGTGAAATTAGCTTTCAAGGAATTGGGATTAATAATTGGATTGCTTAATTCAGTTCCTAATAAAGACCAGGTTCCTGATGATAAGTAAGCAAAATGATCAAATCCATTTGTTCCTAAGACTGCCGAGGCAGTGTCATGGGTGCAGACGGCAATCACTGGAATATCTTTTCTGAAATTTGCAGGAACGAATTCTTTCTTTAGATTACCATAAATCTCTCCTGGCCTGATTAAAGGTGCAAAAATTGAAGAAGGTAAACCCAATGCTTTGATAAGCATAGGAGAAATCATCATCTTTTTGCGATCAAACAGGGAAGTAGTAGAGGCGTTTGTCAGTTCCATTCTTTTACTTCCGGTCAGATAATAAGCAATTAAGTCAGGAATTAAAAGCATCTTATCAACCTGTGACCAATCTCTGTTTTCACTTGTTAATTGGAAAATGGTGTTGAAATCCATCTCCTGAATTCCAGTAATCTCATATATTTTTTCAAAAGAAATTTTCTTTAGGATTTTTTCTTTTCCAGCCCTGAAGTCATTTCGGTAACATTTAGGAAGTGATAGCAAGGTACCATCTTTACTAAGGACTCCATAATCAACACCCCAGGTATCTATTCCAATAGAGGATATGTCTTTTTCTTTTTCTAATATTTTTGAAATACTAGCAGTTAGGGTATGGATAAGCTTTTGGATATTCCAACAAAGGACACCGTTTTGATTTACAGTTTCGGTCGGGAAACGGACTTCTTCTTGATAAGAAAAAAGGTTGTTTTCATAGGTGACAGTCATGATGCGTCCGCTAGTGGCTCCGATATCAATAGCTAATACTTTCATAAGACATTTATTTTCTACGAATAGTATAACAAAGACCTAGTCATCATAGTGAGTTTGATTACTACATTGATAATCAATCAATTACTGGATAGAATTAATCAAAAATGTTCACAAATAAGCAATATATGAACATCTTTAATTACATTTTCGAAATAAAGAAAGCTAAAACCTAACGTGAAAAAAGTCCTTAGCTTATAATACTAAGCAGGAGAAGAATTTAAATTTATGAAAGCAAAGGTTTATTTTACAAAGAAGATTACTCCGGAATCTTTAGTGGTTCTATATAAGAAAGTCGGTATTAATCTAAAAGAAAAAGTAGCAGTCAAAGTCCATTCTGGAGAACCTGGCAATCAGAATTACCTGAAACCTGATTTCTTTAAGCCAATGGTTGATTATGTCAAAGGAACTATTGTTGAATGCAACACCGCTTATCCAGGTGGAAGAGAAACCACTGAAGAACATCTTAAAACCTTAAAAGAACATGGCTGGAACAAATACTTTCTGGTGGATCTATTGGATGCCACTGGACCTGATTACGTTCTTGATATTCCAAACGGCAAGAGAATCAAGAAGGATTATATTGGACAGGATCTTCTAAATTATAATTCCTTATTGGTTTTATCTCATTTCAAAGGCCATCCAATGGGCGGATTTGGAGGAGCTTTAAAGCAGCTATCAATTGGTTGTGCTTCTTCATTCGGTAAGAAGAATATTCATGGTGCCGGTAAGACAACCGGAGATTACTTTGCTACTGATCAGATTGCTTTTTTAGAAAGCATGGCTGATGCGGCTAGTGCAGTAGCAAAATTGTTTGCCGGAAAGGCTGTTTACATCAATGTCATGAAGAATCTATCCGTGGATTGTGATTGCTGTTCAGTTGCTGAAGACCCTTGTATGAAAGACATCGGAATACTCGCTTCTTCAGATCCGATTGCTATTGATCAGGCCTGTGTGGATTTAATCTATAGCTCTAAAGATCCAGGCCGAAATCATTTTGTCGAACGAATTGAATCCCGTAAAGGTCTTCGTACTATTGAGGCATCTTTAGACCATGGCTTTGGTACTAACCAATATGATCTGATTGATATCGATTAAGAATCTGTTTCCATAAAATTTTATTCTTATTCTTTTTACGTATAAGGCGAAATATGAACAAATAGTTCAGTAATATCTAAAAGTTTTTTAATTTTCCTTTCTGTAAGTGTATATTTATTAAAGAGGAGAACCAAAACAAATGAAATGGTTTAACAGTCAGTCTCGTTTGATTCAGATCCTTTTACTTCTTATTCCTGGTGTCAACTGGGTAACAGAAATCATCGTCCGTGTCACTGCAGTTATTGAGAAACCCACTCTTGAGAACATTCTTGGTCTCATCTTCGGTGTTATTCTCCCCTGCATCTCCGGCTGGGTCGATCTTATCTGGGTCTTACTCTTCAAGCATCTCTTCTTGGCTAAGTAGTTCAAAGCCAAATAAAAGCCCACATCATCCGATCTGGGCTTTTTTGGTGTCTTTAAAATAATATATTACTTATTTTTCTTTTGGCATTCCGGGCAGATACCGTAGATTTCCGTATTGTGATCCAATATTTGATAACCGGTGGCCTTGGATATTTTTGCGTTGGCGTCATGATAAGGACAGCCAGGAAGCTCAATTCTTCTATGGCACTTGATGCAGACTAAGACATGATGATCATCTTCGGTCACCAATGAAAAGACATTCTTCTTGTCTTCACCGATTTCTTTTTTAACAAGACCGTTCTTTTCAAAGGCATTCAAAGCTCGGTAAACTGTGGAAAGGTTAACACCAGAGCGGCTGACTTCTTTATAAATATCATCGCAAGTCATAGGATACTGACTCTTTTTTAGGACTAATAGAATCTTTTCCCGGCCTTTGGTTTTCTTCAGCTCAATGGGTTCTGAATTATTCATGGCTCTATTTTAATCACAATTCTCTTGCAATTCAATTTTGAAGTGACTATATTCTTAATGCAAATGATTTGCAATTGCATATACAGGACCATTTAAAATGAATAAAAAAATGTCGTTGCTGATACTCGCTATGACTTTGCTATCTTCTTGTGGATCATCCACAAGTACTGATACCGATAAACTGACTATTTATACTTCTTTCTATCCGGTCTATGATCTAGTATCTAGAATTGCGAAAGAGAAGGCTGAAGTAATCAATCTTACTCCCGCCGGTTCTGAACCCCATGATTATTCTTTAACCACTAGGCAAGTGACAGGTATGGAGCAGGCTGATTTGATCATTGTCAATGGCTTAGGACTTGAAAACTGGGTTGATTCTTTGCCAACAAAGTTTTCTGATAAAATCAAGACGGTCAGTGTAGGAATAGATACTCAGACTGTTAATGGAATAACCGACCCACATATTTGGCTTAATCCACTTAATGCGATTAAGGAAATGGAGAACATCACTTCTTATCTTGTAGCTATTGATAATACTAATGCTTCCTATTATCAAAGCAATCTCAGTGATGCCACTTACTTATTTAATTCCTTGAATGATTCATTTAAGAAGACAACCGCTACCTTTACTAACAAGCACATTGTGGTTTCCCATGCGGCCTTTGGCTATCTTTGTTCTCAGTATGGATTAGATCAGATCTATGTTGATGGGATCTCTCCTGATGATGAACCGACTGCTAAAGCCTTAGAAGCCGTAATCAGTAATGTCAAAGAATATCAGATTACCACCATCTTCACTGAAGAATTAGTATCTACGGCCATTGCTGATAAAATAGCGGCTGAGACTGGCTGCCAAGTCGAAATGCTTAATCCTCTGGAAGGATTGTCGGAAGATGAATTAGAATATGAGGATTATGTTTCCGTCATGGTTGATAACATCAGCAAATTAACTAAAGCCTGTGGAGGAAGTCTATGATTGAATTAGAGAAGGTGTCGTTTTCATTTAAGAATGAACCGGTATTAAAAGATGTTTCCTTAAGAATCGAGGATGGTCTTTTTGTTGGTGTCATTGGATCCAATGGCGCCGGCAAGACGACTTTGATTCGTTTGATTCTTGGAATCTTGAAACCCACTTCAGGCAAGATTATCAAAACCGATAAAAGGGTTTCTTATGTCTCACAGACCACGTCTTTAAGTGATTCTTCTTTTCCATCCAGTGTTCAGGAAGTCGTCTCTTTAGGTTTGGCAACTAATAAGCCTTTTATATTCGACTTTAAGTCCAAACAGCAAAGAGTAAGTGAAGTCTTAAAAGAATGTGGTATTTATGAGATACGTAATAAATTGGTTTCAGAATTATCAGGCGGTCAACTGCAAAAAGTTAAGATAGCTAAAGCCTTAGTCTCTTCTCCAACAGTAATTGTTCTTGATGAACCGGATGCCGGCATAGATGAAAAAAGCCATGGGAAACTGATTGAGACGATCAACTCTCTTCATGATGAGAAAAAGATAACTGTTATCTTTATTTCTCATCATATGGATGATTTAACCAACGCTGACCATATCTTCCTAGTAGAGAATGGAACAGTCACTAATGTCAAAGAAGGTGAAAAACATGTTTCAATCTAGTATCATGAGGATGGCTTTTATTGTCGGGATTCTTCTAGCTATAACTATCCCTTTAGTGGGCTCGACTGCTGTTTTTAAGCGATTATCAAATACCGGTGATGCGTTAGCTCATACTTCTTTGGCAGGTGTAGCAATTGGTCTTGCCTGTGGTCTCAATCCTTTGATTACTTCGGTAATCAGCTGCGTTGTTTCAATCTTAATAATAGAACTTATCAGAAAGAAATTTTCTAAGTTTTCGGAATTAGGTGTGGCTGTTGTTCTTTCAGCAGGTATAGGTATTGCGGGTATCATGACTAGTTATACTAAAGCTTCTAATTTTGATAGTTATTTATTTGGGTCTATCCTTTTGATTGATAATCTAGAAATGTATTTAGTAATTTCAATATTTGTTTTAGATGTTCTCTTCTATGTTTTATTTCATAAACAGATTTTCGCTACTATTTATAATGAAGAAGAGGCTAAAGTTCAAGGAATCAATACCGGACTGATTAATTTTGTTCAGTCCATGCTGTTAGCTTTAACAATTGCCTTATCAGCAAAAACAATAGGATCCTTAGTGGTTTCTTCTTTGATTGTTTTACCTATTGCAACAGCACTTCAGTTTAAAAAGAATTATTTGACTACTCTTATTATTTCAGTAGTAACCTCAATTTTAGCTACTATCATAGGTTTGTCAGGATCCTATTATTTAGACTATCGACCCGGTTCTACGATTGT
>Ga0172378_10006111_pt1 | contig 11255 bp, 17 predicted proteins | sample GrowelOW332metaG_FD_119755 | JGI IMG/M metagenome (GOLD analysis project Ga0172378, IMG submission 119755) | Groundwater microbial communities from an aquifer near a municipal landfill in Southern Ontario, Canada - Pumphouse #3_1 metaG | ecosystem: Environmental > Aquatic > Deep subsurface >... | reverse complement strand
TAAGCATAGGAATCTTGTAAAATGGTTTTGCTTTGATTTTGAGAAGACTTCTCCACCAATTCAAAGTGATGCGCTTGGTAACTGGTTATTCAAGGAGCTTGCAAGTTAATTGGACACCAGTGTAATAAAATATGTATCAAAAAGATTTTCTTTTTCAAAATAAGAGTGATATAATTAATATGCTTAATCAGTTGTACCAGACAAGAACTTATAAATTCATTCTGTATAGTAGATTAAAATTATGTACTTTTATGTAATCATGAAAAACTTTGACAAAGGAAATGACATGATTTGTTTTGAGGAAGATGAATGGAAATATCTTAAGGATGAAGTCGATCAAAAAAGACTTGTCTATGTAACCAAAGATGTTTCAGACTCAGAGATAAAAAAATATAATATAAAAAAAGTTATATTTAACACTGATGTATGGGAAAAAGATTTTAACCTTAAAAAAATTATTGTTAAATATTCTCCAAATTATGATGAAATGCAAAAAAAAATATGAGCGTAAGTTAAAAAAAGCAGAGAAAGAAGCGCAAGCATTTCTAAAAACTAACTTTCGTGATTTTTCAGAGGCTGCCTATAATGTTGTAATTTTTGTGATAATTATTCTGCCTTAAAATCAGAAATCTTCATATCTAAAAAAGTAATCAATTGGGAAGAGCCAACATTATAATCCATACAAATCAACTTTGGAAAAGAATATGTCTCATCATATTTTATATATGCAGGGTCTGAATTATCTTTAGAAAAAGTCTGATACTTCGACAAAGTGTATGCAAAATTGTCATCGATTGTTTCAAAATAAGCTCCATATTTTTTTACATAGTTTTCCACAGTAAAAGTTTCGCCATCTCTTTCAATTCCTGTTTCTTCTAAAGGACTTGAAAATGTAACTGTTGACTTTCCATCTTTTTCATTTACAATCTCTTGTAAAAATTATAATTCAACAATTTCTCTTGTTAATAATTTAATATCATTTAAGGGCATCTCTAAAAACTCATTTTCAATGATTTTTCAGAGATGCCTGCGAGTTTTAAGTCGCTATAATAGCGCGACTTAGAACATCGCATTTTCAAAGTTGCCTCTAAAAGCTGCAGTTTTTAGAGGCTCCCTTAAGTAATATTTATAAAAAAAGGCGGCCTGTTATAGCCGCCATGTTACATTCTCCGGTTAAGGGCCGGAGCTTACCCACTTTATTTATCCAACAGCCAGTCCAAAGCGTACACTTGTTTTATTCCATTGTAGTCAGTAACAGAATCATCATCAAGAGTAAGGAGCGTTTTTGTGTTGTGATCTTTTATAGACTCAAGCGCACGAAGCTCCCTTTTTAAAGTGTCCTCTGAGCGAACAGATTCACATACTTGGAAGTATTCAATAAGGCCGTTCTTTTGAGCAACAAAATCAACTTCATATTCTTCAGTCTTGCCAATGCTAATTTTATAACCACGGCGAAGTAATTCCAAAAAGACAATGTTCTCTAAAATAAATCCCCTGTCAATAAATTTGCTTCCCAAAAGGTAGCTTCTAAGTGCAATGTCAGCAAGATAATATTTTTCGCCGCTTTTTAAAAACTGCTTGCCTTTTAAATCGTAGCGGCTAACTTTGTACAAAATAAAACTAGCGCACAAAGCATCAAGATAAGATTCAACTGTGTGAGTGGAAATCTTTCTTCCGTCAGAAGTCATTGTGTCAGCAATTTTTTTTACAGAAACTATATTGCCAATATTATCAAACATAAAACGAATAATGCTTTCTAGTTGTGCTATGTCAGAAATGTTTTTTCTTGCTACAATATCTTTAAGCAGAACTGTTGAATAAATTCCGCCAAGATAATCGTTCACCTGCTGCTTGTTATTTTTAAGCTGAATTGTGTAAGGAAAAGAAGAAAACTCAATGTAGTTTCTATAAAGTCGTGGATAATTTTTATCATCTGGAAAAACAGAAACATACTCTTTAAAAGAAAGTGGCAGCAAATGAATTTCAACATATCGCCCAGAAAGAAGAGTAGCAAGTTCGCCAGAAAGTAAGTACGCATTAGAGCCTGTTATATACAAGTCGCAATTCTTTTTTATAAAAAGCGCGTCTACAGCCTTTTGAAATTCAGGAACAACTTGAACTTCATCAAGCAAAAGATAATTCATTCCATTAGCTTGGAGTTTTTCATTTATAAAGTCATACATCTTTTGGTAGGAGTCTATTTTGAAATATTCACCGCTTTCAAAATTTATGCTGATGATATTTTTTGCAGGAATGCCGTTTGCAATTAGCAAATCTTTATACATTTTAAGAAATGTAGATTTTCCACATCTTCTTATACCAGTGATTACTTTGATTATTTCAGAGTCCTTAAAACTGTAAAGATGCTGTAATTCTTCTTTTCTTGTTATCATAATTAGCATTGTACTGCTAATTTTCCCTAAAATCAATAATAATTAGCACTGAACTGCTAACTTATGGTAAAACTTTAAAAAGTTAGCATTAGACTGCTAATAATTAGTAAATATAGAAGAATTTAGCACTGAACTGCTAAATATCTGCATATTCGCCTATAGGTTGAGTGTATGTCGCTTGGTTTGAAACATTATTTAAACAAGTATGATTCTGTTTGAATTAAGTTTTCCACAAGATTTTTATAGTCAAGATTTTCTATTCCATAAAGCCCCTGTTCAATTTGTTTTGAAAGAGTGCTTTTGTAATAAATATCCATGGACTTTCTTAACTCAATATTCTTTACTTTGGCAAGATACTTAATAATATCTTCTTCTAGATTTTGTTTATAAATTGAATCTACATCTGTAGGTTTATTCATATTTCAACCTCAACTGATACAGCTGTTTTGAAAGTCAGAAAATCATCTAGCGTTTTCTGATTTGTAAAGCAATATTGGTTGTTCATTTTATAATATCTAAGTTCTTCTATGGTGCGTTTTTTGTCCCAGATTCCCTTAAAATACATATCAACTGTTTTAAATACATCATCATTAGCAACATTTCCAATGATTAAATCATATTTTGAATTAAGAGTTTCTCCATTACGGCAGGCACATACAAAATCAAGCCAGTTTTCATCTTCATTTGCAAAATTTAGCATATTCAGAGTTGAAAAGTCTTCATTAAAATCATAAATATTTAACGCTGGTTTTCCACCGTAACGTTTTGCCTTTCTTAAAGCCCATTTTTTTGCTTGACCTTCAAACGTTGTTACATAAAAACCTTGTCCAAAATCTAGATATTTCTGTGAATATGAAACTTGAGGATTTTTAATTATTTGATTTGAGCCTTGGTACACAATCATATTTCAATTCCCTTTTCACGGACAAAAGATGTTATATCTTCAACAAGTGCTTTTTTTCCTTGAGTGTGGAGAGTGTCGTAGCAAGGCAATATATATTTATCAATGATTTGTGTTTTATTTAGAGTTTCATAAACATTTGAAGGTATTGTGCCCCATTTTTCTGCAAGGGAATGAATTAAATAAATTGAGAAGTCTAGTTCTTTTTCTTTGCACATGAATAAACCTCCATAAATAAAGATACATTAAAAAGTTGTATTTTTCAATAATATCATTTGTAGGGATAATTAAAAGCATATTTTTTTTGTTACCATAATTAGCACTGAACTGCTAAATAATCCCATGTAATCCACTACGGACAATTCGCCTGCTGTGTGCTATATTATCAACTTTCTTTTGGACTTCGCTCTTAACCACGATTAGAAGAAGTAAAGATTCTTTCTGAATTAATTAGCACAAGACTTCTAAAACTTTGCAGTATGCCCATATAATAAGATTCCATCTGATTAAACTGATTTTATTTCTCACCTATCCACATGCATTAAGTAGCACCCAGCGCTTTTGCCGCCTTCAGTTACGCAAACATTTTTTACAAAAGTGTCCTTCTTAAATCCAACAGACTCGTAGCATTTTATAGCCTGATGGTTGAAGTCGTAAACACAAAGACGCACTTTTTGAAGCCCAAGTTTTTCAAATGCAATTTTCAAAGCTTCGTTCATTGTCTGTTTGCCGTAGCCTTTGTTTCTGTTGCGGACATCGCCTATTAAAAATTTTCCAACTGTCGCGTGCTTTCGTTCGTAGTTCACCCTGAGCAAATCTATGCAGCCAATCATTGCATTTTTTTCATTTATGATTTTGTATGAAAAATTAGAAGAGCCTTTTAGGTTCACATCATCGTAAGAATATTTTTCTTCAATCTGATTAACAGAAAGTGGAAAGCTGTATTCACGGCCCGCCCACTGCTGCAAAAAATAGTGAGTAGTGTTTTTGTTCCATTCCACAATTTGTGAAAAGTCGGAACTGTTTATTTTTTCTAGACGTACCAAAACTAAACTCCAAAATAAAATTACTAAAATTAAAAAGTTGATTCAGCAGAAATAAAATCTGCCGGTTGTGAGAAGATAAAAATGTAAATTAAAAATTACCGCCGCTTAGATTTAAGCCGCAGTGTGTGGAGTTGTCCGTCTAATGGTCATCTTGTTAATAATTGCTAAAAGGCGTTCAGAATTGCTTTTTGGGAAAATCAATTTTTGTTCCTCCAAGTTTTGTCTTTGACAAGTGATAGTTGAATTGTATCAGAAAAAAATATAAAAGCTAGTGGGTAAATTATTCTTCACTTGTTAGGGGACAATATTTTTCATACATTTACTAAAAATTTTCACCTGTCTTTTCAAATGAATATATGGTATATTTAGACAGTAAAGGAGGCGTAACAAATGCTGTATAATTTTATGGAACTTCCAGACAAGACAATAATAAGCCATTCTGAGATTTTGCAAAAAGATGGTAAAGAACAAGTAAAAGTTTATATTGAAAAACCAATTTACGGTGGTTTCGCAACAGCCACTTGTTATTTGCCTGATTATACATGGGTAGATATTTCTGGCTTTACAGAAGAAGAAATGAATCATTTAAAAGATATAGTTGAATCAGAAGCGCATATGATTTTTGAGTTTGCAAGGACTGGAGGATTTGACAATGCCGCAAATCTTTAAGATTGGCAAATACATAATTTACTTCTGGTCAAATGAAAACAATCCAAGAGAACTTGTTCATGTTCATATTGCAGAAGGAACACCTTCAGAAAATGCAACTAAAGTTTGGATTACGCAAAAACGGGGTTGCATTGTTGCAAATAATAATTCTAAAATTCCTTCACATGTGTTGAATCTTTTGCTGCGAGTAATAGAAGCGCGTTCGTTTGAAATTATTTCAAAGTGGAAAGATATGTTTGGCGAAATTAAATTCTATTGTTGAAATTAATTATCATATAGCCCATTAACAAAGCAGGAGCATTTTATGTACAAAGCGTTAGACTCAAGATATGACAAAATGAAATACAAGCGTTGTGGTAAGAGCGGACTTTTACTTCCACGTGTTGCGCTTGGACTGTGGCACAATTTTGGTTCAGTTGACTCTTATGAAAATATGAAGCAAATGTTGTTCACTGCTTTTGATTTAGGAATAACTCATTTTGACTTGGCAAATAATTACGGGCCTGCTGCTGGTTCTGCGGAAGAAAACTTTGGAAGAATAATGCAAAGTGATTTGCGTCAGTACAGAGACGAGATGGTGATTTCTACAAAGGCTGGCTATGACATGTGGCCGGGGCCTTACGGTAACTGGGGCAGTAGAAAATATCTTATGTCCAGTTTGGATCAAAGTTTAAAAAGAATGAATGTTGACTACGTTGATATTTTTTATCATCATCGTCCAGACCCAGACACGCCTCTTGAAGAAACAATGAATGCGCTTAGTGATATTGTTCGTCAGGGCAAGGCGCTTTATGTTGGAGTTTCAAATTATAATTCTGAGCAAGTAAAAAAGGCCGCTGAGATTTTAAAAAGAAACGGCACTCCGCTTTTAATAGACCAAGTTCGCTACAATATGTTCGACCGCCACATAGAGGACGACAATCTTTTTGACACGCTTGATGAAGTTGGTGCGGGAAGCATTGCGTTTTGTCCTTTAGCGCAAGGTGTTCTTACAAACAAGTATCTACATGGGATTCCAGAAGGCAGCCGTGCTAAGCTTAATCACTTTTTGCATGAAGACCAAATTACTCCAGAAGTAATTGCTAAAGTTTCTAAGCTGAATGAAATTGCAAAGAGCCGCTGTCAGTCGCTTGCAGAAATGGCGCTTTGCTGGAACTTGCGAGGCGAACGTCTTACAACAGTTCTTATTGGAGCAAGCCACAAAGAGCAGATTGAAGACAATGTTACAATCTTAGACAAACTTGATTTTACTAGCGAAGAGCTTTCTGCAATTGAAGATGTGTTGAAGTAAGCAAAAGGTGGATGAAACTGTTATTATTCATTCTGATATTAAGCAGAAAAATGGTGAGCCTACAGTTGAAGTAAATTTTGAACGTCCTGTAGACGGAGGTTTTGTTTCTGCGAGATGTGAACTTCCTTCTTACCATTGGATTTCAAATGAAGGATTTTCTGAAAAAGATATTTCATTTTTTGAAGAGTTCCTTCATCACAATGCACATACAATTTTTGAATTTGCACAAAAAGGTGGAATGTGCTCAAAATAGACCATCTGAAAACGCTACAAAAATTTGGCTTACATCAACAGGTGGTTGTATTGTAAGCCATAATAAAAGTAAAATTCCTCAGAATGAATTGAATGATATTCTAAAAGTAATAAGCGATCAATTTTTCTATATCTGTGCAAAATGGAAAGATTATTTTGAAGTGGAGAACATAAAATTCTATTGCTAATTTTCTCTATATAATATTTTTTCATCTATTTCCAAAATCAGCATAATGCTTTAATATCACTCTCATGGAAAAATCAAATATAATAGAAGAAAAATCAAACACAACAAAAAATCTTGGGGAAGGAAAAGTCGGGCCTCTTTTAATTAAGCTTTCACTTCCAATGCTTGCGGCCCAGTTAGTGCAGCTTCTTTATAATATAGTTGATAGAATGTTCGCGGGAAGGCTGCCGGGTGAAGGCACTCTTGCACTTGCGGGGCTTGGTGTAACATTCCCTGTGATAATTTTAGTTGCGGGTTTTGCGGCTTTGTTTGGAGTTGGCGGCAACAGGGCTTCAATTGCGCTTGGTAAAAAAGACAAAGAGACTGCTGAAAAACTTTTGGGCAACAGCACAACTCTTTTAGTTGCAGTTGGAATTGTTGTTTCAGTTTTGTTTTATTTTATAAGAGATCCTGTTCTGCGTGTTCTTGGTGCAACAGAAACTATTCTTCCTTACGCTTCAAGCTACTTAGGCATTTATCTTTTTGGAACTGTGTTTATTTTAATTTCTACAGGGCTTAACTATTACATAATGTGCCAGGGCTTTACCGCAATGAGCATGATTACAACTTGCATAGGTTGCGCTTTGAATATTGTGCTTGATCCAATCTTTATGTTCACATTTAAGATGGGCGTAAAGGGAGCGGCGCTTGCAACTGTTATAAGCCAGGCTGTTTCTGCCGTGTGGGTGATTTTATTTCTTACTGGAAAAAGGACTCAGCTAAAAATTAAAGTAAAGAATTTAAAACTTGATGGAAAAATTGTTGGACAGATTTGTTCTATTGGAGTGTCGCCTTTTATAATGCAAGTTACAGAAAGCTTAATTCAATTTGCGTTCTTTAGCGTTATAAAAGAATTTGGCACTGATGAATATTCTGCGCTTATGTCAATTCTTCTTAGCCTTTCAAATGTTGTGTGGCTTTCACTTTCTGGATTCTCTCAAGGAGCTTCACCATTAATTGGCTACAACTTTGGAGCTGAAAAATATTCTAGATGCAAAAGCGCTTTTAAACTTTTGTTCGCAATAAATCTTTCACTTTCTTTTATAGTGGCAGGCTCCATGGTTTTGTTCCCTGCAATGTGGCTTTCTCTTTTTACAAACGACGCTTCTTTAATTGAACTTGGAAAACTTCCTCTTAGAATATTTATGTTCGGTGGCATGTTGTTTGGCGCGCAGTCTTCTTGCCAGCAAACTTTTCTTGCGTTAGGGCAGTCTACGGTTTCGCTTTTCTTAGCAATGCTTCGTAAGGTGATTTTGCTTTTTCCACTGGCGCTAATTCTTCCACGTCTGTTTGGGCTTGGTGTGTGGGGCTTGTACTGGGCTGAATCTATAAGCGATGTTCTTGCGGTTTGCACTACAGTTACAATGTTTGTAATTGTTGGTCGGCCGCTGTTGAATGGAAAAGTTACAAAAAATTAAATGAAAAAAATTAAAATCTATAGTGAAGTTAATTATATTCTCGCAATTCTACTTCTAGCTTTTGCAGTTGCAATGATTACCTGCACAAACTTTGGTGTTTCAATGGTTGTGGCACCTGCGTATGTCTTTAGTAGAAAGTTTACTTTTTTAACATTTGGTCAAAGTGAATATATTATTCAAGCTGTGGTTTTTATATTCTTTTGTTTGCTGATTAGAAAATTTAAATTAGTTTACCTTAGCTCGTTTCTTACATGTGTAATTTACGGCGCTGTTCTAGATGCGTTTAGATTTTTTATTCCCGTATTTAATCCTGCAGTTACAGCGCCAAATTCTATTCCTTTTATAATGAAAATTATATTTTTTATATTAGGAATATTGCTTACAACTCTTTCAATAGCAATGTTTTACAGAACTTACTTTTATCCGCAAGTATATGATTTTTTTGTTAAAGGTGTTAGCGAACATTTTAATTTTAACAGAACAAAATTTAAAATTATTTGTGATGTGCTTTTTCTTGTGCTTGCTTCTGTAATGTCTCTTTTATTTTTTAAAAAATTTGTTGGAGTAGGTTGGGGAACTTTAGTCATTACATGTGTTAACGGAATTTTGATTGGCTTGTTTGGAAAATTGCTTGATAAATATTTTGAAGTTGTTCCCGCCTTTAAAAAGTTAGCGACTAAATTTGAATTATAATTTATAAAAGAAAGTTTATTCTTCGTCCCCAAAGTCATCGCTGCTGTTTGGCTTGCAGTGCCATTTGTTTTGTTTTTCTTGAAGCATGTCTGCATCTTCGCGTCCTTGCCACACTTGCCATTTATTTTGTGAGATTTTATTTATTTGTAATTTTTGATTGTTCTGTTTTGTTGAAGAATCTTTTTCTTCTGAAATATTTTGATTCATTTTTTTATCCAAATTCATTATGTTCATTTGCAAAACTTCTGCAAGTGAGTTTTTTATAAGCTGTGAACTGCGTATTGAAAACAAATATTTTTTCTCGTAAGATTAAATCTGGACTAATAAAGTAGAGGAGTGCCTTATGAAATTATTTGATAGCATTGTAAATTCAGTTAAGCCTACCGCTAAACGTTTTCCGGCGTTTTTTATTTATTCCATTTTATCTTTTGCTTGCTTTTGTGTAACTTTAATAAACGATGAACTTAGTGAAAATGAATTTGTTAGTAAACTATTTACTTCTTTTGGACTTACTTTTGCATGGGGTATTTTCTTTATTTTATTTTTACAACTGATTTATGAAATAAAATTAAATACACATGAAGTAGAAAAGACTAAGAGGATGCCTTTCGTTTTAGGTCAAAGTCTTTCTATAATAATTGTTGCCCCTCTTTGCTTTTTTATTTATAAGTACATATTTATTAATCAAAATATGCATATGATATTGTTTATTGCAGGGACACTCATTGTATTTATTTTTCTGTCTGTTTTTTTACTTTCATTTTTTCAGGATAAAAATATTATTATTCCACGAATTATCTGCTCTTCATTCTTTTCATTTTGTATTGCTATAAGTGTTGCCATTGGGTTTTCTATAATTTGGTTCGCTATAAATTCTTTACTTCATGAGTTTTTAGATGGCGAAACTGTTTATTCAATAATTTGGACTTTGTTTGTTTATATTTATGTTGACTGCTATGTTTCATTTGCAACAGTTGATAAGCCTGAATATACAGTTCCAAAGTTTTTTAAGACATTGATGTACTATGTGCTGCTTCCGTTGTACACAGCTCTTCTTGCAGTACTTTATGTTTATCTTTTTAAGTGCATTATTTTTACAGAGCTGCCAAAAGGTTTGATTAACTGGTTTGTTTCTTTTGCAACAGTGATTTATATTATTTTCTATTTTTCATTTTTATCATACAAGACAAAAGTGCTGGACTTCTTTTATAAGTTTGGTGCGCTGTTTTTAATTCCACTTGTTTGCATTCAGATAGTGGCTTTTGTAATTAGAATAAACGCTTATGGATTTACAGCGCTAAGAGTTGCAAGCCTGTTCTATATTTTATTTAGCATTTGGTTTATTGCATTTACTTTTGTTAAGAAAGGCAAGTTTATAAATTTAGCGTATGTTGTTTTTGCAATTTTAGTTTTATTTGCGACAGTTACACCTTTTAATGTGCGTGACTTTTCAAACCGCAATCAGGAAAAAAGAATGATTTCTGTTTTGAACAAGCACAATATGTTTGATGGAGAAAAAATCATCAATCAAAAAAATTCAGAACAAATGTCAGATGAAGAAAAAAGAATTGTTATGAGTGCGTATGATGAATTGCGTGAAAAAGGTAGAACTCCTGAATGGTTAAAAGAATCTAACAATAATGCAGAAAAAATTTCTATAGACAATTTTGAAAAAATCTTTGGTTTTGAATATAAAACAAATTACACAGAGAAAATAAAAGAAATTCTTTATTGCAATGTTGAATTAGATAAAGACTTACAATACATAGATGTCTCTGAATATAATACTTTATATAAGTTTGATGAATATAACAAAGATCTGATTGATGATTCTAAGATAAAAGTATATTTAAAAATTGACAATGTAAAATATGATATTACAGATACTGTTAATTCTTACATGGTAAAAATAGACAAGTCAACTAGAATTTATCAAAATGCAGGAAATAAAATATTATCTAAACCAATTGAAGTGAATCTTGGAAATGGCTTGGTGATTTTTATTACAGAACTATATGCTATTTGTAATATTGAAAATCAAGAATTTTCACAAATGCACATTGCAGGTTACGCTTTAAAATAAAAAATTATATTCACCGTGCAAATCACTTTGGCAAGTAAAATTCATCAGTGAAAAAACTTGCCAAGGTGAAGTGTTTTTAGTTTGTAGTGTAGAGCTGCTTGTATGGATTTTCGCTGTCTGGCTTTAACACCGCAAACGAAGAGTTCATAATTTTTTCCAAGTCTGTGTCTGGAAAAAGCTCGCAAAATTTTTTTATGTAAGATTTGATTTCTGGTATTTCAAAACCTTTTGCCATAGAGACTTTTATTTGGATTGGCAGCTTTGGCTTTACTTCTGTGCGAAT
>Ga0172378_10006110_pt1 | contig 11256 bp, 15 predicted proteins | sample GrowelOW332metaG_FD_119755 | JGI IMG/M metagenome (GOLD analysis project Ga0172378, IMG submission 119755) | Groundwater microbial communities from an aquifer near a municipal landfill in Southern Ontario, Canada - Pumphouse #3_1 metaG | ecosystem: Environmental > Aquatic > Deep subsurface >... | reverse complement strand
TTTCAATATTAGTATCCATATTTTTATTATTAGTGTTCTAAATCTGAAATTCTTGCTTTTAATTTTTCTATTTCAATTTTTAATGTGTTTTCTAACATATCATTACCTGTAAGATATTCTTTTTTAATTTTATTAAGTAATTTTATATCTCTCTCTAAATTTTTATAAAGAATATCTATTTCATAGTTTCTTACTTTTTTTTGAGGGTGGAAGATGGCCTTTATATTGACCCATAACTTTTTCAATATATTAGTCATAATTATTGTTGCTTGTATTCGTCATCAGTCAATAGAAGTTCTTCGTTCCCTTTGAGCGGAATACACTATGAGTAAGTGCCGTTTTTGTCTTTTCTTTTTTCAACCACAAACCCATTTATAGCAACGCATACGAATCTGCCTGCTTTCCACCACTGACTGTCATCAAAGCGATAAAGCACTTTCTCGCCAACGGTGAACTTGTACTTCGGCTCTGGTAAATAAAGTTCAACTCCATACCCCAAAAGAATATCTGCAAGATCACTTATGACAGGTGTGGATATTATATAGTTACAGCTATTGATTAAGTAATAGAGGTTTTCTGTATCACCAAATACATAGGCATCGGAAGTACCACCTAACTTTATAAGTTCATTAAGCACTTCTTTGCCTCTGTCCTTTACCCCTCTGATATAATAGAGGGGCTTCTTACCACTGGCTTTCGTTGAGTTTTCAGACATCTTGGCAGGAGTGTCTAAAACCATCATAAGGTCTCTACTATTTTCACCCTCTGGCATAAGTGCGCCATTATCATAGTAGTCATATTCATCTTCTTCATTTCTACCGTGACGAGTAGCATCTACTAATGCCACATCTGTTGATTCTAGATGATTAATTATATTTTCTAAATGTTCATCTGAAATTTCTTTTATAGAAATTAAATTCCCATTTTTAGTTTTCCAGACAATTTTATTTTTTTCTCTATTTCTTAGCCATAATTCCAATTTTATGTCATCATAGTCAGCTATTATTTTATCATTCATAATTCTTTGATTTTTAATAAGTTAATAAATATAATTTGTCTCCCTCCGAGGAATCGCACCTCCTATGTTTTGTGTTTTGTACTATCTGCTCCAACTTTACCTATTTTTAGCTCTTTGCCAGTTGAGGGAGCGGAGCATCACTGCTCTTTGGAGGTAGGTGTGGCTTTCGCCATATTATTAAAGCAAGTTTTCTATGAGTATTATAAAAACGTCAGCATCACTGCTGTCCACCTACCCTAGTTAAGTACGTTAACGATTTCTAATCTTTATAATCTAAAGTATGATCAGTGTTTTTTATCGAGTCTTCAAAAAATTCATTATATTCTTCTTCTGAACATCTTCCTTGCATATCAGATAATAATTTTAAAGCAAGATATGCCACTTTTGGTAATCCTTTCTTATTAATTTTATCTTCTGTTGGATAAAAAACTGTAGCTGATACTCCAATAGTATAGCATCTTTCAAGAGCGTCTTTGAAGAATATTTTTCCTGCATCTGTCAGACGTAATGAGTTTGGTACATACATTATACTTTCTAGTTTATCTAATTGTATTTCTGTATTCTCATTTTTTTTATCTAATAATTTTAGATAATCTCTCAAACAAAGTTTAGAGGCTGTTGTATTAATATCATCCATTTTTAATTTATTTAAGAAATAATAAATATGTTGTTACACTTTTTTAGATTTTAAAAGTAATTCTATTCCAAAGTCTCTAACTACTTCCCATAATAGATTGTATATATGAGGACAAAACATTTGTATATTTAAATTTTTATCTAGAAAATATATTAAATCTTCTCCAGTTCCGTTTAAATTATGATTGTTAATTCCTCCTAATTTTTTAAGAGTATCTATTACTTCTTTTCCTCGTATATTGTTACCTCTAATGTAAAATAATTTTTTCATTTTTTTTAATTTTACTATCTAAATTCATATGCTTTGTATGATTTCCCTTCGATACAAATTACATCTTTTTTTATTATATCCGCATTTACATAATTATATATACAAGTAACTTTAGGAAATCCAAAAGGTAATGTATAATCCACTACATAGGATGTTGATGAATCTTTGGATTGAAATCTACATCCAGCTATAGCATCAAAATATGTATCCTCAGCAACTTTTTTGATAGCTTTTAGTCTTGCAATAGAGCAAATACGATTTAAAATCTTTTTCATTTCTAATTAAATTAAAGCTTATAATTAAATAATAGGATATTACAATATATATGTATCCAGTAAACTAATAAAGTAAGTTATATATTTATTGGCAGGTAATTTATTTAATTCTTTACGTAAATTAAATGCCAATATTGCGGCAACATACTCATCATCATAGTTATCTAATTCTGGAATATTGTCTCTATTACAATATAAACAGATTGAATCCACGTAGTTTGCAGCCCAGTATTCAAAATTATCACGTCCTTTTTTGTATTTCCCAAATCTTTTCTCAAATATAGATTCCATTTTATTACACCACTTAGTAGTGTCTAAAGAAGATGTATTGGATAATACTATACTACCTGTTAATAATTGTAATGTAAGACTTTTAATAACATCCTTACTAATTTTTATTTTATCATAATTGATTGTTTCATTGTCAAATAAAGAAAGCTGTTTATTATTGTCAATATTATCTTTTGTATTAAACTTCTTATCATTTATAAAAGAGTGCGTCTTAGGATTATAATCATAGTCATCCTCAAAACTATCATCAATACCATCATATAAATTGGTATTAGATACTCCATATAAATTAGTATTTTTAAAATTAAAGGTATTCTTAGTTTTATTTGCTTCCTTATCTTTATTTATTTTACTTATTTTCTCATTTATATCGTCTTTAAATGATTCTGTCTCATTATCCTCAAGAATATCTAATGTGAAGTATTCCATTTCTTCTTTAGACTCATTGTACTTATAATTACTTTTAATATCACTGTTTCCAAATGTTTTATAAGTAACATTGCTGTCTATATTATTAGTAGTATTGACTTTTCTTGTTATAGCTGCTGTATATGACCCCTGATTGTTTACTATTAAAGATACAAAATGATTTCTATCTTTTCCCTCATCAAGTAAAGTACTTAGATCTGTTCCTGAAAAGAATGTGGACATTAAATTATGAGAATGAATCAAACCCATTTGACAATCAAGTAATTCTTGATGATTAGCCAAATAAGCTGCTATTTCAGGACTTGTTATAAATTCAGTAAATACCGCACTACCTATATCAAGCAATAATAAATCCTCACATCTTATTACTAAATTATTTTTTTCAAAAGAGCCTTCGGGTTTATAAAATAGTACTCCTGACCATTCAGTTTCCCATATTTTTCTACATATATACTCTATTTTTCTCTTAATATAAGAGTTTAATACCATCTTATAAGACGTATTTGATTTTTTTGTCAGTTTCGTCTGAATTTCCTTTTCCATAATTATAATTAATTATTAATAATATTTTATTTACTATATATGATATTATAGATTGTGATAAAAGAGAAGTAACATTATTTACAGTACCATCATTATTTTTTATAATATGTAAATATATATTTTTTCCTTTGAATTCACATATTTTAATAAATGAAGAATTTTTATCGTCTATTTCTTCAGTGTGGTCTTGAAATCTACCAGTTTGTGGGTATAGTTTATTTCCTTCTATCTTATACTTGTTTAGTATTTTTGAAGAATATAAGTCTTCCATATTGGCAAATGATTCTTTATCATTGTTATTATACCATTTTATAAACATATTACTAAATAGTATACTTGTTTCAAGTGGAGACATTGCTAATGAAAAATTCTCAAAACAGTATTTATATTTAAAATTAGCGGTAGCAAAAACATATTCTATAAATTTGTCTACCATATTATTTAAAAGTTGTGTACTATATGAGGGTTTGTATGTTATTACTTTAAGTTCTGCTATTTCATAGTTTCTACTATTTATACCTTTTAATCCTTCAAGATAGTGATAAGGTCCTCCAGAAAGAGATTCAATAGTAATATATTTACTTAATTCAAGACAGAATAATTCCCATAAATTTTCATCATTTGTTCTATTTAATGAGCAAACTGTACTTCGTAATGGTCCATATCCAAGACATGATTCTTTGAATGTTTCTGGTTCACCTTTTGGTATATGAGATACGTGTGAATGCATATAATCACTGTAATATTCTATTTCAGTATAAGTTGATCTATTAAATTGCGGACTTCCTGAAAGGGTTCCATTATAGGATAAACATATTTTAGCATATAAATCTTTTATATCAAAAAATTTATCATTTTCATTAGTTATTCTAACATTAGGAAAATATATTAATATAAATGGGTTTATTAAATGATCAAAACCTGACGTATCTTTTTTGTTTAGTTCTTTTAGTATTATTTCAATTAATTGTTCATTTTCTATATTCTTTAAGTAAGTGTATTCGTAATTACAAAAACCTTTTGTTTTTTCGTAACTAAGATATATTATACCCCCAACAGTAGTATTTCCTAGCTTTGTTATAAATGAATCCTCATTATATAATCCTTGAAAATCCACAGATTCTTCTCCAAAAAAATTAGTAAATATACTAACAATTTTATTTAATGAATCAACCTTATTTTTATATATATTTTTTAAACCTTCTAATAATAGTGTATTCATTATTTTATAATTTAAAATAAAAAAAGTGTGAGAGGTGAAATCTCCCACACTTTTATTTTGTTTACAGATTAAATAATTTATTTATATCCTCGTCAGAATAAGGAGAAACAATATTATTTTTCTTAGTGTTAGTAGGAGCATCAATATGAGTACCATTAAATTTACTCATTATTGAATTATAGTCATTTGTATCAATATAATTTGCATCATAAAGTACATCGACTAATTCTCTGAATGCATTTAATAAATTCATATTAGTGTCTTTTTCAGTACAAGGTTGATCTTCATCCAGTAAATTATTTACAAATGATAGTAATTTATCTGTTGAACAGCTACTGTAAGTAGCTCCTAAAGATTCTTTTATCTGAGCTTGTAGGTCATGTTCCTTAATATACTCATAAGCCTCTTTTCTTTCGCTTATGCTTCCGCTTGATACTTTCTTATTTCCTACTGTAAGTAAGAATACAAGCTCATTTGTAATATTACCCTTGTAACTTAAGTCATGAGGAAGAATAGAGTCATCTTCCTTTAATTCTGTTTTTGAAAGTCCCTCATAGAATACGAGATTATCATATTCTATACCTACTGCATCCAAGTCGTGTTTTAGTTCTCCTAATGTTGTTGCCTTAGACATAACTACGTCTTTAGTTTGTGTCTTTGTGGACACTACTGTAATTTTTCTTGTTTCCATATTTTTTTATTTTTAAAAAGTGTGATTTTTAACATTAAAAAGTGGGAGTATTATTTTAGTGAATTCTTGTTTTCCTTTTATTTTCATCAAGTCACTTATATCTTTTCCGCCTTCAAATTTTGGTAGAATAATATTTATAAAACCAGTTGACGCTTCTAATTTAATAGCGTCTTTTAATCCAGCTTTATCGTTATCTAACAAAATATATATTTTCTTATATCTTTTTTTTAGTTCATTTATTGCTGTGTTACTGATACTATATCCTTCTCCTTGAATAGCTATTGATGGTATGCCAGTATTAGACCATAGACATAAAGCATCTTTTACTGAGGAACATATACAAATTTTATTTCCTGTTTTAGGTACTTTAGTCCATAATCCTATTACTGACTTATCATTTTTGTTACTCCATTTGTATCCATCTTTATTAAATGGTTGATATACTTTAAGTGTTGTTTTATTTTCCTTATGTTCTACATAAACATAAGCATATTTATCAGCATTAAAAACATATCTTTTACCATTTTTTATAACTATTTTATGTGATATAGGGTATATTTCAGCATATTTAAGCCATTCTAGTGATATACCATAAGATTTCCAATATTCTAAGTCATAGTCTTTCCAATTTCTTATTTTACATTGTAAATCTACTTTCTTACTAGATTCTATTGTTGTGGTTATTCTTTTTTTGGAGATTAATTTTACATCAGATTTTTCTAATATTTTAGGTATATCACTATATATTCTCATTAAAGTTTTTTCGTATTTTGTATTCCATAGAGATGATAGTAAATCTATTACTCCTCCTTTATCTCCTGTAGAAAAATCAATATAAAATATCCTTTTTCTATCTTTTGAATATAATCCAAAAGAAGGTTTATTATCAACTCTTAGTGGAGAATTCATAATATAAGGAATTTCAGGTACTCCCAAATAATAAGAGAGTATCTGAAATTCACTTATCTTATTTGTTATCTCATTTATACTAATTGAACTTTGAGAACTAAATGGCATAATTTAATTATTTATTCCAAAAGCTATCTGTATCTGGCATATCTTCTGGCTGTTCTGATGTGTCTAGTTTGGATGCCTGTAAACTATACTCTTTGATTTTACAAGTATCGAACTCAACATTAGAGTAAGCTCCATTGTTTTTTCTTTCTTGTAAATCAGCATCTAATCTAGTATAGTCAAACGCATTATTCTTCAAGAATTTTTGAGTGTAAATAGTTTGATATAGTTTATTGTCATCAGCTGTTTTTACTCCAAACATTACTTTAATCTTATTCTTAGGTTGTAGAGTAAGAACTTCTTCTAGTTCAGAAACATCCCCATTAAAATAAGAATCAATATGTTCAAGTTGAGCCACAGCGTCATCTTTATTTTCTATTGTATGAACTACCCCGTTACTATCTCTATAAGATTTATTAGGAATACATAAATAAGTTCTTATAAAGGATACTAGGTTTTCCTCACCAACGTAAGCTGGTCTAAAACTTTCAGCATCAAACCATTTAAGAATTTCTGGAATAACTTTATTCTTTGCGTTCTCTATAGTCAACCAAGTAGTTTCTCCATACTTGTTGATTACTTGAACTTTAGTTTTGTCTTTATTCAGTTTATATTCCTTGTTAAGAAAGAATGATATTTTAGTTTTGAAATCTATACCATTACTAAAATCTGGATCAGTTCTTACTATGAAGTCAATTCTTATTTGTGGAACTGTAGTTTTTACACCATTAACCTCGGTTATTGATTCCCCTATATATATGGGGTCTTTCTCTAGAGTTATCCCATATAATTTCTCTAATTTAGTTTTAGATGGGTTAACAGCCAACACAAATACAGGTGCTACACCTATATATCTTTTAATAGCACTTGCATCTGTTGATTCTTTTCCTGCTGCAAATGCCATAAACATTAATTTTGTTTTTTCTTTACTCATATTATATTAGTTATCTGATTCTCCAAACGGTTCATTTATTGTACATTCATTTTCTTCTTCTAAAACAGGTATTATAGTATCAGGATATTTCAAGACAAATTTAGTAACTTTAATTGGATTACCTTCTTTATTAACAGAATTTGAAGTCTCCGTAACTTTAGAGACTAAATCCTCCGTACTGAATCCACCTGTCATTGTCTTAATAGATGCCTCATACTGTTCTTGCATAGTGGTAAGAATATCATACTCTGCTTGTAAAGCTTCTATTTTTTCTTTAATCTTTGTTTTCTTAGTCACCATTGGGTTGACATTCATCGCTGTTCTCTTAATAGTAGCGATTTCAAATTTACTGAATTTTTTCATACTTTTTATATTTTTTATATAATTATTTTACTATATTTTAATTAATTTTAAGCATAGTATTCATTAACTTTTTCTGTTACCAAACCTAAATCATTCGGTATATATAAATCAAACATTCCTATTGGGGATTTTGCTGGATAAACACCGTCATCGTTTGTAACAAATTCCCTTATTGATTTCTTTTCTTTGTTATCAAATGCTGATTTTCCATACAACACTATCTCGAATTTTCCTTCAGGACATATATATTGGTCAACCATATTGCCTGTTGATTTATATCTGTATGATATAGAGTCTCCATTTTTATCCTTATATTCCTCATAGTGAGCCATACAAATAATATTCTTACTTTCGTTAACACTATTTATAGCATCAAATATAAGACCTGTCTTATATCCTATAGCCTTTGGCGTATCCCAACCTCCTTTTAAGGCATTTTTCATATAGTAATCTTGAGCTAAGTAATTTAAGTCATCAATTACTATATTTTTATAAGGAGAGTTAGCACTTCCTAAAATAGTTATCAGTTTAGCGACCTCCTCTGCATCAGTTGTCACTATTCTATTTCCTTTAGTTATATTCTTTGAATCAGTTATAATATAGTTTTTATTTCCTCCTCTAAAAGGAAGAGGCTTATTCACACAACTGATTAAATAAGTAGTCTTTGGGTCTAATCCCTTAATACCTAATTCAGGTATTTCTCCAATGGAAGTCGACTTTCCAAATCCAGTTTTTGCTAAAATTAAAATTTTTGACATAATTTATTTATTTATTTATTTAATCTTTTCTTTACCCAAGAAAAGAAACTGTTTGATGTTTTTGTATTATTAATTTTATCTATATAATTATAAACTTTCTGTAATTCAGTTTTATTTTCTACTCTTGGTAATTCTTCAAATTGGCATATTGCACCATCAAAGAATAATGGGCATATACCACCCATTTCACCGTCTCTGTTTACACACACTTCAAGAAATCGTATGTGGTCTTTAAATTTAGTTATGTCATATCCCTCATACTCTCTTAATCCAAATTTAAAAGGTGAGAATAATCCTAAGACTATATTGCTCAATTTGTTATCATAAAGGCTCTTTATCCTTTATATCTGCATTTTATTTTGTTATATATGCAGTTCAGACTATCTCTTCATAAACCACTAAATGTTGGTACATATAGGTTTATGCTCCGCACTCTTGCTATTTCATCTTCCTCAACACCACTTGGTAGAAAGGTATATAGTAGTCGTTGTTCCTTTTATATATTTCTATATAACTTGGATAAGGGTTGCCTTCTTCAAGGTTTTCCCAGATTCACGAAGTTATGAGACCTGCAATTTATATTTCATACACTTACAAATATATGGAGAAATTATTTTAGTAAATAAAGCACTACTACAAACTCTTATATATAGTGTATTATTTCTCATTATAGATGATTCTATATTAAATTTATTAAATAAAAATCTTTTAAATTCAAGCAGTTCTTCTTTAGAAAAGCAGCAAGTTGCTATTCTATAAGTTTTTCCTACTTTATATCCATCATCCATAAACATAAAAGCTAAAGATACTTCTGTAAAATTTTCAAATAATTCAAATGGTATTCTTTTCTTTTTATTTATATAAAATAAATTATACCAATTTTTTAATTCTGGATTAGCAGGAACAAACATTGTAAAATCCTCATAAATATTACCATTTCTTTTATCAGGTTTATTTCTTTTATGATAATTACACTTTGCACCTAAACTTTCAAATATTCTAGTTTTATATTTACAGTACTCTTCCTGTTTAGTACAGTGAGCACAAGATATAGAAGGGTTTATACTATCTTTATTTATTCTTAAAGTAGCATCTCCTAATATAGTACCTAATAAAACTTGTTTTTGAAAATCTGTTAATCTAATAGCCTTATTAATTGATAAACTATCTCTATAGTATTTATATCTCATTCTATGAGAATATATACCATCTGGAGACATATTTAATTCCTTAGCTATCTCATAATCACTTAGTCCTTTATTAAATAATTCTTCAAATTTTGAATTATTTATCTTTGAAATTTTACTGTAAGTAAATTTACTTTTTAAATTTAATTTCTTTCTCCAATAATATATTGCACTATCAGATACTTTTAATGTCTTTGATATTTCAGAATCCATTTTACCTTCATTATATAAAAGAATTAATTGTTCTTTCATACTGTCTGTAATTTTTTCTGTTGTTTTTCCCATAATTTATTTTATTTAAATATTATGGTGCAAAGATAATAAAAATATTTGGGTTTTGTAAATATAAATTTATAATTGTGTATGACAGTTGTATGTTTGATCTCTTGAGGTATATTTAGAATCACCTAATCCAGCTACAGAAGGTCTAACTCTACCTAACTTAAATGCCTCATTACCTTCTGATTCAAATGTTTGTTGTTGTATAACAATAGGTGAGAATCTATATCTATTTCTTAAATACTTAGCAAGATACTCACTTAATTTATCCATAGATTGTTTTAAAGTAAGTCCTCTTTCAGTATCTATTAGATTGATTGTATCTATTATTATAAGTCTATATTCATTTGGATCATCAGGTACATATTTATCAAATACTTGAATATCTCTAGGAACATTAAACTCATCTCTGTATTTACCAAGTTTTGTTGTTACAGTTCCGTGTTCCTCAGCATACTGCTTACAATATTTATATATACCTGTAGGATTCGAGGACTCATTAGGAAATATTACGTGTTCTTGAAAAAAAGATAATATTTCTTGAAATTCTGGCATATTAATTACATCCAGTACCTCTTGTGGTACTGGGGTTATAGTACTTCTCAAATCTCTTGGTGAGATTCTTATTTTACCTTTAGTAAAGTCAAATAATAACCAAGAGATAAATCTTTGAAGAATTCTATTAGGAGTTTCTTCAAGAGGAAAATATATTATTTTTAAGGATACATCTGTCTTTGAAAGATAACAGAATAACAATGGCTTATATATGAACGTGTAAGAAGTAAATTGTGATTTACCACCTTTAGTAAATGAAGTTATGGTTGTATAACATTCTTGCTCTATTCCTATAAAATCATCACTAAATCTTTTAAAAGGTGATGGTATTCTATTTAATTGATTATTTAGTAATCTTTCTCTTCGATTTTTAATTTCCTCTAATACTGTATTTACAAAACTCATTTTAATGTTGTTACCCAGTTATCATTTAAGTCTTCTTGACCATTGTTTTCAATGTAGTTTATTAGTTCTGACTCTCCCTCAATATCACCTCCTACACCTAATTTCTCTTTGAATATGAAATATTTTAGTAATTTCATATACCTGTAATCACCATTGAAGCCTTTGATATATTTATCAGCAGCTTGTAGTATCTGCTCATTGGTATATGTATTACCATATTTCTTAAAGAAGAGTCTTAATCTTCTTACTATTAATTGAATTCCATCAGACCAATAATAATTAGTCCCATCCTTTTTTCCTTTGGGAAATAATTCTTTCAGTTCTTTTGCTAAATTATTTATGTCATCATCATCATCCTTAGGCAATGATTTATCTGAATCCATAA
>Ga0172378_10006107_pt1 | contig 11259 bp, 11 predicted proteins | sample GrowelOW332metaG_FD_119755 | JGI IMG/M metagenome (GOLD analysis project Ga0172378, IMG submission 119755) | Groundwater microbial communities from an aquifer near a municipal landfill in Southern Ontario, Canada - Pumphouse #3_1 metaG | ecosystem: Environmental > Aquatic > Deep subsurface >... | reverse complement strand
GTGTAAATGCGCCTCCTAAATGTCACCCCGGACGACAGATCCGGGGTCTTGCAGGCATCGTCGAACAAAAAGGCTGAAATGTGTGAAAAGCAAAGCTTTGTACTATACACACAAGATTCCGGGTCAAGCCCGGAATGACTGAGAGGCGAGTGGAATACGGGCTGTGCTTGCACAGAGCCGTATGACCGAGCCGAACTAGTCATCTATAATGACGTGGAACGAGTGTCTAGTATTTCGAGCTTGCTCGAAAAAGCTTGGCTGAGTGGAACCAGTCATCTGCAATGACTGTGAGGCGAGCGGAATACGGGCTCGCGCTTACACAGAACTGCTTGACATTTTATCAATATAAAAATCAATTCTGATAAATCATACGCAAATTAGAATCGGTCTCTGCAAAAATTTTATATCTTATATTAAAAATCAAGGAGCTTTATGATTCCACTCATCATCATCACTATACTGCTTGTGATTGCTGTTTTAGGCATTATCAGCATTTACAATTCGATGGTCAAACTCCGCAACAACCGCGAAAACGCCTTCGCAGATATTGATGTACAACTGAATCAGCGGCACGATCTAATTCCGCAATTGGTGGAAACCGTTCGCGGTTATATGAAACACGAAAGCGACACTCTCAAAGCTTTAACAGAAGCACGAGCTGGTGCGATGCAGGCAAAAACGCTTGATGCAAAAATTGCCGCAGAGACAAAGCTCACATCTGCATTGCAAGGATTGAAAGTTTCCCTCGAAGCCTATCCAGATTTAAAGGCAAATCAAAACTTTATGCAACTTCAAGAGGAAATCGCCGATATTGAAAACAAGCTTGCCGCTAGCCGTCGATTCTTCAATTCTGCAACCAAGGAATACAACAACCAGATTCAGACATTTCCCGCAGCTCTCTTTGCCGCTAGTTTCGGATTTCATCGCGAGACGATGTTCGACTTGGGCGAGAGCCGCACTTCTTTGAACGAGGCTCCGAATATCAAGTTTTAATTCCGGAGCTCTATTTTGAAATATGTCGGTTTGGAGACACAGCAACGGCGGAACAATATGCGATCCGTCATTCTTCTTTGCTGCTTTCCTCTTTTAGTTCTTGGGCTCACTTATATTGCCTGTATAGCATTTGCCTATAATTTCCCAAGAAAAGACATGGCCATACAAAATGTGGCGCAGGGTTTCTTTTTAAATGCAGCACCATTGGTTGTAATTATTATCGGGATCTGGTTCGTTATTGCATTTCTCGCAAATACCTCCATCATTAACCAAGCAACCGGTGCAGAACCCTTAGAGCGCAAGAACAATAAGCGCGTTTATAACTTAATTGAAAATTTGTGTATTTCTTGTGGGGCGAGTATGCCTCAAGTGCAGATCATTGAAGATAAAGGAATGAACGCTTTTGCAAGCGGCATCAATGAAAGCTCTTTCACAATAACCCTCACAAGCGGCCTTATAAATGAATTAAATGATGATGAGCTGGAGGGCGTAATTGCGCACGAATTAACTCACATCCGCAACAATGACGTTCGATTGATGATTGTCGCAATTGTTTTTGTAGGCATATTTGCCATCCTCGCCGATATCTCTTGGCGGCTTTTAAGATCTATAGGCCGCGGTAGGGGCAAAGGGAAAGGCTCTTTTCTCGTTTTAGTTCTCGCGCTATTAGCTTTGATTGGGTATGGCATCTCCTTTCTTATGCGATTTGCGATTAGCCGTGAACGCGAATATATGGCAGATGCAGGCGGGGCTTCCCTCACTAAAAAGCCATGGGCACTGGCAAGCGCACTGCGGAAAATTTCTGGGCATTCCGAAATAAGTTCCGTACACGACGATTCCGTGCAGCAATTATTCATAGAGCACAGGAAAAATGCGAGCCTCTTTAGTTTTCTCTCAGCAACACACCCTCCTATCGAAAAGCGCATCGCTATTTTAGAAAACATCTAGAATATTATCTTACAACAGGAACGGCATCTGCATAACCAGAGAATTTGGCTTCAAGTGCATCTATTTCCGCCTCCGTATAAATTACTTTAGACGTACTAAATGTGCGGATTAAACTTGCATAAAGCTGGCTACGCAAAACGAGCTTCATTTCATTTGTACTCTCAGGGACTTTTTTTAAGCTAGTCTTGTTACCAAAAACAGCGTAACTTCCAAAATGATACTCGTGATTATCGCCTAAAAGCATGTGGAGAGCTCGCACATTGCGTTCACAGCGCATCATTGGGTTTTCAAACTGAGATTTGAGAATCTTATTGTTGCCTACTTTGCTCAAATCCCAATAGCGATCTTCCGCGTTCCCAAAAACCCAGCCTGAGTAATTTTCACTTTCAAAGAGATAAATACCTGTAGGATGAATCAACAATGAATCGATTTCAGTTGTATTTGCAATCGTATTCCTCGGCAAGTACAAATTATTGAGAACTTTGAAATAAAAGTCGTGGCAGGCTTTTACGATTTCTTTATCCGTCAAAAATTCGCCATATAGCCGAAGTTCTCTCTCCATTGGAGGGAGAAAACTGCCCACATCGCGTTCGTCATGCGCCAATTTAAATTCGTGCCGCCATAAATTCTCGGCAGTTTTGTCATGTTTCATTTCAATCGTGCGCAAAAGCTTCGGGCGCAACCGGAATAGACTCTTGTGCCAGACCTCGAAAGTATATGTTCCATAGTCAAGACCTATCAAAGCTCCTTCATCGGCCGTCTTGGTTTTGCGGCTGAGCATTCGACCTTTTGAATCCCGGAGGATAAAATCCGTCCAGCCCGAAGCAAAAAAAACGAGTGCAAAGAGGCCAATTAAGAAAAGAATTAGGAGCATGAGCTTTAATATATTGCTAAATTGGCCCTCAATGCAAGACGCTGCAAAAAAAGTCATCGAAAAATACGAAGAACTAGAAACGGAACTCGCCTCTCCAGAAGTCGTTTCTAACCAATCCCTTTATACTAAGCTCCAAAAGCAATACAAAGGACTAGAAAAGACTGTCGCCAAAGCTCGCGAATTTGTGCAACTTTCAAGCGATCTTAAAGAATGGAAAAAAGCTCTAGGCGGAAACGATGCCGAATTCATTGAAGCGGCAAAAGAAGAAATTCCACCCATCGAAAAGAAGCTTCAAATACTTACAAATGAGCTCCAAATTTTAATGGTGCCCAAGGAACCTTGGGATTTTCGAAATGCAACGCTCGAAATCCGCGCAGGTACAGGCGGAGACGAATCAGCTCTCTTCGCAGGAGATCTCTTCCGGATGTACCGGGGTTATTGCGACAAAATGGGTTGGAAGTCGACCATTCAGGATGCTTCCGAAGGAACTGTAGGCGGCTATAAGGAAATCCGCGTGTTCATCGAAGGTGATAGCGTGTATGGAACGCTCAAATTTGAAAGCGGCGTGCACCGCGTGCAGCGCGTACCCGAAACAGAAACACAAGGGCGTGTGCATACTTCTGCGGCAACGGTAGCGATACTTCCCGAAGCGGAAGACGTGGACGTCGATATCCGCGATGCCGATATTCATATGGATACATACCGTTCGAGCGGCGCTGGCGGCCAATACATCAACAAGACGGACTCCGCAGTGCGTCTCACCCATATCCCGACGGGTGTCGTCGTGAGCTGTCAAACAGAACGTTCGCAACTTCAAAACCGCCTGCACGCAATGGAAATGCTACGTTCTAAAATTTTGGACGCAGTCATTGCGAAAAAAGAACAGGCTGAAGCCGCAAGTCGCAAGGCTTTGGTTGGCACAGGTGACCGTTCCGCAAAAATACGCACTTATAATTACCCGCAGAACCGCGTCACAGATCATCGCGTGAATCTCACGCTCTACAAGCTAGAAAGCGTGATGACGGGAGAAATCCAAGAATTGATCGACGCACTCCAAATGGCGCACGCTCAAGAAGTCCTAGGAAAATTCGCGTGAATACTGTACTTGAAATTTTGAATAAGACAACGACGTTCTTTTCGCACAAAGGAGTACCCGATGCGCGATTGGATGCCCAGTATATTCTTTCACACGGGCTGAAGATGAAGCGGATGGAATTGTACCTCAATTTCGACAAGCCCCTTTCGGAAAACGAGCTTGAAGTGCTTCGCCCCCTTGTAGCCCGCAGAGCAAAACGCGAGCCCTTGCAACACATCATTGGTACGACATGTTTCCGCGGCTATGAAATCCACTGCGACCGCCGCGCTCTCATTCCGCGACCCGAAACAGAATCCATCGTCGATATTTTGAAAGAAAATCTCAAAGGCAAAGAAGCTCTGAAAATTGCGGACATCGGAACAGGAACCGGTGCAATAGCCATTTCTATTGCAAAAGAATTTCCTGGCGCAAAAGTTTTTGCCACGGACATTTCCAAAGAAGCTCTTGATTTGGCAAAAGAAAATGCGAAAGAAAACAGCGCTGAACTAGAATTTTTAGAAGGTGACCTTTTAGAGGCGCTTCCTGCTGGTGAAATGCTCGATGCCATCGTAAGCAATCCACCATACATTCCCGACGGAGAAAAAGAGAAACTCCAACCGGAAGTACGCGACTTTGACCCGGCACTTGCCCTATTTGGCGGTGCAGACGGACTCACTCTTGTGCGAAAAATTTTGGAACAAAGCAGGAACCGTTTAAAAAGCAAAGCTCCAATCCTTTTGGAAATCGGATCAGAAGCCAAAGAAGACAAGATTTTAGAGGCAGAAGCGGCCAATTACCCATGGCTCAAGTGGAAGGGCGCAATTAAAGATTATTGCGGAAACGTGCGCTTTGTGGAATACGAAGCTCTATAGCACATTTAATTGCAATAGTCGCAACCGAAAGCAGCCATAACAAACGTTTCATTTTCTCCGCAGCGATAATAATTATAAAGAGCTTCATCGTCATCTTCTGCAAGTTCCGTCCCTTGAGCAGAGAGAAGCGCGGCAATACGGCGGCGATACGCATCAAACCCCGTTTCCTTGTAAAAGCGGCCAAAAGAAGTCAATTTGTTAGTTTTTTGAGCAGTGCTTATTTGTGTAGTGTTCATATAAGCAAATATACAAAGTCGAACTGACAAAAACTGTCACCTCCCCCAATTTTCACAAGAACAAGCACTTTTCTATTCAAAATCGTACATACTATTATAGCTATTCTCTAGAACTTCATCTTCACTGGACTTGATGTCTGGCTTGCCATCCTTCTTTTTGTCATTGGCCTCCAAACTTTCTTCGTATTGCTTGGAAAGCTTATCGACATAAGCCGTATTTTGATCAACGCGTTTGCGAAGGCGATTCAAATCATCGTCCGAAATGGAAAGCCTCGTCTGCAAGCGCAAATCAGCATCACGGCCCCATGGGGTGCTCCCATAGTTGGAACGGAGTAGCTTCAACACGGCAGAGGCACTATCAAGGCGAGAAGGATCCATTGAAAAAATCATCGCCTTCATATACAAGGCTTGCACGCCGGCCTTTGTATCGGGATAAGCTAGGTAGACGCTATCGTAAGCGGCAAGAGCTTTTACATAAGCGCTATCCACTAGTCCCATACTATCCAAAGGCACATCCGAAGCCGCAATCCAAAGGCTCTCTGCGGAAAGGAATTTGTCGTGAGCATCGTCTTCGCGAGTTTTCACCGTCACTTTTACACCTAAATTAACTTGCGCCTGTTTGGCGTAATCCGAATTCGGATATTTGGCAATAATTTCCTTATAAAGCTGCTCAGCTTTATCCGGATCGCGTTTGAATTCATCATAAATAAAAGCGCGGGCATAGGTGGCGCGCATTACGACACTACTATCCGGCGAAGCATCAATAATCTTGTCCAAACGCACAAGGGAGCTGTCCAACTCCGAAAGCTTAAAGAGGAAAAGTTCCGCAATCTGGAATTCCGTATCAAAGAATTTCTTCTTGCTATTTTCGGTAGTATCCGCAAGCGTATCGGACTTGCGGAGCAAAAGGAGCCTGCGGAGCGCATCCCTCCGTTCTCGGGCATTGCGACCCCATGAGCTCCCAGGATAAGCGGAAAAGCTGCTATCGTAATAAGCAAGGGCTTCTTCGTAAAGCCTCTTCTCCGTCTGGTAAAAGTCGCCCAAATCAAAATAACCGCGCGAAGAATACTCCGTTTTTTCGTAGTCCTCCGTCACTTCGTGCAAAAGTTTTTCACCTTCCGTCCAATTTGTGGCAAGCAGCAAGAGTTCGCCCCGGCGAACCGACAAATCCGCCAAATGTTCTTTATATTCCTTATTGTCAATCATTGCTTTATATTCTTCTGCGGCTTCGGCATAAGCGTTTTCAAACGCCAAGCATTCAGCAGCATGCAGATCCGCGGAATAACGATCGCGGGGATTGAGTTCTGCAATTTCCTTTACTTTGTAATGTTCGCGCGCCTTCGGATAATTTTCCATCTTAAAATAAAGGGATGCTAGCCGCAGATGAGCCTTGCCGCGCATATATGGCGTGCCCGAGGTATCCGCCAGCATTTTTTCGAGCACGGCTATCGCCTGTTCCGTAAAATCACCTTTTTCTTCCAACAGAGCAAGCAGATTCAAAGCATCATGGTAAAACGGATGTTTATCACCTGCATCCAAAATGCTCTGTAAAGCAAAACGGCTTATATCGTAATCCCCGTTCTTATACAGGCAAAAAGCTCTCTCATATTCCACCTTGGGCATAGAATCATGTTCCGGGAAATAACGTTCAAACTCATCATACTTGGTAATAGCCTTGGCCCATTCACCCTTATGGCGGAAAGATTCGCCAATGAGAAAAACAGCCCGAGCCGTTTGGCGTTCATTGTCCGGGAAGCGTTCCAAGACTCGGGATCCCTTCTCAATGACCTTGTCATATTTCTTCGCAGCGGCCCCCTGTGCGACAGATTCGGAGTCCGCCGGAAGAGAATCCAAATGGGCCTGTTCCAATTCCCCAGCCTCTTCATAATTTCTATCTGCATTGAATATGTGATTCAAATACGCACAGCAAGTACAGCCTTCAAAGACTGTGCCGAAGGCGAGTATCAAGAGTGCTGTAAATAAGCGGCGGCGCATTATTGTATAAAATTACAAAGTCAATACTTGGAAAGGTAAGGCAGATATCCGCAAAGTCGAGTCCCATCGGGAATTTTGGAGCGGTCTAGGCGGATCATCCGCACTTCCGAAGGCTTTCCCGTCACACGGGCAAGCATTTCAAAATTATCCCGAGATTCCCAGACAGCGCCTTCGATAACCGTTCCATCACAGTCCGTTTCTCCCGTCTCCGTACCGATCCCGGAAATCCGCGAATTGAGTTGCAGCATCTGCTTGTAAACTTCTGGCAAGCGAGCTGAGGAGTTCCCAGCCACAACATTTGAATCCGTTACAACTACGTGAACGCCATAAAAGCGGCCCTTTTCATCAAAAAGCGCCGTATATTGATGGAAGTATGGCGCGTCATAAAAAGATTCCCGCCAGGCATTATCCGAAATTTTTTTGAAATTGGCCGCTGAATATTTAGAAAAGAATTCTTTAGTCGTCGCGCCATAGCGTACAAGATAATGCCCAAGACTCGTTTCAAAAGAATGTTCTGAAGTGGGCAATGTCCGCATGCTGTCAATGACGCGATTAAGATCATTTGCCAAGAGACCGTCACGCATAGAAGGGGGAGGTACAGCAGATGCTTCTTGCAACCGGAGCTGTATATCAGGATAATCAGGATCGCGATTTTGAATCTCAATAAATTCACTTTTTGCCATGGAAAAGTCGCGCCCCTTGAGATAGGCCCTGCCAAGCGCTTCTCGAAGAGGCAAATTCTCTGGATATTGATTCACCAGAGGTTCTAGAATATCATACGCAACTTGTGCCCGGTCCTTGGGGGAAAGCCTTGTCGGAGAGGAAATCTTTCCAGGCGGAGATTTTTCACCGAGCGATTGGATAGCATCATCGGCAGCCCTAAAATCGGGATGGATTGCTAGAATGCGGCGATATATATTTTCCGCATCATCAAACTTTCCTTTGTATTCAAGAAGATATCCTTGAAGGCAAAGAAGTTCGGGACTTGCTGGAAATTTTGACAATGCATATTCAACCACCAAAGAACAACTGTCCAGGACGCCTTCATCATGATAAGTTTTCGCAAGGAGAACATAGGGTTCCGGAATATCGCCTAAAGAAAGGCTGATTGCCGCACGGCTTTCTTCGATACTTTCAATATAACGACCTTCGCCAAACAACAATTTTGCATAAAGTAATCTGGCATCCGCCATAGAAGGAGCTTTTTCTTTAGCAAGCCTCGAGAGTTCCAAAGCAGAAGACAAGTCTCCCGCCTTTTGTGCCATCCGGGAATCCAGATAGAAAGAAACTGCTGCTTGAGGGAAGCGCGCCTTTAATGCTTTGACAACAAAATTCAATTCCGATTCTTTTTGAGGAGAAAGAGAATCTATGCTAAGCAAGGCTTTTGCCGCGCCCCATTCCGCAGCAAAAGCATCCGGATATTGTAAAGCGATCGCCTCAAAAACTTCTGATGCATCAAGATATTTTCCGTTCAAGGCTAAATCGGAAGCCCTCTTCAATTCTTGCCTAGTCGATGCAGGCATAGAAGAAAGCCCTGAAGACGTATCAGGAACTTCTCCTACAAAAATAAAAGATCCGGCAGAAAGTCCGAAAGGAACATTTTCAACCTCGATCGTCTTCGGTCCAACCTTTTCATAAATCGTATAGATAAGGATCGCGAGAAATGCACCCCCCAGGAGCGTCAAAAAGAAATACGCCGCTTTGCGGGCCTCGCTTCGGGAAATTCGCATTATCCGCCCAAGAAATCGGAAAGTTTATCCTTATTCTCTTTGCTTTTCTGGAGTTTGCGGAGTGTTTTGTTCTTGATTTGACGTACGCGCTCCCGGCTGAGCTTCAAATCTTCGCCGATATCCTTGAGCGTTGTATCTTCAACAGCATCGAGTCCATAGAACATCCGGAGAATTTCTTCTTCGCGCTGCGGGAGAGAAGAGAGCGTGCTCTGAATAAGTTTTTTGCGCTCCTGCTTTTCCATTTCATCTTCCTGGCCGCCCTCCGTTCCAAGGACATCCATCAACGTACTTACAGAATCGCCAGAGCCCGGATCATCGCCTATGGGCGCATCAAGGGAAATGTCGACGATCTTTTCCATTACTTCCACAATATCCCGTTCAGAACCGGCAAATTCAGGCATTGCGATGGTGCGCTCATAGTCACCGCCATTCATAACAAGAGCACGCTTAAAGCGGTTGACCAACGCTAATTTGTTAGGAGGAATGCGAACCGACCCCACCTGTTCAAAAAGAGCTTTCTGTATCGACTGGCGAATCCACCACACAGCATAGCTGATGAACTTGACATCTTTGCTCATATCAAAGCGGCGAGCGGCCTTAAACAAGCCCAAATTGCCTTCATTGATGAGATCAAGAAGCGAAAGCCCGCGCCCCTGATATTTCCGAGCCACGCTCACGACAAAACGCAGGTTGCCTCGAATCAGATGCTGCAACGCAGACTGACGGATCGCCGGGGTTTCGCCGTTCTTGATGATGGAGATGAGCACGGTTTCTTCCTGCGGGGTCAGAGTAGGATACCGGTTCAAATCGCGAAAATACAAAGATTCGTTAAAGTCACTCATACTAATTTTATGCCTACAAAATCACTTGTGTCCGCTTACAATTATGTTTTAAAAACTTTGTTAAATATGGCTTTTTACTTTGCTTTCGTCAAACGCTGTAAAAAATCATACGGGTAAATTCCCGTGCGATGCCCATCAGACCAGAGAATCCCGACAGCATAACGGCCTATCGACTGGATACTTTCGATGGAAATATCTTCTGGAACGGTCGATGGGTCGAGCAAATGAGCTCCTGTATTCTCGTCAACGCAAAGAGCACAGGGACAGGCCAAACGCAAATCGCGCAACTTGAAAACAGACCTAGATCCATCGTCAAAGTCAAAGCCAAGTTCGCCTTTTTCTGTGCGGAAAATTTTGACAGGCTGTATCATGCTTTACCTTCTAGCGGGATTTCATTCCAACGCAGATTGAAATTGTGAAGGACCTTGCTTTCGCTGTCTTCCAAAAGAGCAATGGAGCGGATCGTTCGCTCCGCGATCTCGGCAAAGGTGCGACCCGAAGTACTGTTGGGATAGCGGAGCACAACCGGAGAGCCCAAATCTCCGCAATCAGCAACGCCCGGTTCCAGAGGGACCTTTCCGAGGAGGGGCACTCCTAGAGCCTTAGCAATCCGCTCACCGCCACCCGTGCGGAAAATATCATGCCGCTTGCCGCAGCCATCACATACAAAATAACTCATGTTTTCTACGATACCTACTACAGGAACCCCCACAGAGTCAAACATAGCAAGTCCTTTGCGGCAATCAGCGAGAGCTACTTCTTGAGGAGTCGTCACTACCACTGCGCAAGTCATCGGGCAATTCTGCGTGAGCGTGAGCTGAATATCGCCCGTTCCAGGAGGAAAATCAACAAGAAGGTAATCCAAAACACCCCAGCGGACGCGGTGAATGAAATTCTGAATCATCTGGCTCGCCATAGGCCCGCGCCAAATGGTCGCCTTATCCGAATCAGCAAACATCGCCATTGAAATAAGCTCTATCCCGCCTTTGGTAATTACCGGCGAAATAGTGCGGTCATCATGTACTTCCGGCGCAGAGTCCACCCCGAACATAATGTTCATAGAAGGGCCGTAAATATCTGCATCCAAAACACCGACCCTAGCCCCTGCAAGGCTGAGCGCCATAGCCAAATTCGCCGTTACCGTAGATTTGCCGACGCCGCCCTTTCCGCTCGCTACGCCAATAATGCGATGCACATCCTTGAGAAGAGCATTGTCCATTGGTGCTGCTTTAGAGGCAGAAGCTACACGCCCATTTGAAGCTTTGAGATTTACCGTAGCTGTTATGGCACCTATATCGCGGAGAATCTGTTCGCATTGATCCTTAAAGCGGTCGCGGACGGGGCACGCCGGAGTAGTGAGAACCAAATCAAAAATGACATCGCCTTTTCCAGAAATTTGGATGTTCTGGACAAAACCTAATTCGACAATGTTCTTTTGTAAATCCGGATCGCGGACGACGGACAAAGCATTCAATATCTGTTGTTCATTTATCACGGGAACACCTTCTTTCAATAACCAAAATAGAAAAAACTATATTGAGAATATGATCAAAGTTTTACTACTCATCGGAACAGGAAGCTTCTGCGGCGGAATTCTCCGATACCTCATTTCTCAGTTCGCCAAAGAGTACTTGCCCGGAGCATTTCCTTTTGGCACTTTTGCCGTCAACATATTGGGCTGTTTTTTGATCGGC
>Ga0172378_10006106_pt1 | contig 11259 bp, 11 predicted proteins | sample GrowelOW332metaG_FD_119755 | JGI IMG/M metagenome (GOLD analysis project Ga0172378, IMG submission 119755) | Groundwater microbial communities from an aquifer near a municipal landfill in Southern Ontario, Canada - Pumphouse #3_1 metaG | ecosystem: Environmental > Aquatic > Deep subsurface >... | reverse complement strand
TCTCGCTAAGTGCTAAAGCACCAAGCGATCTCGTTCGGTTCTTGATAAATGAACGATTTTGACGCTTTGCGTCATCGCCTGCATTTCGGTCATACTCAAGCAAGCTTGAGCGCGACTCTCAATTTGGACGATGTTATCGTCCGCAGCTGCATCTCGGCAATAAAGACAAGCAAGCTTGTCTTTGCTGCGCTCGATTTGCATGCGGTTCATTTAACCAAAGCAATTTTTAGTCAAAAGAAACCCCCGTGCTCTGCGCGGGGCTTCCGTATTCTATAGCTATGAAAAACCCTCATCATTAAAGAAATTAAGTCATACCGTCTACGAATGCAAGTATCACATCATCTGGTGTCCAAAATATAGATTCCGGGTGATGGACGGAGAGGTCCGCTTTTATGCCCGCGACGTGATCCGGCGTCTTTGCAAATGGAAGCACTAGACGATGATTCAGGGTAACGCCCAGAAGGATCACGTCCATCTTGTTCTTGAAATACCACCGAATCAGAGCGTGAGCTTTGTGGTCGGCTTCTTGAAAGGCCGTAGCGCAATAAAGATATTCGACCGTCACAAGGATCTCCGCAAAAAATACTGGGGCATGCATTTCTGGTCGACCGGCTATTTCGTAAGCACAGTCGGAGTGAATGAAGAGCAGGTCGTGAAACATGTCCGCTGGCAGCAGAAGAAGGACTGCGAACAGGACAGCCAGGAAAATCTGTTCGGCATGCTTTGATTTAGATAGCGCCCTTTTGTGGGATCTAGGGGCCTGTTTACGCCACCCCTTTTAGGGGTGGTCGTTTACAGGGGCCCTTTTGATATTTCCCTTGAAAAACAAAGTAATGCGTATAACATTTTTAGCTGTTTCTAAATTAAATTGAGTGCTAATTTATACACACTGAAAATACTTTGTATGAATTCATAAAAATCATTTTAAAATGGCAAAAGCCCCGGATCCTTTAAGATCCGGGGCTTTATGCGGTCGGACAGACTTGAACTGTCAAGCGATTACTCGCACTAGCACCTCAAGCTAGCGTGTCTACCAATTCCACCACGACCGCGTGGTCATTGATTACGCGCACTAATTTAAATTATTGCGCTGGCGCTGTCAAGGGACTTTCTTGGGAATTTTGCGCCGGTGTTACTGGTGCCGTTGTTGGGAGCTGTGGGACAGTAGCTTTGCTTGCGGATTCTTGAGCGGACTCCTTCAGTGCGGAGGTGGACTTCGCTGTGCGGTCTTCCTGAATAGTCATATACCCAAGGATAAAGACCAAGAGGAGGAACACGACGCCGACTCCACGGGTGAGCTTCTGAATGAAGGTCGCAGCACCTGCCGTAGAGAACGCGGATTGAGAAGTCATTCCGCCGAGTCCGGCGAGGCCACCCATCTTATCGTTCTGGAGAAGGACCAGAAGCATCAAGAATAGGCAAAGAAAGATATGGATTACGATTCCAATCCAAAAAAGTGTTGACATAGTTATTCCTTAAAAAACGCAAATGAATGAAAAGCGATTAGCGCTTTTCAGCAGCGTCAATGATAGCAAAGAAAGAATCAGCTTTCAATGCGGCACCGCCGATAAGACCGCCATCAATGTCGTTCTGGGAGAGAAGACCTGCGGCGTTACCCGGTTTCATCGATCCACCATATTGGATGCGCATCTCGTCGGCGATCTTTGCACCATAGAGATCCTTGATCACGGAGCGGATATATGCATGGGCTTCTTCAGCCTGTTCATCTGTAGCGACCTTGCCTGTGCCGATAGCCCAGACCGGTTCGTAAGCGAGCACGCATTTTTCTGCGTCTGCAGAAGAGACGTCCTTGAACGCGCCCGTGATCTGGGTGGAGAGGACTGTCTTGAGCTCGTTGGCTTCCCGTTGCGGGAGGGTTTCGCCAATGCAGATGATCGGCTTGATATTTGCCGCGAGTGTTTTTTTGACCTTGAGGTTCACTGTTTCTTCGGTTTCATGGAAGTATTGCCGCTGTTCAGAGTGACCAATGATAATGTATTCTGCGCCGATTTCCTTGACCATATCAACGGAAACCTTACCTGTGTATGCGCCCTGATCTTGCCAGTGGATGTCTTGGATGGCGAGCTTAACGTTTGTTCCCTTGACAACGTCTGCAACCTTAGCTGCGGCGAGGTACGTAGGAGCGATGACGACTTCCGTTTTTTTGATGCCCTTGACAGCATCGACAATTCCTTTTGCGAGAGCGATGCTTTCGCTCACGGTTTTGTTCATTTTCCAGTTACCGGCAATAATATATTTGCGCATATTAAGACTCCTTAAGAGGGTTGCGTGTGAAAACTGCGGTCAAAATTAGAAAAAAAGCACCGCCTTTGTGCGGTGCTTTTTGTGTAAAGTCTGGAATTATTAATAGCCTGTCGGCATTGCAGATGCCGGAGGCGGCTGTGATCCGCCGTAGCGGTCGCCTTCGATTTTTTCAAGGATGAGCTCATTTTCATAGCCCTCAAGACGTGAAACGTCGGGCTTCTTCCATTTGAGACGGGTAATGAGTTTGCCGTCGCGGGAGTAGTATTCCCAGACGTAGCCGTCATCAAGTTCGTGGTCCGGTGGGCCCCAGAGAAGATTTACCATTTCCTGGGTCATCCCTTCTTCGATGTAACCCATGAGGAAAATGTCCTTGAGGCGCTTTTCAATACCCATGCTTTCCTTGGTGGCAAAGTATTCGCGTTCATATTTCTCTACGCCGCGTTCTACGAGGACGGAAGAGGAGTAGCGGCTGTTGCACGCGGAAAGGGCGAGGACCGCCAGGCCGAGTGCGACGAACTTGCTAATGTGCTGCATAATCGCTCCTAAAATAAAGTTGCATCATAATTGAACTAGGCTAAAATAAGAATTTTTGAAAGTAGTAAACAAAAGTTTTTGTAATTTTACGGCAAATGATCGCTTCTCGGCTTTTGCGGACCTTCTTTTTTTGTTTTGGCATTTTCTTTTTCGGAATGTCAAGTGCTGCTTCCTATAACCAAAATGGTTTGTACGGACTTAAATACGGGCCGAACCTCGCTTGGTCGCTGGCCGGCAACACGCCTTTTGTATGGGGACAGTGGCTTCCGCAGGCTACGGGAAATTTATCTTTCGATTGGATTGAACCGCTGAATGGCCTTCCATACGGGAATGATTTGGACTCGCGGGCGTCTTTTCTCCGGTTTAATACGGAATTGGTACTCTCTCCTTTTTATGGTGGGTTCCGTATGGGACTGGGTATCCGTCCGTTTCAAGCGAATCCTCAGATAGAGACCCGTTTTGTTTATGAGAATTACACTTATTTTAACTCCAACGTCGAAATGACGCTTTCGAGCAATAAAGAAAATGGGAACATTGCCGATTCTTGGACTGCGGATTGGATTACGAACCGTCTCTACAGTAATTCTTCTGTAGATTATATGCAGAACTTTGCTTTTTGGCTTGACTTGGACTACAGCTTTGGCAATGGGGGCCTTTTGGGCGGCGGCTTTCATTATACTTTGGTCGATGTCAACACAAGTTATGAAGGCAAGAGCTATGATTATACCCGGAACATTCCTGTCTTTAGCCGGGATTTCATCTTGGATTTTATTTTGTACGGGTGTTTCCCCGTGCATCCCAACTGGGCCCTGTCTTTTTATCTCTTGTCCTATAATACGGGTTATTCCCGGTCATCTGCGGGGACTTATTTAAAAGAACCATTGAGTTATGCCCTTATGTTGCTCGGCCCATCATTTACTTGGGATAAAAAGTTGAGTCGGGCAACGCTGATGGTTGGATTTTGGGAGAGAGAGAAAAAGCGTTATTATAAAGGACGCTTGTCTCAGCAATTTTTAATCCATCTGCAATATCAGCGGAACTTTGATTTCCCCGTCGCCCCCGTTCCACAGCGGTGAGAAAATTTTCTTTTCTTGTTTTTTGCCCGTTTTCGTTTTTTCTTGAGCGTTATCGTGGATGACTTTTGCTGTCCGCACCCAAAGCGATCCTGAATAATTTTGACCTTTGATGTCTATAACGGCAGGGAGATATATTCCATCATAGGAACTCCAAGTGTGAATCCTGATGTGCCGCTTCTCTCCTTTTGCTCCATTCATTTGTATGCTATCTGGATGAGGAGAATTGAATGTCAGTGAAAACCAAGTTTGTGAAAGGGCTGTGGCGAGTCTGTTTGAATTCTTGTTTGAACTATCTTTACAGGCGAAGTCGCCATTTGCGAGAAGTTCGAGATCATCCCATTTCAAGGGACTTATTCCGATGTATTCTTTCAAGTGGTGTATGGCCATTTGGCGTTTTATTTTTTGCGGAAGCATTTCGATGTAACGATAATTTGGGGTGGTGATGTATCGATACGAAGTTTTACCAGAAATGGTTATGTCGAAGGAATCCGGCGCTTGAACATGATGTTTCCAAAAAAGTTCGATGCGGATCCGGCTGTATTCTCGATTGATGAATTGCCCTTCTGCGGAAATTAACATAGATGAGTCGGAGAGTAGTACAGGGCATATATCTGCTCCATAAGTTTGTAGCGATAGAAGTATGATTAGGAAGATCCCTGTGTGTAAAAAAGAATTCATTATGGAACAAAGATAATTATTGCGGGAACTAAAAAAGCAAGAACCCCTTCTTCTTTCTACTAAGCGTTCGGAATATGGCGAAACCGATACCTAGGAGATTTAGAAAAAGGGGTTCCCGTTTAATTGCTGGGTCAGCTGATAGTTCGGCAACTGGCCCAGCTCTATGGATACGATACTTTTGAAAATTTCTCTAATTCATTCATGGACGCCTCTAAAAATTCATTTGCTCTGACCAGAAGCAGGTTCCCTCCGGGGAATATCGGTTTTGTAGAACCGACATTCAGGTTGGCACTGTAGGTGTGAGGATGGAACAATCGTGACACCGCAACAACGAGAAGCCGGTTCCCTTTTTGGGGAACGTCAGGATTCGAAGAGCCGGACTCTAGGCCGGCCCCGAAGGGGTGAGGATGGAACAATCGTGACACCGCAACAAATCAATTACAGCATTTCGCAGGTAGTAACTGAAGCCTGTTGCCGAGCCTAACATTGCTCAGCCAAATTAAGTTAAGCTAAGCCAAATTAAGCTAAATCAAATCAAACTAAGTCAAGCCACGCTGAATCAAGTTAAGCTATGCTAAGTTTTACCGCTGTATTCGGCTTTTGTAACAGTTGTCACATGAAGTGGCGAAAAGTGTTCAAACCGATTATCGCGATAGCAATCGCGCCCGCTAGCATGATTGAGGTTCCGAAGCGGATCTTGAATGTATCTATCCGCCTATATGACGCTTTGGTCACCCGCTATGGTTTAGTAAATTCTCCAAGCAGGTTACTTAAGGAAACGACTCTCTTGAGGGAACGACGTTTGCCTTGCTGAGATATGACCTCTTTTGTGCTTGCGTATTTGTCGGTGCAATTCGGCTATGTATATGCAGACATATACCCGCAGCTAGACCAAACGATACTCAAGCGATAAAGGCAAGCCTTTCGATCTTTGCTGCACTTAATTTGCGTATGGTTTTCTTCACCAAAGCCATTTTTAGTGGTTTCCTCATGCTATCTCTCCGGTTTTAATTAGGGTGAGATAATGCTGAATTTTATTTCCATAAAACAACTTTTTCAAGGAGTTCTCTTTGGAGATAGAATCTTTGGCTTATTGTTCTTCTCCTTCTGCAGCGGCTTCGCTGTTAGTATCGGAAGAGCCCTCTTCTGATGTGGAGATTGCGTCTGTTTCGGCGATATCGAACATTTTTACATCCTTCATCTTTTCGCGGAGTTTGGCCTCAATCTCATTGCAGATTTCTGTGTTGCTCTTGAGGAACAGGCGGGAACCTTCTCGACCTTGCCCGATGCGTTCTCCGTTGTAGGAGAACCAGGATCCGCTTTTTTCGATAACGTCAAGTTCTACGGCGAGGTCGAGGATGGAAGCTTCGCGGGAAATGCCTTGTCCGTAAAGGATATCGAATTCGCATTCGGTGAACGGAGCGGCAACCTTGTTTTTGACTACCTTAACGCGTGTGCGGTTTCCGATAATGTCATCTCCATTCTTGATTTGGGCGATGCGGCGGATGTCCAAGCGTTGTGTGGCATAGAATTTAAGGGCGTTGCCGCCGGTGGTTGTTTCCGGGTTGCCGAACATAATGCCGATTTTCATACGGAGCTGGTTGATGAATAGCATGCAAGTATTGGACTTGGAGAGAATTCCGGTGAGCTTGCGTAGGGCTTGGGACATCAGGCGAGCTTGAAGGCCGACGTGGTTGTCTCCCATTTCTCCGTTGATTTCTGCTTGCGGCACAAGGGCTGCGACTGAGTCGATAACGATGATGTCTATGGCTCCAGAGCGAACGAGCGTTTCTGCAATGTCGAGGGCCTGTTCGCCGGTATCTGGCTGGGAGACGAGTAGTTGCTCAATATTGATGCCGAGCTTCCGGGCGTATACCGCATCGAATGCGTGTTCCGCATCGATAAACGCCGCGACGCCGCCGAGTTTTTGTGCTTCTGCAATGGCATGGAGTGTAAGGGTGGTCTTGCCGGAAGATTCCGGTCCATAGATCTCGATGATACGTCCGCGGGGAAATCCACCGACGCCGAGAGCCATGTCCAGCTGGATGCATCCGGAAGGGATCACGGGGATATCCTGTTCCGGCTGGCTGCCGAGGCTCATGATGGCACCCTTGCCGAAGTTCTTTTCGATCTGTGCAATGGCTGCTTCTACTGCTTTTGCCTTTTCTCCGCTGAGGGGCTTGTTGAGGGTGGGAGCGTTCTTGTCTTTTTTAGCCATTTTTTTATTCTCCGATGTGTTTTGTTTCTTCATTAATATAACAATTACTGAACTTTTGTGCAAGTGCTTTTTTGTGTCAAAATAGCAATCCGCAGAGTGTTCAATACTTTAAAGACGCTTTTGTTGCGGATTTGTTCCCGGTCTCCCGAAAATTTTTCATTAAAGGCGAAAATTTTACGATTAGATGCCACTGCCATCCATACAAAGCCGACTGGTTTTTCGGTGGAACCTCCATCCGGCCCGGCGACTCCCGATGTGGCGACAGCCCAATCTGTGTTATAATGCTTGAGTGCGCCCTTGGCCATAGCCTTTACGACTTCTTCACTTACAGCTCCGAATTGATCGAGCATTTCTTGAGGCACCCCCAAGATATCGCGTTTAGCGTCATTCCAGTAAGTAACGGCTCCTCCTTTGAAAAAATCCGAGGCTCCAGGGAGATTGACGATTTCGCTTGCGATGAGGCCGCCTGTGCAGGATTCCGCTGTAGAAAGCGTTTCTTTGCGGGATTTTAAGAGTTCGGCAATCGTCTCCACCATATTCTTTCCGTCCGTAGAAACGATCAAATCCTTGTCGCCCAAAGCTTGGATGAGCTGTTTTTCAAGTTTCTCAAGAGTTTCCGCTGATTCGTGAGAATAGGTGCGGAAAATGATGGAATCTTTGACAGGGAGGCTAGACCAGGACGTTCCTTCGTGAAAATTCACTTTGGAGAAGCGTTCTCCCATATCGGATTCGCTGATACCCGATAGCCTGAGTTCCCTGCTGAAGAATTTGGACGGATGCTTTGTAGAAAGATAGGGTGCTACGTGGCGGTCGAACATTTCGCGGGCTTCGCGTGGCACTCCCGGTACGGCAAAGAGGGTTATTCCGTCTTTTGAAATACTGAATCCGGGAGCAGTTCCGATTGGGTTGTCAAGTACTTTGGAACCTTGCGGGAAGCATGCCTGGATTTTGTTGCTTGCTGGGTAGGCTTTGCCCTTTTTCGCAAAATAAGCTTTAATCGGTTTTTCCCATTCGGCAATGTATTCAAGCGGTGCGTTGAATGTAGTCGCAATTAGGTCCCGCGTCTTGTCGTCTTCCGTAGGGCCGAGGCCTCCGCTGAGAATAACTGTAGAAGCATCTGCCTTGCGGATCATTTCCCAAGTGACGGTCCAGACAGAAGCGTCATCAGGGAGGGTTATTTGATACGAAACATCAAAACCCATATCGCGCAAACGGCCCGCTATCCAGTGGGCGTTCGTGTTGAGTGTAAATCCTTGGGTGAGTTCCGTTCCCAAGTTTACAATGGCGACTTTATTGTTCGTTGTTTGATTCATTTCGTCTTCCTTGTTCTATAAGATAGAAACCGATTTTGTCAGAAAATGTCATTTTTCAAAAAAGGCCATTCTCCGTTTTTCAGTTCCTTAAAAAGTCTGGTTTCTCCGGCTTTATAATGCACCTAAAGATAAATTCTGTATCTCTTTTTGTTATAATTATGGGCGATGCGGGTCTCTCGTCACATTTTTTCCTTGCTGGTACTTGCCGTTTTTGCGCTACACTTCCGTGCGGAAGCGGATGACCGGATTGTGAAAGGGAAAACGGGCGTTCCAAGTATAGACTCCCTCCCTGTTTATGAGTGGGATGTGCCAACGGATCACAAATCGCTTCCCCTTACCCTAATCTGCGGAATTTTTCCGGGCGGCGGGCAATATTATACAGGGCATTACATTCGGGGCGGATTCATTACTGCTATTGAACTCGGACTTGCTTATGAAGTGTTCGTGAATAAGGCATATCAGAAACAGAAGCGTTTCGATCAGGCAAAGGAGTTCCAGGATTCCGTGATGCTCTATACGCAAAAAATGCTTTCTTCCCGCGATAGCTTGGAATTGTTTCAGGAGAGACGCAATAAGTATGCGGAGCGCATCCGCACGTTCAGCGACCGTAAAATCGAGGAAGAAGATCTTCGCAAGTCCGAATTTACGTGGATGATAGGCCTTCACGTCTACAGCCTTTTCGACGCTTACGGAATTTGGGTAAATGATAGAGGGCATAGCGTGGAATACCGGCCAGTGAAATCGGCCTTTTTGAGATCGCTCGTCCCGGGCTGGGGGCAGATGTACAATAGGGAGTATGGAAAGGCGGGGCTTGTGTATATGGGACTTATGGGGGCTGTCGTGAGCGTCAAGTCGCGCCAGCATGTTATTGAATATTATTTGGACCGCAAGCATGCTTTGGAAAAAGAGGATTCATCTAATAGCGATCTGGATGATATCGAGGAACAGATAACTTATTACCGGAAGAACCGCAACCAATATATTTGGGGTATAGCTTTAATTTATATGTATTCGATGGGCGATGCTGTGGTGGATGCGATGATGAGTGATTTTGATAACCCCGTCCATTTTGCTATGGGACCGGATTTTAATGGTGGAATAGAGGCCAGCCTTTCAATAGATTTTTGAAATTTTTGAAAAAAACGACAAAATGGTGCGCAAGAGATCACGGGAAAAGAGAAAACGTTCGTTTTGGGGTGCTTATGTATATAAAAAAATAACATTACGTAAATATTTTTTATATTGTCAAGTAGGCTTGTTGGATATTTAAGGAACGGGGGTTCCTATTATGATTGGGTTCTATAGAAGAAATATGAGAAATTTGTGTACCCTTTTATTGACGGGTACGTTAACAAGTGGCGCGTTTGCCGCTGCCGTGGCTCCTTTGTACTTTGTAAATCCCACGACCCTTACGAATGTTCCGGCTGATTCTCAGCAGGGGTACTGGAATTATCTAATGAAATATAAGGCGTGGGGCACAGAGGGCATTACCTTTATCGGCATGAATATAAAGATGCCTGACAGCAGCGGTTACTTTGGCACAGCTACGGGTGATTTTACTGCAGGGAATGACCAGCACATTGTCGGTGGTCCGATCATCATCGGCGGAAATATTACTCTTGGTACGGGATCTGACCAGTTTTTGACTGGACCTGTGCGTGCGTCTGGAGGTTTTACTGCAGGGCCTAATGCTATAAATAAATTTTTCGGGATTAACTGTGTGGCGGGCACTGCAAATGAAAATGCGCAAAACGGCATAAGTAATGCGGGTGGTACTTTGTATCAAGGAGCAAATGCTTCAAGTGGGGCTTGTAAACCCGATTCCCTTGTTCCTTCTGTGTGGACGACGATGGCCGTTCCTCAATTGGATGATGCCGGAGTCGTTTATGGAGCGGCTCTTTCTGCTAATAACAGTACTATCTATATAGATGTTCCTCCAAAAACATCATCAGATTCGGGAGTATACGATCTTTATCTTGAGGGAATTTCTTTTTCGAACGATAGCCGTTTGTATGTGCGTATGCCTGAGGGAGGGCGCTTGACCCGTGTATTCCTGAATACAAATATCTCCTTTGGCAAAGGATCTAAAATTCAGATTACGTATGTGGGATCGGGCAGTACTTATGACTATACTGCAAAAAAGTATACTTCGGTGGTTTCCTCTTCAACAGTTCAAAATACCAATTATGCTGGCAACCTTCTGTTTTATATGAAGGGGGATATGAGCTGGCCCGCCTTTTCTTCAACGGATACGATACAGGGGTCTTTTATTTCTGCCGGTACGATGACCTTGCAGCAGCAAATGACGCTTGCAGGCCAGTTGATTGCAACGAACCTTTCTATTAATGCGAATTTTGATGGTACTGGTTTCCGTTATGTTCCGTTCGATCCTCCTGTACTGGATCCGACGGCTCTTTCCGGTGGCGTGTTTATCGAAAATAATCAGAATCAAGAAGTCCGCATGTCTTTAGATACGCTCGCTTCTACTCAAGTTTCTTTTAGGTATTGCTTTACGCTGAATGAAACGGATTCTTCTGTTTCGGCATCAAAGGACGATTTTGATCTTTCGACGATGCCGATGAAGATCTGCGGATCGGATACGGGTTCTGTGGCCATAGCGGAGGGCGACTCCATTTCTGGGGAGAAGGTCTATGTAAATGTGAAACTGGATGGTTTAAAGGAGGGCACAGAGTATTTTCGCCTGTATATCTTTGACCTAGCGGGAGCCGTGCTTCCGAACAATCTCCGCACAGGTTACTTTACGCTTGCCATTACGGATGTGGATGCAAATATCTTTCCGGTTTTGAATGACACTTCGTTGACTGTTGCAGAAAATACGGTAGGTACGTTTGCCACTCTTGTGGGCACCGATAAGAATGCTGAAGATACCCTGACGTATTCTGTGTTGAGCGGAGATACAGCATTATTTACTGTTTCTTCTTCGGGAAATGTCTCCGTCAAGACGGGGAAAAATCTGGATTTTGAAACACATGATCCTTCCTATGAGCTTCTGGTGAGAATCTTTGATGGCGAGGATTATGATACATCTAAAGTTACTATTAGAGTACTGGATGTGAATGAGTCTCCGTCTCTTCGCGACACAGTTCTGAGCGTGAAGGAGAACGTTTCTGTGGGGACCTCGGTGGGGATAGTTTCTGGCTCGGACCCTGACACG
>Ga0172378_10006104_pt1 | contig 11261 bp, 7 predicted proteins | sample GrowelOW332metaG_FD_119755 | JGI IMG/M metagenome (GOLD analysis project Ga0172378, IMG submission 119755) | Groundwater microbial communities from an aquifer near a municipal landfill in Southern Ontario, Canada - Pumphouse #3_1 metaG | ecosystem: Environmental > Aquatic > Deep subsurface >... | reverse complement strand
CCCCCTTTTTTCGTTTGCAGCCGCCGAGCGCCGGCGGCCCGTGCGGAGGATCCTCCCCCCGGAAAACACGTCTTTTTCGATTGTGCCCGATATGTGGCTGGATATGAGCCGACTAGCCGGTTGTGGAGATGTCCTGCTGAATTCCAGACCGTCTTCTTTGGGCGGTTTTCAATCCAACCAGTCCAACCAACCAATTTTTGACGATTACATAAATACTTGGGACATTTCGTCGTTTGCAAACTTTTCTGTATTTTCTCTTTGGCTTTTCCCAATCTTTATGATAACTTTGTAATTTAAAATATATAGGTCAAATCAGACCTTCTTTATAAAAAATTAAGCGGATCGAGGATCGGTTCGCTTATAAAAATGTTCATAATAATGCCACAGACATCCAATCGGGGAAAAATAATGCCGGAATCCCCAATACGCAAGCTAGTCCCTTTGGCTGATAAAGCAAAGGAAAGGGGTATTAAGGTATTTCATCTTAATATTGGACAACCGGATGTTAAAACTCCTACGGTAGCTTTTGACGCATTGAAGAAGATAGACACGACCAGAACTGTGATAGAATATGGTCCAAGTGATGGGTTGAAAAGTCTTCGGGTAAAATTGGCAAAATATTATCATGAGTTCAATATTGATGTCACAGAAAATGATATCATAATTACGACGGGAGGATCTGAGGCTGTGAACTTTGCGTTCATGTCTTGCCTGGATCCGGGAGATGAGATTATTGTTCCTGAACCTGCGTATGCCAACTATACGGCTTTCGCCATTGGTGCTGGTGCGATAGTGAAACCTGTAGTGTCTACGATAGAGGATGGCTTCGCATTGCCTCCAATCGAGAAGTTTGAGGAGCTGATTACTCCTAGGACGAAAGGTATTCTTATCTGTAATCCGAACAATCCTACGGGTTATCTTTATACCCGAAATGAGATGAATAAGATAAGGGATCTGGTGAAGAAGTATGATCTTTATCTTTTTTCCGATGAGGTTTATCGTGAGTTCTGTTATACGGGAGCCCCTTACATCTCGGCATTTCATCTGAAGGGCATTGAGGAAAATGTGGTTTTGTTCGATTCTGTTTCAAAAAGATATAATGAGTGCGGACTTAGGATAGGAGCTCTTGTTACTAAAAATGAGGCATTAAGGAAGAGCGTGATGAAATTCTGTCAGGCTCGTCTTAGTCCGCCGTTGATTAGTCAGATTATCGCAGAGGCATCCATTGATACGCCGAAAGACTATATGTTGGAGATGTACAATGAGTATGTGGAGCGTAGAAAGTTCCTGATAGACGGACTGAACCGTATTCCGGGAGTCTATTCTCCTATCCCTATGGGTGCGTTCTATACGGTTGCTAAGTTGCCCATCGATGATGCGGATAAGTTTTGTGCATGGCTTCTTAGTGACTTTCAATATGAAGGACAGACGATCATGATGGCACCCGCTTCAGGTTTCTATACGGCCAAAGGATTAGGAAAGGATGAGGTGCGTGTGGCTTATGTGATAGAAAAGGAAGACTTGTCGAAGGCTCTATTCGTACTAAGAAAAGCATTGGAAGTATATCCGGGAAGAACGATTTGAATAATAGTCTCCCGAAAGCGTGGAGATGGTCGTTTCTTGTGGGAATGAGATGGAAAGATGGGACTTTTCTTTTCTGTATCGCTGATTTTCATCATTGGCAGATAGGAAAAGTCTCATCTTTTGTTTGTTTTATTTTATTTGTTTGACAGTTGAAATACGAACTTTTCATAGCAAAGAGGATTCATTTCAGTAAGGTTGACGGAAAGAAAGTATCCCGTCCGGCCGTTCGCATAGCCATAGGTGGCATTGCGCTAGGTCTGGCTGTTATGATATTGGCTGTTGCCATTGTGATAGGGTTTAAACAGGAGGTTCGGAATAAGCTGATAGGCTTTGGCTCTCATATTCAGATAGGGGCTACGTTCAATAACCAGACTTATGAGACGATGCCGATAATGGTCGATGCTTCCATGTTGAATGTAATAAGTGCGGCTGAGGGCATCAAACATGTGCAGAGGTTTGCCACGCAACCGGGAATCATCAATACGAACGGCAATTTTCAAGGTGTTGTTTTGAAGGGTGTGGACGGCGACTTTGATTGGAACTTCTTCAAATCTAATCTGCGAGACGGCGAGGTTCTTTCTGTCACCGACTCTACTGTCAACAAGAACGTGATTATCTCCCAGAAACTGTCAGATTTGTTGAAACTGAAGGTTGGAGATAAGTTTCTTTCTTATTTTATTATAGACGGGAAGGTTAGGGTGCGTCCGTTGGTGGTGCAGGGTGTCTATTCTACCGGGTTCGGAGATTATGACAAGCTGTTTGTGCTTTGTGACATTAAGATGATACAAAGGCTCAACTCTTGGGAGGAGGGGCAATGTAGTGGGGTGGAGGTGTTGATTGATGATTACGACAATCTGGATGCAGCCTACGAACGGGTGTTCCGTATTGTTGGCAATCGGTTTGACGAGGCAGGTTCCTCTTATGTGCTCCGAACTATAAGGCAGATTAATCCTCAAATTTTCAGTTGGTTGGATTTGCTGGATATTAATGTGGTCATTATATTGATACTGATGTCCTTGGTGGCGGGCTTTACTATGATTTCCGGGCTGCTTATCCTTATTTTGGAGCGTACCAATATGATTGGTGTGCTGAAGGCGTTGGGCGCGAGCAATTGGAGCATCCGGAAGATATTTCTCTATCAATCCTTGTTTTTGGTAGGAAAGGGTATGCTGATAGGAAATCTGATTGGAATTACGATATGTGCTGTACAAAGTACGTTTGGCCTCCTTCATCTCGATCCTGATGTCTATTACGTGGATATGGTTCCTATGCATCTGACTCTGGTTAATTGGTTGTTTACGAATATATTGACCTTTGTAGTACTGATGTTGATGATAGTGGGTCCATCCTATATCATTACGAAGATAAGTCCTGCGAAATCCATCCGTTTTGAATAGCATTTCGGCCTTTTGCAAAAAAAGAGGAAGGTCTCGCATCTTTATAAACTTTAATACCTTTTTTGCTTGTCGTATATTAACAATTAGATACCTTTACGGAAATTTAGAAACACAGATCGTCATGACAAAAAGCATAATAACGCTCGTTGCGTTGATGGCATTCTCTTCGCTCTGCACTGCCGCGGAGACAAATACAAAGGAGAAAAACAGCAAGGAGTTTGAAACTTCAAAAAATCTGGATATCTTCAATTCCTTATATAAGGAGTTGGATATGTTTTATGTCGATTCTATCCGTCCGGAGAAAGAGATAAAGAACGGGATTGATGCGATGCTGGACAACTTGGATCCTTATACAACCTACATACCGGAGTCGGAGATGGATAATCTCAAGTTTATGACTACTGGCGAGTATGCCGGAGTCGGAGCTGTCATCGGAGAGAGAAAGGGTAAGATTTATGTGACGGAGATTTATGAAGGTATGCCTGCCTACAAGAGCGGACTGAAGGTCGGCGATGTTTTTCTGGAGATAGACGGAAAATCATTGGAGGGAAAGACAACATCTCAGGCAAGCGAATTGCTTCGTGGTGATGCAAAAACAACGGTTACGGTTTTGGTTAGTAGGCCGGGAGTGGAAAAACCGATAAAGAAGGAAATTATAAGGGATAAAATCAGCATATCGCCGGTGCCTTATGCGGCTGTGATGGACAATAAGGTGGGCTATGTCAACCTAACGGGATTCACGGATAAGTCTGCCGACATATTTAAGGAGAATTTTCTTGACTTGAAGGCTAAAGGCATAGAGTCGTTAGTCATTGACTTGAGAAACAATCCGGGAGGCATTCTCTCCGAAGCTGTAAAGATTACCAATCTCTTTGTGGAGAAGAAATCGACGATTGTCTATACGAAAGGAAAGGTAAAACAGTGGGATGAGACTTATAAGGCAACGAGAGACCCGATAGACAGAACGATTCCTATCGTTGTTCTGGTCAATAGGAACTCGGCGTCGGCGGCAGAGATTTTGGCCGGCGCGTTGCAAGATCTGGACAGAGCTGTGATTGTGGGCGAACGCACATATGGAAAAGGTTTGGTTCAGACAACGAGAGACCTCCCTTATGGAGGAAATTTGAAGGTTACCATTGCCAAGTATTATATTCCGAGTGGTCGTTGCATCCAAGCAATTGACTATACACATCGGAGTGAGGATGGCTTTGTGCGGCGTATTCCTGATAGTCTGACCACTGAGTTTAAAACGGCGAAAGGTCGTGTGGTGCGCGATGGCGGAGGCATAAATCCGGATCTTTTTGTCGAACCGGAGAAAAACGCCACGGTCAGCTATTACCTCTACACGAATAGTCTGATTTTTGATTATGTGAACGAATTCCAGAAGGAGCATGCAACGATAGCACCTGTCTCTGATTTTAAGTTTACGGATTATGAAGGGTTCAAAAACTTTGTGAAGGGGAGAAACTTCACCTATAAGTTGAAGACGGAGGAGATTCTGAATAGCTTGAAAGATGTGGCAAAAGAAGAGGGTTATTTGGATTTGTCTAAAGATGAATTTGCCGCGTTGGAGAAAAAATTGTCTCATGACTTGGATAAGGATCTGGATCTTTTCAGAGATGAGATAACTGAACTGATAAGTCTGGAGATCGTAAAACGATATTATTATCAGAGGGGAGAGACGGCCGAAATGCTGAAGAAGGACAAGGTTTATACACAAGCCCTGGAACTTTTGAAGGATAAGCAAAGATATGACTCTATGTTAACCCCAAAGGAAAAGGAGAATGCAGCACAAACATCGAAAAAGTAGGGAGGCGTAGATTGTGAAGGCGATGATATTTGCGGCGGGCTTAGGAACCCGTCTGAAACCGATAACGGATACGATGCCGAAAGCTATGGTGCCGATTGCGGGAAAACCTCTTTTGCAACATGTGATAGAGAAATTGGCGAATGCCGGTTTCCGTGACATTGTGGTGAATGTTCATCATTTCTCAAACCAGATTGTTGATTTTTTGAAACAGAAAGATAATTTTGGTTTGAAGATATCCATTTCTGATGAAACGGACTTTTTGTTGGATACTGGTGGCGGTATCCGTAAGGCGGCTGCGTTGTTGGACGATGGTGAGCCTTTCCTTATCCATAACGTGGACATCATCTCTAATGCCGATTTGAAGGATCTATATGACTGCCACGTCAGGCAGGGAGCTGTGGCCACACTGTTGGTCAGCGAGCGAAAGACCAGCCGTTATCTGCTGTTTGGCGATGACAACCGGTTACAGGGTTGGATGAATGTACAGACGGGAGAAACGAAGTCTCCCCATCCTGATTTCCGTCCGGAAGATTATCGGCGTTTCGCATTTTCCGGAATTCATGTCATGTCTCCCGATATTTTCAGATATATGGAGGAATATCCGGAGAAGTTTCCTATTATGGATTTTTATTTGGCACAAGCTGCTAATTTAATGATAAAAGCCCATCCCGTTTCTGATTTGAGGATGGTGGATGTTGGCAAAATCTATTCCTTACAGGAGGCGGAGAAGGCCATAAGGGAGATGTAATATAGATGGCAAGGAGGATGTGGATGTATAATCATTTATATCCTGTTTTTGTGGCTTGATAGTCAGTCGGATTGGAGAAAGATGGCAGGTGTTGAAAAAAGTAGTTTCTGTTTGCGATGAAAATGTTTGCATATGACAAAAAGAAATCATAAGTTTATGACCGGAAAAAACAAGAGATTGACAGCTTGTGGGAAGAATGGATTCCTTTTTGATAGTAATGTCTCTCGATTTCTATTTTATCAACTTTAATTATATAATCATGGAAAACATATTGGCGAAGAAAGAGAAGGTAACCTTCTGTATGGATGAATTAACTAAGAAAGTCGAGAATTTGAAGACAGATTTGAATGGAGTAGAAGAGGATCGCTCCAAATATAAGCAGCTTTATCCGTTTGAGTATTCGAAACATGTGGAGATAAACAAGGTGATTCTCCATCATGACATAGATGAACTGATGGAGCATCTTAAATACATGAAGGAGAAAATAAGGCATGACGAAACATTCTTGGCCTCAAGATGATTTTTTGGAAACTGTCGTTCTTGAAACAAAATAATAAGGTTACATAAATACAAGTGATGTAACCTTATTTTTTAGTAACTTTGTATGCTAAAAAATGAAGAATTTATGGGACATCATCAGATAGATAAGTTAGACGAAAAAATATTGAAGCTCATATCCAACAATGCCAGAATTCCATTCTTGGAGGTTGCGAGAGAGTGTAATGTGTCGGGAGCGGCGATTCATCAGCGAATACAGAAACTGCAAAATCTTGGAGTCATTAAGGGATCCGAGTTTATATTGGATGCGACGAAGATTGGCTATAACACCTGCGCATATATGGGTATTTTTCTTAAAGATGCGAATCTTTTCAAAAGTGTGGCGGAAGAGCTTTATCGTATACCGGAGGTGGTGGAGTGCCATTATACGACAGGTCAATATGCCATGTTCATAAAGATTTATGCGAAGAATAATATGGATTTCCTTCGTGTTATTCAGGAAAAACTTCAACCTATAAATGGAATTTCGAGTACGGAGACCATTATATCTCTTTGTGAAGGATTCAAACGTCAGGCTCCTATTATGAGCGATGAGTTTGATGAGATAGACGACTCTGATCTTATGGAAGGGGAGTAAGAAATAAACGTATGGAGGGTGGATCCTTGCTTTTTTCCTTTTTAATTCAAGGAAAATGTGTTCCGTCTTCGAATCAACAAACGATAGAGACGTCCGGTCGGCGTCTCTATCTTCGTGTATCAAGACATCATAAATAAAAAGTTTCGAATTAATGTCATCGCTCTTTATTTGGATATATAGATTTTTCCGAAGAAACAGATTCATAATGTACGCAATCATGACGTTGCTTTTTGTCGTCATGGGATTCTTTGCGTTAAAGGTTAATTATGAAGAGGATATCACCAAATTTATTCCGAATACCGCCGATTCGAAGAACATCAATGCTGTGTTCCAAAATCTGAAGGTGAAGGACAACCTTGTTGTCCTATTTACCTCCCGCAATGGAGATGCTTCTTCGTCCATTACTGTAGGCGATGAGTTTTCTTTGAGGTTGGATTCTATGGTCGGATCGTCTTCGATAGACCAGATTGTGTCGAAAGTGGATGCGGAAAGGATTTTGTCTGTGTCTGACCTTATTTATGACAACTTGCCTGTCTTCTTGGATTCTGCTGATTATGTGCGGATAGAGAGTGCTTTGCAGCCTGATTCTTTGTCGTGTAGGTTGCGGTCTGATTATGACAATCTGCTGTCGCCGGTAGGCCTGTTCTCTAAGAATTTCATATTTAGGGATCCGATAGGCATGGGCAATAAGGCTTTGGAAAGGTTGCGCACCATGCAGCTTAGTGGTAACTACCGGATGCAGGATGAACATATTTTCTCGGAAGATGGAAAGACGATGCTGGTTTATGTAGAACCACGATTTCCTGCCGGCAACACGAATAAAAACGCTATTTTGGTAGACAGTATCGAATCATTGATCGGCAGTTTGTCCATCTCCCATCCTGATGTGGAGATAGAGTATTTTGGAGGGCCTGCTGTAGCTGTTTGCAATTCGAGGCAGATACGTAACGATGCGACCGTTACATTGGGGATAGCCTTCCTCGTCATTGCTGTGGTTATTCTGCTTTCTTTTCGGAACAAGTTCTCCATTCTGTTGATTTTTGTCCCCGTTGTATTTGGCGCATTGTTCGCATTGTCCATCCTCTATTTTCTGAAGGGGAATATTTCTCTGATCGCAGTAGGGGCCGGCTCCGCCATCTTTGGTGTAGTAATGAGTTATTCTATTCATGTTGTGGCTCACCGCGAACATACGCACGATGCGGAGTCTGTCATTCGGGAGATGGCAGAGCCTCTTACTATCGGCAGTTTCACGACGATAGGTGCATTCTTCAGTTTGGTGTTTACCAGTTCGGAGGTGCTTCGTGATTTTGGTTGGTTCGCTTCATTGACCATCATCGGTACTACGGTGTTTTGCCTTGTCTTTCTGCCCCATTTTTTGGAAGGTTCTAGTAATAAAGAAAGATCGAATAGATTCCTATGTTTCATCGAAAAAATAAATGCAGTCCATTATGAACGAAGTAAGATATTGATTTCCATTATATTGATTTTGTCTTGCGTAGGTTTTTACTTTGCCAATGATGTGAAGTTTAACTCAGACATGAACTCTCTCAGTTATCAACCGACCAAATTGAGGAAAACGGAGAAAAGGTTGGATGCCATGTTCCAAAAAGAATACAAGAATATTTATTTCATTTCGGTAGGCGGTACGGAGGACGAGGCTTTGCTCAATTATGTGGAAATGAACCGCAAACTTGATTCATTGAAGTTGGTCGGACAGATAGCGGAGTATGCCAATGGTGAGGGACTTTTGATTTCTGCCGAAGAGCAGAATCGCCGTTTGGATAGATGGAACCGCTTTTGGACGAAGGAACGTAAGGCTCAGCTCCGCTCTGATATGCGGAGTCGGGGCGAACCGTTTAATTTTACAGAGACATCATTTGCTCCTTTTTGGAAGGTGCTGGACAAGGAATATACTCCGTTGGAGTATAAAAAGGAGGAGTCTGCATCAAAGGTCTTTTCTGATTGGATAACGAACGAGGCGGATGTTTCGATGGCATTGTCGCAAGTACGTCTGAAGGAGGAGAGCAAGGCCGATGTCTATTCTCAGTTTAAGGGACAAAGAGGAGTGGTTATATTGGATAAGCCATATTTTGCTTCGTCGTTCGTCTCTTCCATTAAGGATGATTTCTATTTCGTGTTGTTCGTCTCTTCTTTCCTTGTCTTTTTGGCATTGTTGATTTCCTATGGCAGGCTGGAATTGGCGTTGCTTTCGTTCACCCCGATGGCGTTAAGCTGGTTCATTATTCTTGGATTGATGGCTATTTTCGGAATAGAGTTCAATATCGTGAACATTATTATCTCTACTTTCATTTTCGGTATTGGCGACGATTTCAGCATTTTTGTTTCGGACGGGCTACTCTCTGAATATCGTACGGGTAAGAAGATGTTTGCTGCGCATAAGACGGCTATCTTTTTCTCTGCCTTTACGACTATTGTCGGAATGGGAGCTTTGGCATTTGCAAAACATCCGGCTATGCAGTCGGTCTCGTTCACCTCTATCATCGGAATGTTTGCGGTGGTTCTGATTGCCTATACGCTACAACCGTTGATCTTCGATTTGTTTGTTGTCCGCCGCGTGCGGAGAGGCCTTTTCCCTTGGTCATTGTTTAGCATGGGCGTTACGGTCTTCGTTTTCGGAACGTTTGTTCTTTTGACGCTGTTGGTCACTGTCTATGCTTCTCTGCTGAATTGCATTCCGTTTGGTCGTCTCGCAATTCGTAGGCATCTCCATTCCGTTGTCTGTCACTCCGTTTCCTTTATTATGAAAATCGCCTTTGTTCTTAAGAAGGAGACGAGAAATGAGGGGAAGGAGTCTTTCTCGAAACCAGCTATGATTATAGCCAATCACCAGTCGGTGATAGATATTCTTCAAATTCTGGCACTTTCTCCGAAAGTGATCATGATAACGAAAAACTGGGTATGGCGTTCTCCTCTGTTGGGTTGTCTTGTGCGCATGGTGGATTTTCACAATATCAGTGATGGTTATGAGGTGAGTGTCGATGTCTTGCGTAAGAGGGTTGCCGAGGGTTATTCCATAGCAGTGTTTCCTGAGGGAACACGTTCTTCGGATGGAGAACTGAGGCGTTTTCATAAAGGGGCTTTCTTTTTGGCCGAGAAGTTGCATCTGGATATTCTTCCTATAGTCATGACGGGTAATGCGCAGGCGTTGGTTCGTTCGGATTTGATGCTGAGACGTGCGCATATCACGTTGGATATTCTGCCTCGTATAAAGGCAGATGATTATTCGTGGGGAGAGACCTATCAGCAAAGGAGAACTTCGGTTTCTCGTTTCTTCAAAGGTCAATATGCAAAACGTGTTTCTTGTAATGAAAATGTGGACAATCCGTTTTACTTTTATCAACTGACGAGAAATTTCATATACAAAGGTCCTGTTGTCGAGTGGTATATGAGGGTGAAGGTGGCAATGGAGAAGAATTATAGGACTTTTGACGAGATGATACCTAGGAATGCCAGAATTACGGACATTGGATGCGGATATGGTTTTCTCCCTTATATGTTGGCTTTCGTAGGAAGAAATCGCCGTGTTGTGGGCATTGATTATGATGAGGAGAAGATTGCCGTGGCCGACCATTGTTTCTCGAAGACGGAAAATTTGAGTTTCGTGGCGACGAATGCTATCACCTATGATTTGCCGGAGAGTGATGTGTTTGTTTTGAACGATATGCTTCATTATCTGCCATATGAGAAGCAGTGTCTGTTAATCGAAAACTGTATGCGCAGGTTGGCTGACGACGGTATGATTGTCATTCGGGACGGTGATAGCAGTAAGATGGAGAAGCATGAGGTGACGAAGATGACGGAGATTTTTTCTACTAAGATATTTAAGTTCAATAAGACGGAAGGAACGCTTTTCTTTACCTCTTTTGAGCGGATAAATGAGGTGGCTGCTAAAAATGGATTTTCTGTAGACTCGCATGATAATGACCATTATACCTCGAATACCATATTTATATTAAGACGAATCCGATAGGTTGCCGTATTCGAGATTCTTTTTGTGGATTACAAATGATAAAAAAGATTAGGATGACCGGACAAAAATCTCCCATGGAATTGGGAACGGGAAATATAAAAAAATTGTTGATTGAATATTCTGGTCCGGCCATTGTGGCTATGATGGCTTCTTCTCTCTATAATATCATCGATAGGGTATTTATAGGTCAATGGGGTGGCCCTTTGGCCATTTCTGGCTTGGCAATCACTTTCCCATTGATGAATCTGGCAGCTGCGTTCGGAGCTATGATAGGAGCGGGTGGTGCCACGTTGGTCTCCATCAAAATGGGGCAGAAGGACTTTGAAAGTGCGTCTAAGGTGCTGGGTAATGTGTTGATGTTGAATGTTATTTTGGGAGTCGTCTTTATGGCGTTGGGACTGGTTTTTATAGATCAGATACTTTATGTTTTCGGCGCGAGTGAAAATACGTTGCCTTATGCCCGCGATTTCATGCAGATTATATTGTTGGGCAATGTGGTGACTCATCTTTATTTGGGATTGAATAGCGTCATGCGTTCGTCCGGTTATCCTCGGAAGGCGATGTATATTACGCTTCTCACCGTATTGGTGAATCTT
>Ga0172378_10006103_pt1 | contig 11261 bp, 22 predicted proteins | sample GrowelOW332metaG_FD_119755 | JGI IMG/M metagenome (GOLD analysis project Ga0172378, IMG submission 119755) | Groundwater microbial communities from an aquifer near a municipal landfill in Southern Ontario, Canada - Pumphouse #3_1 metaG | ecosystem: Environmental > Aquatic > Deep subsurface >... | reverse complement strand
ATTAAAATAATTTTCGTTAAATGGAATTATTTTTTCTCTAATAGGAATGTTTTCATTAAATAAAATATCTTTAACCATATAATCAGAAATATTGAATTTATTTTCTATGTAAGAAATACTTTCTCCGCTTATATAACATTCAATTATATATTTCTTTTCTTTATCACTAAATTTTCTTTTATTATTTTTATTTCTTTGAACTATTATCTCCGATGCTATACATCCACAACTTTTAGTATTTCCACTTAATAATGCGTTAGTTGGTATATTGATTTCTTTATTATTAATACAACTACATTTACATAGCCATAATTTTCTATGTTCTTTATTTCTGCCATTTTGTCTAAGAACCGTTAATCTTCCAAATACCATTCCAGTTAAGTCTTTTTCTCTGTTTTCCATCCTTTCTGTTTTTAAGTTATACTTAATGCATTTAGTTTGTATACATGAATAGCTAACATTTAAAATATCAGCTATTTTTTGCAATGGTAAATTTTCTTTGATATATGGTTCTAAATCTTCCTTAGCAATATGTTTAGACACTATTATTTTTTACCTTTCTTTGTTTCATCTACTTTACCACCTCAATATCATCAAAAATTACAGGTATTAAAGTTTTTAACTCATTCAATAATGGAATAGTGACTTCTCTCATTTGAGGATGAGCTACCTTTGCGGTTCTTAATCTAAAGAAGTGTCTCCATTCTCTCAAATTCATAGTGACAACTATTTCTGTCTTTAATGAGTTTGGTAATACAGAACGTGCTTCTTGAGCTGATGATCCTAATTCTAATAGATCAAAGTAGAAATTTTCTGCTTCTAAACATGATTGCTTCCATGCTTCATATTTTACCGTTCCTTCTTGATAAAATAATGGTTCAATTACTGCTATTTCTTTGTTAAATTTATCTTTACTATAGTTGCAGTACCTTGTTGATTCTTGTGCATAAGAAGCAACCCTATGTCTAACAATTTCATGTGATACTCCTCTGTCAACCGTAAACTTAACAGAGAAACTATAATGTTCAATCATTGCTTCATGACCTCTTTTAATTAAATCTGCAACAAATTTTATAGATGATTCTGAAGTAATATTATTTTCGCTTTTGTAGCAAACTCTACCAATAGTCTCGATAAATTTTAGAATTTCCTCTCCATTAATAGGTGTCAATATTTCATAACCAGCTTTAATTATTTTCATTTACTTCTTCCTTTACTTCTTTATTTTTAACCACTTCCAAAACATTTGAAATGCACTCAATAATCACATTATCAAATTGCACCCTATAATAAGCTTTCCCTTTATGTTTTGATTTCGATTTTATAATGCCTTCCTTATCATATAGGTCATCGTATAATCCACCTTTATAAATAACAGGATCTTTATCTGAAAACAAATATTCTTCATCAAACTTATATTTTTCCTCACTGAATTTATCCTTTGGTTTCTTCTTACTCGTTTGTGACAATAATGATTTACTTTTGCTTGCTATAATAATTCATCCTTTCTTCTCTTAATCTTTCGTATACTTTGGTCTACTACTTAATTCAATCATCTCTTCAGGTTCTTCACAGTCACAAGATTTACATGGACAATTATCACAATAATCCTCATCTAACATTGCTGTGCTTGCACAATTAATACATTTAGTAACGAAACTCATATTCTTACAATCTGTACAGAAAACGTATTCAGTTTTATTTTGGTTCGTACTCATAAATTACACATCCTTTTGTGCATTTATTATATTTTATTTATGTATCAGTATTGGAGATAACCAACAAGTTCAGATTCATCCACATTCATAAACTCTTCAATATCTTCATTTTTAGTATCGTCAGGGAATGAACAATATTTATGATTATCATCTGGCATATTCTGCATATGACTTATCTCTTCTTTATCAAATATTAATAAGATGGGTGTTTGAGTGGAATCATAGAATGTTTCTCCTATTTTGACTTTCATGAACTATACATCCTTTCAAACCTAGCTTTTATTGCCTAAGAAAACTCAATTTTGCACAATAATACACCAAAATACATACTATAATCATTTAAACGCACTTCTAAGCTCTTTAAATTATTTTTGCTAAGAAGTACACCAACCATGTTAATCTGATTGAATATGGGCTAAAATGGAAGGAGTTTGTTGGTGTATTGTCAATAAAATGGTTGATTTAAGCTAATCTACTTTCTATATCATCAACTAACTCTTGTAATGTCCAACCTTCCGCATATTCGAATGTTAAGTCCTTATCGTCCGACTCGTTTTCATGTGCTCTCCAAAATAAATGGTGATCATCAAATCCAAAATCTCTATCTAGTTGACAATTATATTTCTTTTCAATTATCTTCTTAGTTAATTGCATTTGATTTACTCCTTCCCAAACAATTTTATCTTCTAATTATTTCTATTTCGTTACTAGACCAATAGTCTCCCAATTCTAAACAACGATATATTTGCAACTCGTCGCAAAAATGTGTTTTTTCAACAGTAACATAGCAACCAATAAACTTTTCTTTCCAAGAGTATCTATTTTCTTCTATACTTTCTTCATCTTTATGTAAATGTAACATGCCAGTTAAATTAGACTTATCTACTGAAACAATCTGTGCTTCATATTGTTTGGAGTGATAGTGGTTATGAGGGTCATATGTATTACCTGATTGGATTCCCACATAATCTCCGTTTTCTCTGCGAACACATTTTTCATTTAGCCCAATATAATTTTCCCAAACAGTAAAAATTTCTATATTATTTCATCTCCTTTCAGTACATGAATTAGGTTTTTGGTGAAATTATTCTGCTTCCGATTTATACATATTTAATAATTCTTCTCTGGATAATTTTAATTTCTCTAAAGCATATTCTAATAACACATCATCCTCAAAATCTTCTTCTCTGCAATATTTACAACTTCTGTATGCATCAGTATCTTCATTTTCTTCCTCATCTCTATAGCCATCTGTCTCAGCACATTCTAATGAACACCAATGTTTACCACAATCGCAACTCCAATACTCTCCACATTCACAAACTGATTCTCCGCAAACATCACAATCAAAAAAATCTACACTCATTTTATTTATCCTTCTTTCATATTTTTTTAATATCTATATCTCTTCAAACTTCCCTTAGAATCATTATTTCTTGGGTTAATACCATTCATAATAGTCTTTAAAATTTCTATCATAATTCCAGTAATCATCTGTACCGTATTCAGGGATAAATTTACAAAGCACAACGTTGTCAAGTAATTCTTGGTTTATATCTTTATCTATATATGCATATTGCCATCTATAACCTCTAGCATTATCACTAGCTCTAACTGCCTGGTAATAATCTCCATTTCTTAATTCAATTGTGAATATTCCAGTATTAGGAGATGTTTTAGTAACTTTATTAATATTTTTTTGATTCATATTATCAAGCAAGTCCTGTAGTTTATTAAATGCTCTTTCTATTGTTGAACCATAAATAATTATATTTTTTGCCATAATTTCACCTCCGATAGAACTATCATTTCCCGCATTTCTTAAAACCACGCAACCACTTATCATCTCCAAAATGTTCTCCACATTCTTTACATTGATCCCACAATAAACTACTTTTGTCTGAGTCTGTAAGACCCAAATATTCACAACGATAAACCGAAACTGTTTCTGAGTATTCTTCACCATCATAAGTGCCTGTAAGAGTATTTTTGCCTATGTATTTGTGCCACTTGCATTTTTTAATTTTGAGTCTTGGCATTATATTTTCATCGTAAGAGGTAATTACATCTAATAATTTATAACAATAGCAAGTATCTTTAGGTATCCATTTCTTCATTGCTCTTTTCTTTATGATTGATCACCTCTTTTCTTTATTTCATTGGTTTAATTAACTTATAATATTTCCAAACTCCATTATCTAAATCAAAAGCGTAAGTATAATTATATTCTTCGTTGTCACGCACCTCATATTCTCGTTCTGTGATTTCAATCCATTTATTATTGTAATGATCTATTAATTCCTTCGCTAATTCTTTCATAGCTCAATTCCTCTCTATGAATGACATATTTTATTTATTTCCTATAAGCAATCAAAGACTTAATCTTTTCATAAACAGTTGTAATTATTAATGCAAGTAGAATAAGTATCAATGATAAAATAACTGGTATTATTATCAGATTATTTTCCTCCTTTGTAGCTCATCTCTAACTCTAATAATTTTATATACTCTTCAATTGTATAAGAGATATTGTCATTATCTGGAGAGTAACATCTATAAGATTGTTCTTCAATCTCTGGTAATTTGTCTTCCATATTCATTCAACCTTCTCTTTTTCTTTATCATCGCTAGATCTAAGACCAATACATGCAGGAAATAATAATGCCCACAAACAGGTTCCATCTTTTGTAATGTAAATACCTACTGATACTGCCAAAGCTGTAGCTACCCAAGCCATACCATATGCCAGATATGCCATTTTAATTTTCCTCCTTAATAATTTCTAAAATAAAGTCTGCTAACCCATAAATAAAATCATCATCAATCTCTTCAAAATCATCCAATGTCATAGTGCCAACATTGAATGCTGATTTTACTCTTGTTAGGTTATAAATATAAGTTCCATCTTTAGAGTTGAAACCAAAGTAATTATAGAGTTTTTCTACTAATTTTTCTTTGTCTATTGTAGGTTGAGTTTCTACTTTGTCCACTCTTTTAAAAACTTCTTTCATAGAATCTCCAATAATATGACCAGAATCTTTGGTTGTTTTACTTGCATTGTTTATCATCTCATTGAACATCTCTTGTCCTGATCTCATTATTCTATCCATTGTACTCTTTCACCTCAATTCCCAATTCTTTATGTAACCACTCACTCACGATATGCCTATGGCAAAAATCAAGTGACTTCTCCCAACATAATAATACTGCATCTTCACCTAACTCTTCATATACTTGTTTGGGATCTAGTTTGGATAATACATCTTCATAATAATGTTTTATGTAATATTCTTCATCTCTATCTAATTTATATTTGTTTAGTAAATTCCATGTTGGTGCAAGTTGCTTATATTCTCCACATTGATACCATTTTGGTTTACTTAATGCGATTGATACTGCATTAAGTCCTTTGTATTTTGCAAAGTAAGATGTTTGCATTGTTAACTCCTTTCTAAGAGCAATTCAAATTGTACTTTTATTTGGTTGGAGTAGGTATTAACCCACTCCACTAGTTCTCATCATATCAATAACTTCTCTAATTTTATCATGTGGATCTTGCCATGTAGGAGGTTTAATGATCTTACCATCTCCTTCTCTGAACCTTGGTTTGCCATCTTCCCATAATTTGCTCATATTGGCATCTTGGACAACTTTAAATACTTTAGCAGGAGACACGCCAATTTGAACCAGTGTTCCAAGAGCGAAATAAATATTATCAATCATTGCATCCACTTGTTCATAAATATCGCCATTCTCTGTTGCTTCAAGAAACTCGTCAATTTCTTCTTTCATCCACTTATATCTATTTTTAGCTACTTCCATACTCATTAATGTTGGTATTTCTGCATAGGGGTGATTAAACGCTTTATGAAAATCTTTTACCATTTCATACTCTTGATTAATACTCAATTAATTTCCTCAATTCTTTATTTTTATTTTATATCTTTACTACGAACACTTGCTATAACCACATGATTTACAATCTATACAACTTCCCTCATTAATTAAGGGATCTCCGCAATCTGGACAATTATTTAAATTATATTTTACTTGATTTACGATTAGCTCTACTCTTTCTTCAATTTCATTACTTACTTTAGAAGGAATGTTTTTAATATTCTTAAACTCATTATCAACATCTTTTACAGCTTGTTTAAGAATATTGGCAATAGCATGAGGACAACTTGCTCCTTTGCTAACTGGTTTTCCTTTGGCTCTAGCAGTTGTGTATGAAGAACAAATATCTACGCTTTCTAATTGGTCGATAATTTTTTCAATTGGGATACCACCACGTAATGATAATGATACTAATCTAGAAACAGCTTCTTGATTGCTCTTACATGTGCCACTACTTCCTTTGTTAGTAAACGTTTGGTTAATGTTTCCTTGTTCGTCCCACGTAACATTAATATATGCATTTCCACAACCACTAACAAATTTATATGTTTTACCATTTGCCTCTGATGGAGCTTTGATTACAAACCCACGATCTAAAGTAACATCAATAATTTCTTCTTTGATTGTATTAGATGTAGTTAATACTTGATTTTCTCTACAGCCATCTCGATATACTGTAATTCCTTTGATACCACTTTTTGCAGCCATCAAATACACATTACCAACATCTTCAACAGTTGCAGTATTTGGCATATTTACCGTTTTTGAGATACTAAGACTGACATACTTTTGAATTTGTGCTAATACCTTTACATGCCATTCTGGAGAAATGTCATTTGCGGTAATAAAGATACGTTGAGTTTCTTTGGTAAAAATATCATCCAATCCTTGAATTGAACCATCATTTTTAGTAATTATTTTTAAAATTTCTTCAGTGTATAGATTATTCTCTTTTAGGTATTTTTCAAAAACGGAATCAAAAGTATAATATTTATCATTATCATTGTCTGTACGAATTGTTCCCAATGCCCATAATGGCTCAATTCCTCCTGTAGTATTTGCAATGAAAGCAATACTTCCATTTGGAGCAATACTAGTCATACTAGAACAACGAACCTCTAGATTCTGCTCTTCCCACTTACTACCCTTCCATGCAGGATAAACTCCTCTTTCTTTCGCTAATTCAATATTATATTTTAATGCCTTTTCATTAATAAAACTGTATAATTCATCCACAAAGTTTAAGCATTCTTGTGAATCATATGGTATTTTCAAAGAGTATAATAATTGTGCTAATCCCATTGTTCCAAGTCCAATAGGTCTCAATGATTTTGTCATATCTTCAATCTTTTTAAGGGGAAGTTTATTCATTGTAATCATATTATCTAGAAATCTAAAAGCTAACCTTATATTTTCTTCTAGTTTATTCCAGTCAACTTTATTGTTTTTCAGTATCTTCATTAAATTAATTGAGAGTAAATTGCAACTTGAATAAGGCACATTTACAAACTCATGACAAGGGTTTCCAAATACTTCCAAATATATATGAGGATTCATATTTCCATCGTCCATGTTCGTTTGATAGCTTAAACCTGGTTCTCCTGTTTTATGAGCACATATCATAATCTCATTCCATAAGTCTGTTGCTTTGACTGTTCTATAAACTTTTCCATTGAATTTCAAATCCCAATTGCTATTATTTTCTACTGCTTCAACAAACTCTTTAGTAACACTGACTGAGATATTCATATTAGTAAGTTCTTCTGTATTGTCTTTTGAATGAATAAAATCAAAAATCTCAGGATGGTCACAAGGTAAGTCAATTTTTATAGCACCATTTCTTTTATTTCCTTGCTTTACTCTGTTTACTACTTCATTAAAAATAAACATAAATGATACTACACCAGATGCCTTGGAGCCAGATGATTTACAAAGTTCTCCGTTAGGTCGAATCTTTCTCATTGAAAAACCAGCTCCACCAGACATTTGAAATATCTTCGCACATTCTGCTACGGTCTGAAAAATTCCTTCAATATTATCTTCAATATCGACGATAAAACACGAACTAAGAGATTGTGAAGGTGTACCTGCGTTAAAAATACATGGACTAGAAGGAATGAATTCCATGTCATTAATTTTTTGGTAGAATTTTTTTATGTATAAAGAAACATCATTTTTATTTTCAGCTTGGGCAATACTTGTAGATACTCTTTTAGCGATATCAGACCATGTATGTTCAATTAACTTTCCTTGACTATCTCTTAAAAGATATCTTTTTTCCAATAACTTTTGTACATTCTCATTAATTGTTGCCATTAATTATCCTCCATTTATAATTTATTATATATTTATTATTTTATATTTATTATCTCTTCCCAATTTTTCTGAAATACTCATCAGTCATGATATAACTAAGCCCTAAACTATTTTCCATTTCAAGATATCGTCCAGCATTACTAATCATTTTATATCTTTCACCTAAAACGAATCCTTCTTCTTTTGATTCCTTAATACATTCTAATTCCATTATTCTCTTCACCATTATGTATTATCTTCTTCCTTTATCTCTTCACTTGTAACTAATCCATCTAAATAATATATGTAGTATTTGAAATTATTATCTACCCTGCATAAATTCTTAAACTTAATTACCGTTCCTATTTTATCGTGATATCTACGACAAGTATCCTTCTTACTGCATAAATCGTTTCTACAAGTGCTAATATATGTTTCGTCCAATTATTATGTCTTCCTTTCTGTTAGAATTCTTCACGACATCTGTCTAACTCTTTTGTGATACTCGAATCTGTTTGAGTATCTATGTAAAATTGATATAGAATTTCTTTTAGTTCATCTTCATCTGTGACATCGGCAATTTTATCAATTACGTTTTGAATGTAGTCCAATATTTATCACCTCCTTAATACCTCTCTTCAATTAATCCCAGAAGTTATTTATATTTTGTTTTAGAAGATCAAATAATTTATTTTTATCATTCTCTGCATTTTCATCAGATGATCTGCCGTATTCTCTATACGTTGAAAGAGTTTCGTCATCAACATTATGTTCTAATTTATTTCCAACAATTTTAAATAACGCTACTTCCCCATATTTTTCTTCAAATGGTTTTAACGCTTCTTCTAAATAATTATCGTTCATTAGTTTTTCACATAGTAGTTTAACTTCTTGAATTTGTTCGGTAATTCCTTCCGATTTTGAAGTGTATGATTTATCACTATTGAAGAATTTGTCCATTAGTTCAAGTTTTTTATGTAAGATAACGTAGATATAATAATAATCCCATTGCCTATCATTCCATATAATCGGAAAATATTTTATTAGATTTGTTGTACCACTTTTAATATTTCTAATTGTTTTGAAGATATGATTCACTTCCTTTCTATATATTTATTATTTTATGGTTGTATATGTTCCTTTTGAATACCTTAAAATTACACGATTGGTAGGAGTAATTTAGCTACGTGAATCTCATTTATGTCACCTCCTTTGCCTGATATAAGAATACCATTTTTTAATGTGTAAGTCAATATTAATTATTTTATGTTTGTTAGGTAATTATTGATCTCAAATAATAATAGAAGCTACAATAAATAAAACATCCAGTATCCTCCTTGTTCAGAAAAATAAACGGTACGCCATATTTTATAGAAAATGAATGTAATGTACCTATAGCAGACTTAGCATTATATTTACTAGTATACTTACCTGCTCGAATATCTGAATAATCGCCTTCTTCAATGAGTAGAGTCATATTCCCTTTATATCTTAGAAACTCATCTTCAATTCTATTCCTATCATTTGCAAAATTACCTATTAACTCGTCAATATTTGCTTTTCTTTCGATAGTAATTTGATCTGTATAATAAATATCCCTTGGAATTGATAGTTTCTCATTCATTTTTACATAGAATGAATAATCTCCACTTGAAAGGGTTTTAACTTCCCAATTAATTTTTTTCTCATTGAAATATTCTATTACGTGATTATTGACTTTCTCACGAGAATCAACGATTATTACTATAGAACTAAAAATTTCTTTTATTTCTTTTTCTGTATATTTATATTTGTTTATCACGATATATTTCACCATAAACCCCTTCTAAATTAATAATTCTAAATATAGTATTAATATTACATTTCCATTTTTCAGCTAATATCTTTCCCGAGATACCTTTAGCGTTATCTTTTAATATATTTTTTATATCATCTTTTGTGAAATTACTTATCTTTGTAGCTTTAGATTTATCATAGAAAGATGTAATTTTATCATTTAGTTCAGGAAATATGTATATCCATGATTTCAAATATTTAATATCTTTTACTATATGTATTTTTATATTGAGTATATCTGCAATTTGTTTAGGAGATATTCCATCTGATAGCATTATTTTTATTTCTTTAACCTGTAATTCTGTGATTTTACTATTTAATCCTCTATTTTTACCAGTGCTCCCTTTCCTCATATTTTCTTTTGATTCACTACTATGCGCTTTATTGCTCATCGGATGTTTTCCATCACTAAAATCACAATGATTATCTTTCATTTTTTGTTTTGTTTCCTCGGTATGATTTTTCCCATACATCCCATTTAATTCACCATTTAAACTAACCCCATACATCGGATTATTCTCTCCTGTCGAACGCTCTCTTAATTTCAATCTTGTTTCTTCTGATATTTCTTTATTGGAACGACCTCCACTTTCTAAATTATACCCATCCTTTGGATTTGTAGAATTATAATATTTAATCCAATAAGACTCTTTCTCATCTAATAAATTATTTTCCTTAATATATTCTATTACTTCAAATGAAAAATTTTCCTGACCATATTTATTCCAAGATTTTTGAAGATGATTGTTATAATGAATGTTTTTATTTAATAAATTCCTATGAGCAGTAAAACGCTCTCTTTCTGGTTTAGTTGTTTGTCCAATATATAATTTATTATTATTTATATTTAAAATCTTGTATATACAACTAATTTTTACTTCACCTCATCAATAAATTTATATGTTATATTCCTATATTTAGGCATCCAAAACTCTTTAGTTCCTTCAACTTCTTTATATATTTTTTTACCCGTATCTGGATTGACTTCACCAGTGGGTTCCTTTTGAGGTTTTACATCAAAACTTTTAACTAATAGAAAATCACCTTGATTAATTATATTTTTATAATATTGACTTGACCACATTTTTGTTTCAATAATTTCTCCAGTCTTGATCTTGTACACATCAGTCTTGACAATTGATTTCATGACTTCTAGTTCTGAAACATAATATACATCTTCTGAATATTTTTCATCTGAATATGTAATGATCCCAAGTATTTCTTTTTGGTTATCTAAGGTTTCTTTTAGTGTTAATGGAGTATTTTCAATAGTCATAATTATATCTTCTAATAATTCTTTATTTCTGAGTTTAGTTACTTTTTTGGCTGTTTCATTTCCATATTCTAAAACAAAACTTAACTCTAGACCATATCCTTCTATCTTTGTCTTAGAAATCTCTTTAGCATTAGAAAATATATCAGCCCATTTAACAATTTCTTGTAAATATTTTATTTCTCCAAATTTATTGAAATAATTTAATCTAATAAGTTTATCTAAAACAGTTTTATTAATTT
>Ga0172378_10006100_pt1 | contig 11266 bp, 13 predicted proteins | sample GrowelOW332metaG_FD_119755 | JGI IMG/M metagenome (GOLD analysis project Ga0172378, IMG submission 119755) | Groundwater microbial communities from an aquifer near a municipal landfill in Southern Ontario, Canada - Pumphouse #3_1 metaG | ecosystem: Environmental > Aquatic > Deep subsurface >... | reverse complement strand
TCAGCAACTTTCTTGATTTCTATTTTGGTAATGGTTGGTAAATTTAATGGAAAGATTTTTTCTACACCAACACCATCAGAAATTTTGCGAACAGTGATTGTTGATCCTTTTTCTTTCCCGTGTTTACGAGCAATAATCATTCCTTCAAAATATTGAATTCTTTCTTTTTCTTCACCTTTAGAGTTCAATTCCTTGATTTTTTGGTGAATACGCACAGTCATTCCTGGCTTCAATTCTGAATCCTGGGTGATAGTCTTATCTCTCTTTGCTTCGCCGGATTTGACGGCAGTAGTTTTCTCGGCCATATTATTTGCTAATTTATTTATTTAAACAATGAAACCTCCAGAATCACTCGAGGTCTTTAGTCTTGCTTAATATTATAATGAATAATATCCGAAGTCAAGTACCAACTTTCTAAGTTTTACATTTTATTAGAGTTTTGTCAATACTAAAAAATCATTAGTTTGCGCTTGGGCTAAAATTATCATATTATATTATAGTAATCAGACAAACGAACGGCAAATACTTTGCCTTTATTTTTTTACTATGTATTTAGAAAAATTAGAAATTCAAGGCTTCAAATCCTTCGCCACCAAAAATTCCCTTCTTTTTCCTGGAATTATTAATGAAAAAAGGCGTGGTATTACTTCAATTGTCGGTCCAAATGGTTCCGGAAAATCCAATGTTGCCGATGCCGTCCGCTGGGTTTTGGGTGAACAAAGCCTAAAAACTTTGCGCGGCAAAAAAAGTGAAGATGTTATTTTCTCCGGCTCGGATCAAAAAAACAAGCTGAGTATGGCTGAAGTGTCTCTCTTTTTAAATAACGAAGACAAGAGCGCTATCAAAATTTCTCGAGAAGAAGGAGAAGAAGATGTCCGTGACGAAAAAGGAAAGTCATTTTTTGAATATTCCCAAATCGTCATCACTCGCCGACTTTTCCGTAGCGGCGAAAGTGAATATTTGATTAACGGGCAAAGAGTTCGTTTGGCGGATATTCAACTTCTTTTAGCCAAAGCAAATTTTGGCCAAAGGACTTATAGCGTTATCGGCCAAGGAATGGTTGAAGGCTTTCTAAACACCAACGCCTCTGAAAGAAAAGATTTTTTTGATGAGGCCACTGGAGTCAAACAATTCCAAATCAAACGTGAAGCTGCTTTAAGCAAACTGCAAAGCAGTTATGAAAATCTCCAACAAGTAGACATGCTGCTAGCAGAAATCCGACCGCGCCTAAAAATTCTAACCCGCCAAGTAGAAAAATTAAAAAAACGCAGCGAGCTGGAAATAGAATTAAAAACTTATCAATTGGAATATTATAGTTTTATCTGGCAGGAAATCAACGGACGCCTTTCTGATTTTAATCGCCGTTTCTTGGAATTAGAGAAAAATCAAATTGAAAAAACCCAAAGACTAGAAAAATTAAATCAAGAATTAAACAAAATAAAAACTGACGATCGCTCAGCGGATTTGCGGGCGGTGGAATTGGAATTAGAACAACAACGAAACGAAAGAAATAATTTAGTCGGACAACTGGCTCGCTTGCAAGCCGAATTAGAAATAAATTTGGAAGCCCAAGGACAATTCGATGTCAGCTGGCTGAACAAAAAACAAGGAGAACTTGCCGAACAAAAAAACCAAATTTTTTCAGAAATCTCCAGCCTGGAAGTTGATTTAGAAAATCCAAACGAAAAACCTTTACAAGAAAAACTTTCCGAAATCGAACAAGACCTCAGAAAAGCTGGTGAATTAAAAAGGGGAATTTATATTAAAAAAGAAGAATTAGAAAGATTGTCCAAACAAATCAACCGCTTAGACGCAGTTATTGAAGCCAACCTGGAAGCCCAAGGACAATTCGATGTCAGCTGGCTGAACAACAAACAGGAAGAATTGTTTCAACAAAAATCTCAACTTGAATTAGAGATTAACGAATTAAAAACTAGTATTTCCAATCTGCAAGAAAACGAACTAAACCAGCAATTATCCGGCGTAGAAAAAAAGATTAATGAGCTGAACAATCTAATCAGGGAAGCCAACCGCTGGTTGGAACAAAACAAGAATCGCGACAACAAAGAAGAAATTAGCCGCTTGGTTAATGAATTTTTGGCCGGCCTAGAAAAATTGGAGAAGGAAAGTGACCTGGAATTAATCAAAAAAGAATTAAAAAAATTAAAAGATAATTTTGAAAAAGATATTACCGAATTAATCACTGGGCAAAATGCGGAAAAATTATCAGAAATAAAAAATTATCAAGACGAAATTATTTCTCTCAGCACCGAGAAACAAGTTTTAATCAACAAAATAAACGAAGAAAGATTACAAGCCTCTTCCAGTAAAGAAAGGGTTCGTTTATTAGGCGACCAATTGATCAACGTTAATCGAGAAACCACCGACATCGCCGCCAAGATTGCCAAGGCGAACATCAAGTTTGATGCCGAAAAAATCAATCAAGAAAAACAAGTTATTACCAAGTCAGCCGAAGCAATCAGTGCAGAAATTTCTGAAACAGAAAAAAATATCCATTCCTTAGAAAGATACAATGAGAAACAAGATGTTATTGCCAAAATTAACGAGGCCCGCTTAAATTTATCAGCCAAAAGAGAAAGGGTTCGTTTATTAAAATCTCAAATATCCGGCATCGATCGCGAACTAGAAGACATTGCCGCCAAGATTGCCAAGGCCAGCGTCAAGTTTGATGCTGAAAAAATCAATCAAGAAAAAAATATCTTGAATGAAAAAATTTCTGCCGTTGATGAAAAAATAAAAACCATCAAAGAAAAGGCAAATGTTTTGGAAGAAGCCCGCCAAGGAGAAAAAGAAAAATTATTTGCGGCCCAAAAAGCTATCCAAAATCTTCAGAATGAAGTTAACACTCTCAACGCCGAACTTAACGAAATAAAAATCAACGCCGCCCGTCAAGAGACCAGGCTGGAAGATTTGGAAAATAATATCCGCGAAGACGAACTGCAATTAGCCGAAATCAAAAATAGCCCGAAGGTTGAAAATTTGGAACGTGAAAAAAGCGCAAAAAAAATTGCTGATCTAAAAAGCCAATTAGAACAAATTGGCGGCCTTGATCCAGAAACCGAAAAAGAATATGAAGACACAAAATCTCGTTTTGATTTTTTAAGCGAACAAACTAACGATTTGAATGAAGCCATCAAATCTTTAGAAAAAATCATTAACGAATTAGACGTTAATATCAAAAATCGCTTTGAGGAAGAATTCAAACAAATCTCTTCAAAATTCAGTGAGTACTTCAAAATTTTATTTAACGGCGGAGAAGCAAAAATCATGAAAGTAGAAAATCTGGAAGAAGAAAAAGCCAGTGAAGAAGAAGCTGGCGGCTTGGTTGCTGAAAAATTAAAAACTATTAAAAATCTCCGCAAACTAAATGCTACTGGCTCCGGTGGCATTGAAATTCAAGCAATTCCTCCTGGTAAAAAAATCCAAAACGTCGCTATGCTTTCCGGAGGTGAACGCGCCCTCACTGCTATTGCCTTAATTTGCGCAATCATCAGTGCTAATCCTTCTCCTTTTGTGGTTTTGGATGAAGTTGATGCTGCCCTGGATGAAGCAAATTCAGAACGTTTAGCAAAAATTCTTGATGACCTTTCTCAGCAAACTCAATTTATCGCCATCACCCACAATCGCGCTTTAATGAAAAGAGCAAACATTCTTTATGGCGTCACCATGCAATCTGACGGAGTCAGTAAATTACTAAGCATTCGCCTGGAAGAATCTTCAACAATTATTTAGTATTTGTTTAACTAAAATTTATTAGCTATTTGTTAAAATAAGACCATTAATAAAGATGGTCTTATTTTATTTTTATGGCTCACAGAATATTTTGTGCCTCCTTGATTGGATTGGAAGCAGTTTTGGTGGAAATTGAAGCTGATCAGGGCGGCGGCGAATTGGGAAAAATCAGCATTGTCGGCTTGCCGGATGCCTCGGTTAATGAGTCCCAGGAACGCATTCGCAGTGCCATCAAAAACAGCGGTTACGAATTCCCCAAAAGAAAAATCACTGTCAATCTAGCTCCCGCCGGCATTCGAAAAAAAGGCTCACAATACGATTTGCCAATCGCTTTGGCAATTTTGGGATTAAAAAACAAAATAAAAATTACACCAAGAAAATTTTTTATTGCCGGCGAGCTTTCTCTTTCTGGAAAAACCAAAAAAATCAAAGGGATTGTTCCTCTGATTATTTTGGCTGCCCAACAAGGCTTTACTGAAGTCTTTATTCCTGAAGAAAATTTAGTTGAAGCTTCAATAATTGAAGGAATAAAAATATTTCCCATTTCTTCTTTGAACCAATTAGCCGATTTTATTTTTAAAGGAAAAACTTTAGCCCCAAAAAAATTGGCACTGCCAAGTTTGCCAAAAATAAGCGACCAGCAAAAAATTTGGCGAAAAATTTATGGACAAAACCAAGCCAAAAGAGCAGCAGAAATTTCTTTGGCCGGTGGACATCACCTTCTAATGATTGGCCCGCCGGGCAGCGGCAAAACAATGATTGCCAAAGCAATGGCCAAATCCTTGCCGCCAAACGAAAAAAAAGAAGCTTTGGAAATTGCTTGCCTCAAAAGCTTGGTTGGACTGACATCAAATAACAATATTTCTTATTCTCAAGGACTATTTCGGAATGTTAATTCCTCTTCTTCAAGATTGGCAATTTTGGGTGGCGGAAAAATAATGCGTCCAGGTGAAATTTCTCTCAGTCATCACGGAATTTTATTTCTTGATGAATTTACCGAATTTCCAAAAGCAATCATCAACGCCCTGCGCCAGCCAATGGAAGAAGATAAAATTTTAATTTCGCACGCCGAAGAATCATGTTTATTTCCTTGTGCTTTTATTTTGGTGGCAGCTATCAATCCTTGTCCTTGCGGATATTTTGGAGATAAAAAAATTGCTTGCCGCTGCCGTCCCTCCGATCTTTCCCGTTATCAGCAAAAAATTCCCGGCCCAATTCTAGATCGCTTTGATTTGCAAATAACCATTAATCGAAGTAGTTTTGAAAAATCAGAAAACTATTATCCATCTCTAAAAAATATTTTTAATGCTCGAAAAATTCAAGCCAAAAGAGGCTTTCTAAATGGCCGCTGTCCTGAAGATAAATTTAATTTTTTAGACAACCTTGGTAAAGCAGAAAAGGACTTTTTTCAGCAAGCAATTAAAAAGTTGAATTGCTCCGAAAGAGCAAAAGTAAAAATTATCAAAATTGCCAGAACAATTGCTGATTTGGAAGGAAAAACAGAAATAAAGATCGAGCATTTAGCGGAAGCTCTAAGTTTGCGAAGCAACGATACAATTTGCTATAATTAGACTGATATCAACAATTTTGAATTACTAATTATATGAACAAAAAGCTGGTCGTTTTATTTTTATTATTTATTTTTATTATCACTTCCGGTTTTGGCTGCAAAACTGCCAGCAAGGAAGTAAAAAAAGCGACTGAACCCATCACTCTGGAATACTGGCGAGTTTTTGATGATTCTGATGCTTTTAGCGAAATTATCGCCAAATACAAAAGCCTTCATCCAAACATCACCATCAACTACCGCAAATATCGCATTGAAGAATACGAATCAGAATTGATCAACGCTCTCGCTGAAGATCGTGGTCCAGATATTTTCTCAATTCACAATACTTGGGTAAAAAAATATGAAAATAAAATCACACCGCTTCCGGAACAAATCACCATGGCCTATCAAGTAGAAAAAACTGGCATTCAAAAAGAAACCGTTTCTGAAATGAGAACTTCAAAAAGCCTCACCATCAACGATCTGCAACGTTTATTTGTTGATGTTGTCGCTAATGACGCGATTGTTAATGGAAAAATTTTGGGACTTCCTTTGTCAGTCGACACCTTGGCTTTATTTTACAACAAAGACCTGTTTAATAGCGCCGGGATTGCTAATCCGCCAATGTATTGGGATCAGGTTTTCCAACAAAACGTCAAAAAACTAACCAAGCAAAACACCAAAAGAGAGATAACCCAATCAGGAGTAGCCTTAGGGGGCAGCAAAAACATTTCTCGTTTTAGTGATATTTTAATTGCTTTAATGATGCAAAACGGCAGTACTATTATTGAAAATAATCAAGTTGTTTTCAACAAAATACCTGAGCGATTGGCCAATTCAGGCTACAATCCTGGTCTTGGCGCCTTGGTTTTTTTCACCGATTTCAGCAATCCAATCAAAGAAGTTTATTCCTGGAATGAAACTCTGCCTAATTCTCTTGATATGTTTATTAGCGGAAATTTGGCCATGACTTTCGGCTATTCTTATGATCTGCCAACCATCAAGGCTCGTGCGCCAAAAATGAACTTTTCAGTAGTAAAACTTCCTCAAATTTCAGGTAATCCAGAGATTAATATTGCAAATTACTGGCTGGAAACTGTTTCTAAAAAAAGCAAATACCAAAACGAGGCTTGGGATTTTATTCAATTCGCGATCAAAGAAGAACAAGCCAAATCATATTTAGCAAAAACAAAAAAACCAACCGCTTTGAGATCATTAATTGAATTTCAAAAAAGCGATGCCAACTTAGAACCTTTTGTTTCGCAAGTCTTAACCGCCAAAAGCTGGTATCATGGAGCAAACCCAGCAGGAGCAGAAACGGCAATTGGCGACATGATCACTAATGCCGCTCAAAATTACGAACAGTTGCAAGAAGTCTTAGAATTCGGGGCAAACCAGGTTCAGCAAACCTTACAATAATTATATGAAAATAAAAAAAATTCTTAGCGCTTTATTTATTTTTAGTTTTTTATTAGCTTTCCCGTTTGCTGTGAAAGCTGAAACAAAACTTCAAATCATAAAAAATGAAGGCGCTTATGAAAATGGCAACTATCAATTAACTGATGTTCAAGCGATGGTGGTTGAATTTTCTAATATTATTCTGCAAATAGTTGGCGTTCTCACTTTTGCAATGTTTATTTATGGCGGCGTCCTTTTTTTAACCTCCGCCGGAAATCCAAACACCGTGAAAAATGCCAAAAAAATCATTGTTGCGGCGATTGTCGGTCTAATCATTGTTTTTGTCAGTTATACAGCAGTGCAATTCTTTATTGGCACAATTGCACCAAGCGATTCTCCTTATTTAATGAAGGGATAAATTTAACACCTTATTTTCATGGACCATTCTTTACTGAGAGACATCAATGCTTCTTGCGGTATCGGCAAACAACTGAAAAGCGCCCGCGAAAAACTCGGTTGGCGCTTGGAGGATGCTGAAAAAAAAACCAGAATCAGAATAATTTACCTTAAAGCTCTAGAAGAAGAACGTTTTAATAATATTCCGAGCGGACTTTATGCTGAAAAATATCTCAAAAGATACGCCAAATTATTAAAACTACCAGTGGAAAAAATTTATCAAGAATTCAAAGAAAACGGACCGTCGTTTGAACATAGTGATCCTTTTGAAAAAAAAGTTCTTAGCAAAAAACAATTAATTTCTTTCCCCAAATTGTTGCGCCGTGTTGCTTTTGCCTTGGTAATTCTTTTTTGTGTTTTTTATCTCTTGATTTATTTCAAGAAAATGTTTTTCCCGCCGCGTTTAACCATTTATTCGCCAACAGCAAATTTTATTTCTCAAGAACAAACCGTTGTTGTTTCTGGAAATGTTGAAGCAGAATCTGATTTAACTATTAATGATGAAATAATCCCCAAAGATAAACAAAATAACTTTTCTCAAAAAATAAGCTTAAAAAAAGGGATTAATGTTATTATCATTAAGGCCAAGAAAAAATATAGCCGTGAAAAAATAATCACCCGCCAAGTGCTGGTGGAATAAAAATATGAACAATTTGTTTGACATAAATCTTATTTTGCATAAAATAGGAATCACCGAGGGTTGGCAAGTTTTGGAAGCTGGTTGCGGACAATTCGGCCATTTTGTTTTTCCTAGCGCAAATTTAGTTGGTAAACAAGGAAAAATATTTGCCGCCGATATCATAAAAAGCCATCTAGAAGAAATTGATCGGAAAAAAAGAACCGATAACTTGCCGCAAATCACCACTATTTGGACCAATTTAGAGCTTTGGCAGGGAACAAAAATTCAGGCAGGCACCCTGGACGCCGCCCTTCTAATCAATACCCTAAACCAAGCCGCCAAAAGAAGCGATGTTCTCAAAGAATTAATCAGAACCCTGAAACGAGACGGAAAATTATTAATTATTGAATGGAAAGAGCACGATCTTCTTTTTGGTCCAAAACCGGAAAAAAGAATCAGTCGAGAAAATTTAAAAAATTTAGCACCAAAATTAGGACTAAAATTAATTGAAGAATTTGAAGCTGGCCCAATGCATTATGGCCTAATCTTCAAAAAAATCTAAAAAATATGGAAAGATTTATTTCATGGCGTTATTGGTTAAACTTAAGACCAGAACCATTAAGCACCTCAACCTTCAAAATATTTGGCGCTTTTGTCGCTATTTTACTAATCACCAGCATTGTTTCTTATTTTCTCAAAACTCGCCAAGGGGCGAAAAATGGTTTGTGGTTGAAAATTTTTAACTTTTCTTTCACTAATGCCTTACTAGGAATTTCTTTAATTTTCTGCAACTACGAAATCATCCCTTTCTTTACTGCCCGTTTTTTTCTGGCCTTTTGGCTAATCGGCATGATTATTTGGTTGGTTTTTTTGCTTAAAGAATTCAAAAAAATACCAAACAAACTTCAAGAAGCCAAAAAAGAAGAAGAATTCAAAAAATATTTGCCTTAATCAAAAAACATTTTTTATTAAGTATCATCCAAAAACAGGCAATCGGCCTGTTTTTTGTTTTTTTATGAATCATCAAAAAATATTGGGCAAAAGAGGTGAATTAGCCGCCAAAAATTGGTTAATCAAAAACAATTATCAAATAATTGCCACCAATTTACGAATTAAAAATTACGAAATTGATATTATCGCCAGAAAAAATGGTTATATTGTATTTTTTGAAATAAAAACTGGTTATTATTTGAAAAATGACCAACCCTTAAAAAATACTCAGCTACAATCCCTGAAAAAGGCTAGGTTAATTTATTGCCAAAACAATCATTTATCGCCAGAAAAAACTCGTTTGGATTTGATTATTCTTACTCCAAAAGGAAAAACGGCTAGGCTGGAATGGCTAGCGAATATTAGCCCTTAATTTGTTTGTTTTGTTTTTTCCGATATGCTACAATGAAAGTGTCTAAAAAAAATAAATCTAGAGAGGTGGTGAAATTATGAAAAAATTCTCAAAATTCTTATTTTCGTTAATTGCTTTGTCTTTGTTGGTTTTACCAATGACAACATTGGCTACTGCTCCTACAGCAGATGATTTGGGCCTTAACAAAGTTGGTTCAAATATCAAACTTGCAAACACAGATCCAATCAACACAGCAACAAACCTTATCAACACTGCAATGATGTTTTTGGGCTTAATCGCGGTAGTAATCATCTTGGTAGGTGGTTTCAAATGGATGACTGCGATGGGTAGTGACGACAGCATCAAAAAAGCAAAAAGCTTAATGACCGCCGGTGTAATCGGCTTGGTTATCATCTTGGCCGCTTGGGGTATTGCTCGCTATGTTGTTTCCACTCTTGCCAATTCAATTGGTGGAACCACAATTAGTTAAACTTCTCGATCCTCATCTCAGATGGGGGTCGTTGTTTTGAAAGTAAATCTTGCTTTCAGAACAACGATATAATTGAAATTATGAAAAAGATTTTCTTTTCTTTGTTTGCTTTTTGCTTATTAGCTTTACCTTCCATAGCAATGGCATCTGATTTAGTTGATGAAGGTTTTGGCATTGGTGGCACTTATGGCCTAAAAACCAACAACAATGCTCAAGTTAATTTGTCTAGTGAAAATCCAATAAACATGAGTGTGAGAATTATCAATTTTGTAATTGGTTTTTTGGGTTTGGCGGCGGTGGTGATTATTTTAGTTGGTGGCTTCAAGTGGATGACCTCCATGGGAAATCAAGACACTGTGAAAAAAGCAAAAAGCTTAATAATTGCTGGCGTAGTCGGCTTGGTTATCATCTTGGCCGCCTGGGGCCTTGCCCGTTTTATTGTTATGAGACTTTCCAATTCAATTGCTGGTATTTAATCCAAAATTTATGAAACTAAAATCATTAATTTTATTTAGCCTTCTTAGCCTTTCTTTTCTTTTGGTGCCCGCATTTTCACCAGCTCTAGCAACCACAACCTCTGAAAACTCTTATGACGGTCTAAAAAAAGTTCTTGATGAAGCCGACAAAAAAGGATCAGCCGGAACTGTTTTAAGAAGTATTAGCGATCCAGAAGACAAAATAACTTCAATTATTGGCACTGTCCTGTCTTTTGTTGGTGTTGCTTTTTTAATTTTAATGATTTATGGCGGCATCCTCTGGATGACTTCCCAAGGAAGCACTGATCAAATCAAAAAAGCCAAAGGAATCTTAATCAATGGCGTTATTGGCTTGGTAATTGTTATTTTTGCCTATGCCGTCACCGCTTATATTGGCAACACTCTCACCAGTTCTGGCACTTCCGTTACTCCTTCCCAACCATAATAAAAATGCTTAATTTTTTCACCAAAACTGCTCAGGCAGCTTATAATTTTGAAGAAAACAGCGGTCTAAAAAAAGCTGCTGATAAACTTGGTTATTCAACTAATGATATTTTTAATCCGGAAAATGCAATCGCCAAAGGAATAACTTATGTTTTGTCTTTCTTGGGGGTAATATTTTTGATTTTAGCAATTTATGCCGGAATTCTTTGGATGACTTCTCAAGGAAACGAAAAAACCGTAGAAAAAGCCAAAGATATTCTAATTAATTCAGTTATTGGCTTGGTTATCGTGGCCCTCGCTTATGTTATTAGCTACTTTGTGGTCAGTACTTTTGCGGGTGGTTATTTAAATTAAATTTATGGCTAACCTCAGTAACGCTTTCAATAAAGCAGGAAATTTTGCTCTCAAAAGCGGCTACAATACTAGTGGAGAAATTCAGCCAGAGATTTTTATTGGCAATATTATTCAAACCATCTTGCAATTTCTTGGTGTTTTGTTTCTTTGCTTTGTTATTTACGGTGGTTTTATTTGGATGACCGCTACTGATGAAGCAGAAAAAGTAAAAAGAGCAAAAAAAATTATCAAGAATTCAGTTATCGGCCTAGTTATTGTTGTTTTGGCTTATGCGATTAGCGCTTTCGTGGTCCAAAGTGTTTTACAAGACAAACTAAGAAATATTTAATATGAACAAAAAGGTTAAACAATTATTACTTTTACTCTTTCTTTCTCTTTTATTAAG
>Ga0172378_10006099_pt1 | contig 11266 bp, 7 predicted proteins | sample GrowelOW332metaG_FD_119755 | JGI IMG/M metagenome (GOLD analysis project Ga0172378, IMG submission 119755) | Groundwater microbial communities from an aquifer near a municipal landfill in Southern Ontario, Canada - Pumphouse #3_1 metaG | ecosystem: Environmental > Aquatic > Deep subsurface >... | reverse complement strand
TTTTCATTATGACCTCACTTGAGCGCGGCGTAAGCGTCTTCCAGCGTACGGTAAATATCCAGAAGCGTATTGGCGCCGATGATTTCGATGATTTCAAAAACGTTTTCGTTCACGGCGGCGAGTTTGATGGAACCGCCCGCCTCTTTAGTCTTCTTGTTCGCGAACAGAAGCGCGCCTAGACCGGTGCTATTGATGTAGCGCAGTTTCGAAAAATCGGCCACGAGGTCACGCGCACCCTGCTGAAGCAGATTCTGCACGGTTGCCGTCACCGTTTCCGCATTCGTCGAATCCAGATCGCCCGAAAAGCGCAAAAGACGCGCCGCCGGGTGATCTTTAACTGGTTCTATGGTAAGGAGCATCTGTTTTTCGTTCATAATTCCTCGCGCAATTTAGTGACGACGACCTGGATCTTCCGCGCTTCGACATGGAAAGTCATTTCGTCTGATAGTTTCTTGATAAGGGCTATTCCCCGGCCGCGAAAGGCGTCCGATTCCACGCGCGGATTGCGGAACTTGTCCCGTACTTTTTCCTGTTCTTCAGGAGAAAGTTCAGGGCAGGAGTTCGTAACGGCCAGCCGCGCGTGTCTCTTATCAAATGAGAATGTTATACAAAATTTTTTATCCGGCGGGTGTCCGTGCTCAATCGCGTTATTGGAGAGTTCATCTACGATGGACTCCAGCACGAACGCTTCCCGGGAAGAATATCCTTTGCAGAGAAGCAGACCGGAAATGAGATGGCGCAGGGCAGGAACATACCCCGCGCGGGCGGGGATCTGCAGCTGCAGCTTGCGGGATTCCTCGCGGGCTTCCCAGCGGAAATCCTTTAGAAAGTCTTCTTTTGTACGATAATGGCGAAAGACAAGGTTCACGCCCATCAACTCCAGCTTCTCCGCAAGTTCCGGGCGCGGGGAAAGAAGGGAAATGGAGCAGCCCTTGCGCGAAAGGCGCTCGCGGCAGCCCATCAGGGCGCCGACGACGGGAGAGCTCAGAAAGCCTACGGCGGAGAGATCTATGAGAAGATGTGCGCGTTTATTTTCAGGCAAAGCATCGACCCGCTGCACAATGCCGGAGATGTGCTCTATTCCGATATCGCCGGAAAGCCGCAGAACGGATACGGACGGTTCTTCCGCAAGCGATTCCAGACTGACCTGAGGAACGTTCATTCGCACGCTCCACGCACGGTTCTCATCCCATGGACTTTGCCTGAAGAAACGTCGGAAAGAGTGAGCACAAGCGAATTATTTTCTGTGAAAGAGCAGTCGAGGCGCAATAATGAACCCGGCGCCGTTCCGGAAAGTCCGATCCAAAGAGAATTCGCTTCAGCTTCTGCGAGCCCGGCGCTTTTAGGACAGAAGCCCGCGGCGAGCGCTGCATCGGAAACGAACTGCCGCACGGAAGGCAGGAATGCGCCATCGGAGGAAATCTCCATTCGAATGGTTTCGGGCTCGGACATGCCCCACAATATACATTCTTCTATCTATATTGTGTCGGGTGTCTTCGGAAACATCAACATCCTCGCAGAATCCTCCGCGCAAGCCGCACAAGGGATTCCTTGTCATCGCGCTCTTCCTGTCCGCGATGTTCGCCGGCTGCCTCGTGACGGCGGCCTGGTTCCTGGAGCATTTTGTTTCCAGATACCTGAGCGAGCCGCAGACTTACGGAGATACACAGGTCATTCCTTTCGGGCACAGTTCCAAGGGACTTCTCTACCACGACTGGGATTCCGTGCAGGTGCGGAACCCCGCATTTCAAGTCACGGTCCGCCATCCCTCGTTCCAGGGGCATCTCCTGTTCTCCGCCCGCGACGATTTTTTCCGCATTTCCGCCGATTCCGTTTCCACAAAAATCTATCCCTCAAAGTTCCCTCCTTCCAAAAAGGACAGCACAAACTATGAGTTCCCGAATTTCCGGATTCCCCTTCGCGTGCGCGTCCAGGTAAGCCACGCGGACATTTTCGTGGATTCCATCGGGCATTGGACCTGCGACTCCCTGCAAGTGCGCGCACGCGGTCGCCAGACGGCGGACCTCCGGCTGCGGAACTTGCTCGGAACGCACGTGGACAGGTTCACGGGAATCGACGGACGCCTGCGCTGGAATGAAGACTTCGTCGATGCGAAAATCACGGCGTGGAGCGAAGACGGGGACAGCGTCAGCCTCGCGGTGAATGCTCCGCGCGCATCCCTCCGGAATATTTCCGGCACAGTCGCAGTGAACGTCGCGGACCCGGCCGTCTGGTTACCTCCGGGGCTGATTCCCAAAAGCGCGCCCACCGCGACCGGCATCCGTTTCAAAAGTTCTTTTTCGGCGGATATCGCGACCATGCGCTATTCCTGCAGAGGCTCGCTCCGGGCGCGCACAAGTGCATTCTGGCCGCTTCCCGCCTTTGACGCGGACATCAGATACTCCGCGAATTCCCGGGGATTTTATACGGTCGACGCGACGCTGATCGATGACGACGGCGGCGAGATAAATCTGCGCGGAAACCTGGACAAAAAGCTGAACGCATCCGTGGAAGGGTCCGTTGAAAACATCAGCGCGAAATTCGGGCCCCAGATAATGCCGCTCGATCTCACCATTCACTCCGCCCGGAAAACCGGCGACGAACTTGACTTCGACATCTCCACGCGGCGCAATTCGAAAGTCCGCGGAAAAATAGAATCTCTCACGCACAATCCGACAATCACATTCACCGCGGACATCGACGAAAATGAACCCTGGGCTCTCGACTGGTGCAGGGGAAATCTCCGGCTAGGCTCGCGCCCTCAAATCCGCGGAACGTTCAGGAAAGGCGTTCTCTCCGCCCATGTCGAGATAGCGCCGGTGGAATACGCATACAAAATGCATGCCGATTCCCTCGCCGTGGATCTGGCGCTGAACAGAGACGGAATCCATTTCACCGACGGATTCATCCGCGGCGCGAAAGACGACTTTGTTTTCAACGGGGAAGTAATGTGGTACGATTCCATTCCCCACACCTCCTGGAACGTGCGCCAGGAGCATGGAGGAAACGCGAACGCCTGGATCTCCTTCGAACCGGAGATCAAAGTTCAGGCGGAGAACGTCCGCATAGGCACGATACCATTCGCCGACACGGCGATGCTCCGGGGGATGGACGGAACCGTCACTGGGACACTGGACGAAAACTTCGCGACCTACGTAGGCTCCGCGCAGATCGACGCCTCTACGGAATTTCAAGGCATCCCCATCCGCGCAAAAGTTTCCGTCCGGGAAAAAGCGGATTCACTCTACCTGGAAAAGGCCGAATTTTTCCAGGATAAGAATAAAGTGGAAATGGAAGCCACCGCATATCTGCGCTACGATTCCACGGCCGGCTCATTCACAGGGATCACCCTTGTCGACGCCTGGGCATCGACACAATCGTTTGACCTGCCTTTGCTTTTCGCCCCGTTCAAAAGTTTTCCGCTCCGCACGGGGAGCTTCAACGGCAACATCGAATACCGCGCCGCCGACGGCTTCCAAGGGAACATCCTGTTCGACAGCCTCTCCCTCAAAAGCGTAAATCCGCAAATGCTTTCCATTCCCAAACTGCGGCTCTTCGCGGAAAAGGAAAAGGTGGAAATGGACGGAGACGTCCTGCTCGGGAACGGGACCTGGAACGGCGTCCTGCAGGTGTCCGTCGACCATATTCTGGAAAACAAGCGGCACATCAACGTTTCGCATACCGTGTGGAACGGAGGCACGGTCTGGCTCTCCGGCGATCTGGACTCGAGCCTTGAATGGAAGGGCGAACTGAATGCGAACGGCTCCTGGTTCCTTCCGGCGAACGCGGGCGAGATATCGCACACGGATCTCCATGCCGACATCGATGCGAAGCTCAAGGACGGACTCGACGGAATAGATGTATCCTTCAAATCGGACTCTACTTTATACGATACGGAAAAAGGATTTATTTTCCCATTCTCATTCAAGGGCACCCTGAACCAGGGAATCGTGGACGTCTCTTCGGTTGAAACAAAAAATGAGCTACAGGAAAAAATTCAGGCGGCGCTGCGCTACGACATTCATAAATCGGCGCTTGAAAAATTCGATTTCCACACGGACGGATACACAATCGACGTGGGAAGGGAACATGAAATCAGCATCAAGGACGCCAAGGGACACCTGAATGATTCCAAAAAAGAAACGACGATCGCAATGGAACTGCCGCTCATCACATACAAGTTAAAGGACACGACCATCGGGCACGCAAGCGCAAAAGCCCACGGCATAGCCTCGCTGCACCTGCCGCACCCCGAAGCGGGAAGCTTCGCGAACATGAGCATTGACGGCAACATTCTCATCGACAAGGCCGTATTCAAAAAGCAGCTGTCCGCAGACATCGGAGTCAACAGTTTCAACAAACTCACGCAAAAAATTTCCGGCTTCTTCACCCGTCTCCGCCATTCCCGGCCAGCCCCCGTGGAAAAGACGACCGCGGGGGGGCGCCCCACGAACATCGCCATCCACATCAGCGATTCCGGTCAGGATTCCGTCGCCATCGTATCGAACTTCGCGACATTCCCGCTCACCATAGATATCTGGGCGCTCGGCACCACGAGCCACCCCATACTCCGCGGCGACATCGACAATTCGGGCAACGGATTCTTCGGTCTGCAGGGACTTTTCCAGTTCAATCTGGACGCCTTCTCGGTCACCTGGCAGGATGTGCCCTGGCAGCGCGGCACACTGAACATCTCCGGTTCGGAAAACATACCCTACTGCGAAACGAGCACGGACGAAGAGAAGGACGCGACCTGCCCCGTGACGCTGAACATCTCCGGAACAGTCACGAATCCTCAGCCGCTCCCGACGATGGACTGCGGCACGGAATCGACGCCCGCCGCTGTTTATTACAGCATCATCCTCGGCTGCGTCGCAGAAGATCAAAGCTCCACACCCATCAATAGGAACCGCATCGCAGGAAAGGTGCTCGGCGGTATGCTCTCCTCCACCGCAAACAAGGCTTTCGGCGGCGAATACGTCGGCGATATTGACATGAAACTGCCCCTCTTCAGCGACAACGCGACATCGGAAAAAGATTCCAACTACTTGCGCATCCCCATTTCCCTCGACCGCTGGGTCAAAAATTTAAGCCTCGTTTTCGGTTATAAACAGGACCAGAGCGAAAACCCCACCTATGACCAGGCGGTAGAGGCCGGGCTCAACTATACGCTCCCCGTCTTCGCGGAAAAAGACAGGAAAGACCCCAACCATTACGATCCCCGGCTCGACTTCAGCGGCAATCTCGTTTCCAAACGCTATGTGACGGCTCTCGAAACGGACGAAAGTGAAAACCGCCTGGAGAAAAACATCGGGTTCAACTATTCCTACCGATTCTGGGCGCCGTGCCTGCTCGGCATCGGAAACTGCCCCGTCCCTGAAACGGAAAAGAACGGAAAGGAAGGCGCAAAATGATTCTGCGGAAAATCCTTCCCTTCTTCCTGCTATCCGCGCTGTCTTATGGTGAAACGGCGATAAAGAATCCGTGGATCACGGTCTTTCAGGGAAATGAGAAGCTCTCATCATATCAGTTGGAACAGCAGCTGGATCTCCCCGATGAATTCGGCGTCATCGACACGGCGCGGCAGGATTTTTTGATGAAGCTCGCCCAGGGGAACATTGAATCGCTCTACAATTCCCAAGGATATTTCAGTCTGCAGATGCGCCTGAACATCCAGCGGAAAAGCCCAGGAACGGATTCCGCCGAAACAATTTATACGTTCGATATTTCCGAAGGGGTCCGCTACAGATTCAACGACTTCGTCATAGAAAACGAAAATCCCGTGGATTCATTCAGCATCAATCAGAAGCGGCTCCGCTTCTCCCCGGGAAAGGATTACGATCCGACGGTCGTCTCCGACGATGCGCAGGAAATCCGCACGCAATACCGGAATGAAGGCTATCTGCACGCCGTCATCGATTATCTGGAACAGCTGGACACGCTCAATCATCTGGTCAATGTGAAAATTTATGTGAACTCAGGAACGAAAGTGCGCATGGGAAATTTCCACAGCGAAACCTGGCGCCCCCCGCAGTTCAAGGACAGCACGGGAAAAAAGGATTCCGGGCTTTCGGACACGACATGGCTCAACGGACTCTGGCGCGTCAAAAAAGGCGACGTCATCGACGGAAAAAAATACACATCCTTCCGGTCCAAGCTTTTCTCCACACAGATGTTCTCCCAGGTGAAAATGGAAGACTCCCTACGGAGTGACGGACTGTCCGACGTTCATTTCGATGCCGTGGAACGCATCCCGGGCAACGCGCAGTACTCCACCTTCTATGAAGAGGAATACGGATTCGGCGTCTCGGCGGAAGCGCGGCACCGCAACTTCTTCGGGCATTTCCATGAAGGTTCCCTCGGACTTCTCGTCGCGCAGAACAAGCAGGAAGCGACGATCGGCTATGCGAATCCGCTGCTGTTCGGAACGAGTTTCTCGTTCATCCCCACCGCTATCCGCTTCGATGACCATCTGAGTTTCAATCACGAGAAAATCTCGCCGCCCGCCTACCCCGACAGCATCGAAGAACGCTACGAAGTCATCAACCGCGGAGACATCACCTTCGGACTTTCCGATGCAATCCACGTCCGCGGAACCCTCGACAGCCGTTTCGTACAAAAGAATGAAGACCGTCTCGTCAAAGTCAAATTCGAAACCGCGGTCACGTTCGACTACACCGACGACTATTTCAACCCGACCAAAGGCATCCGCGCGATGCCCACCGTCGGCACAGGCGCTAACTTCAGCGGAAGCATCAAGGATCCACAGCTCACCGGGAATCCTTACTCATACGGAGAATTCACGCTCAATGGTTACATTCCACTCTGGGGTCCGTTCTTCGGAGCGCTCAGCGGAAGTTACGGGCAGTTCTTTAACCCGACCATCGAAGACGACGCGCGGATGTTCTATCAGGGCGGTTCGCGCTCCGTCCGCGGCTACCGCTTCAGGAGCATCTATCCGAGTTATACATCGGTTGAAGACGGGGACACCGTGATCAACACAGGACTCACGCCGCGTTACCTGCGCATAAACGAAGAACTTCGGTTCAATATTCCCGTGCGCAAGCTTCAGAACTGGCAGCTCGTTCAATTCTATGACTGGGCGCACGTCTCAGATGCGGAAAGCGGAACTTACAAAGGGCGGACGGACGCAAGCTTCGGAGGCGGCATCCGCTACAAATGGCAGTTCCTCACGCTCCGCATAGACTACGCATTCAAAAAGAAATTCGGCGACTGGGGCTTCGAACCTTATCAATTCAGCCGGTTCAACTTCGACCTTTCACAGGCTTTCTAAAAAATCAGCACGCAAAAAAGCCGTGCGGCATTCACCGGGCGGCTTCATCTGTATCTGATGACGATCAGGTTCTCGTAAGCGTCTTATAGCGGATGGGCTTCGGATTGTCCGCGTCCTCGCCATTGCGGCGGCGGTAATCCGCTTCATATTCCGTCCAGTTGCCTTCGAACCACACGGCTTTGGAATCCCCTTCGAACGCGAGGATATGCGTCGCAATGCGGTCGAGGAACCAGCGGTCATGCGAAATGATGATCGCGCAGCCCGCGAAGCGGAGAATCGCCTGCTCCAGGGCCTGCAGAGTTTCCACGTCGAGATCGTTCGTCGGTTCATCGAGGAAGATCACGTTCCCCGGATGCTGCAGGTTTTTCGCCATCAGCACGCGGTTGCGTTCACCGCCGGAAAGCACGGAAAGTTTTTTCTGCTGATCAGCTCCCGTGAAGTTAAACAGCCCGCAATAGGCGCGGCTATTCATCTTGCGGTCTCCAATCACGAGTTCATCCGCGCCGCCGGAAATTGTCTCCCAGACAGTCCTGGAATCATCGAGGCTTTCGCGGCCCTGTTCCATCGTGATCATCTGCACGGTCTCACCGATTTTGAGCGTGCCCGAATCCGGCTTTTCCTGCCCGGTCACCATTTTGAACAAAGTTGTTTTTCCAGCGCCGTTCGGGCCGATGATGCCCACGATTCCCGACCGCGGAAGCGTAAAGGAAAGATCCTCGAAAAGGAGCTTGTCGCCGAACGCCTTGCGCAGATGATCGGCCTGAATGACGACGTCGCCGAGCCGGTTCCCGTTCGGAATGTAGATCTGCGCGACCTTGATCTGTTCCTTGCGGTCTTCCGCAAGCAAATCTTCATAAGCCTTGAGACGGGCCTTGTTCTTCGCCTGGCGCGCCTTGGGGCTCTGCTTCACCCACTCCTGTTCGCGGGCAAGACGCTTTTCGCGGTCGGACTCGCCCTTTTCTTCCTTGTGCATCCGTTCGAGTTTCTGATCGATCCACTGCGCGTAATTTCCCTGCCAGGGAATGCCGCGACCGCGGTCGATTTCCAGGATCCAGTTCGTCACATTATCCAGGAAGTAGCGGTCGTGCGTCACAAGAATCACGGAGCCCTTGTATTCACGCAGGTGGCGTTCGAGCCACGCGACGCTTTCTGCATCGAGGTGGTTCGTCGGTTCATCGAGGAGAAGCAAATCCGGGGCCTCGAGCAAAAGCCTGCAAAGCGCGACGCGGCGTTTTTCACCGCCGGAAAGGTGCGTCACTTCCAAGTCTCCCGGAGGGCAGCGGAGTGCGTCCATCGCGATTTCGACGTTGCGTTCCAGATCCCAAAGATTATCCGCATCTATCTTATCCTGTAGTTTTCCCTGTTCCGCCATCATTTTTTCCATTGCGTCGTCGCTCATCGGTTCCGCGAACTTCATGGAAATTTCATTATAGCGGTCAAGGACGGCCTGCTTTTCCTTCACAGCCTGCATCACGTTTTCCTTGACGGTGAGCTTCGGATCGAGCTGAGGTTCCTGCGGCAAATAGCCTGCGGTACGACCGGGTTCAATCCACGCCTCGCCCTGGAACTCCTTGTCAATCCCGGCCATGATGCGGAGGAGCGTCGATTTACCGGCGCCGTTCGGACCGATGATGCCAATTTTCGCACCATAGAAAAAGCTCAGTGAAATATCCTTGAGAACCGTCTTATCGGGCGGATAAGTCTTGCACATCTTATACATGTAAAAGATGAATTTTTCCGGAGTCTTCGGGCTTTTGTCTGCCATAGCGGTCCTCGTTTAATTTATAACAAATACAAAATGGGCGGATTATCTCCGTCCATTGTATAATTTAACTGTTTATTTATCTGCCGCGGCGGCTTTGGCTTCCGCCGTCTTCAATTTGTGATACCGGATGATTGCCGCGAGACTCATCGCTATACCGATGATGAGGAGCATGCTCGCGCAATATGCCCCGGTCGCAGGTTTGACTGTGAAGGGAAGCTGTTGCGCCTCGAACATTGCCGGCAACCTGTCCAGGAAGACCCACAGGACTAGCAGATCCGCGACGCCCATCGCAAGCGTTCCCACCGGAGTAAGGAACGCGAAAAGCACGGCGGCAAAGACGCCGGCGAACAGGATGAACAGCACCGGCATAGGTTCCGTGCGCATCGGAATTTTCATGCTTTCATCGCCGTTCTTCTGGATTTCATCCAATGTCTGGATGGTCTGCGCATCCAGAGCCTTCGTCAAATTGACGCCCATGGAAAGGGAATAGGCGTTCGGTTGCGCGACAACTTTGTCCATACAGGACACGGACGCGAGCGGGAGCAGGAACGCCACGAAAATCAAGGCGTACGGGACCGCGATCAGGCGTTGGAACAGTTTGTATTGCTTCAGTTCATTCAGCATAAATTTCCTTTTTACTTTTTAGCGTTCTGAGCCGGGTTCACGGCAGTCAAAGAATCCGCGGCGACGGCCTTTGAATCCGGCGGCAGGGCGATACCGCGCATTTTCAGGTATCTGACCGCGGCAGGCAAATCTACCTTTTGATGCGCCGGGAATGCGCAGCGGAAACCAATATAGTCGCTCCAATAGCGCGGATCCTCGTCTTCGCTATCCGTAAGGTCCAGATCATCCTTGTCATCGCGCCACGAGCCGCCCTTGTACACGCGGCTGTAACCGAGCACAGAACCGCTCGGATTCGACGCCTCCACATAGAACGAAAGCGCAGAATGTGAGTCCAACGTCCATTCGGCGACATTCCCCGCCATATCGAACAAGCCCCAGGAATTCGGCTTCAGCGAGCCGGCTTCGTGCGGACCGTACATCGGGCTTTTCTTCCCGAGGTCTTCCGAATTCTTCTCAAACACGGCGCATTCTTCCGGGGCGAGCATCTTTTCATCCCATACATAGCCGCCGTTACCGCCTACGCGCGCGGCATATTCCCATTGCGCTTCCGTCGGGAGCGTGCCGCCCACGGCCTCGCAATAAGTCTTCGCCTGGAACCACGTGACATTGTGCACCGGCTTTTTCTCATTCTTGAACGTCGCGGAATCGATGCCGATGATCCGGTGATACTGCGCCTGAGTCACTTCGGTCACATTCAAGGCGAACGGCGACATCGAAACAACCTTCCCCTTATAGCGGAAACTTCCGGAATCTATCTCTGCGACATCGCCGCGGAAATAGCGGATAACGGGATCGGCATAAGGGACGGTGTCCTTTTTCACCGGAGCGGCAACCGCAGGGACTTCGGTTTTGACCGGCTCCGGAGGAGGCGGGTTGAGCCACGCCTGGACTTCCGGTTCGCGCAGAATATAATCCGGAAGGATAAATTTTCCGATGCCTTCGTACAACTTTCCATGGAATGAAAACTCAAGACGCATATAGCGGTAATGATGGCGCGATGCGACGATATACTTATCCATAAGCCACACGGGTTTATTCTGGAATGTCACGAACACCTGCACGGAATCTGGATTCATCGCCTGGGCGCAGATGGCTGCGAACGCCGTCGTATCGCTGATCTTTCCCGACCAAGAGACATCGTAACGACGATTCGGCCCTTCGAATTTCAAGAGGACATCCCCGCTGCCGGGGACCTGAGACACGGACACCGGGCGCAGGATTCCCCGCAGCGTCTCCTTTTCCTGCTCTTCGAGCTTTTTGCGGAGCGCATCATTCAGCGCGAGAATATCGCGCATCTTCATTTCGCGCCATTGCGATTTCGCGCGGGCATGCGTCGCCTCGAATTCCGCCGCATAAGACAGATACATCGGATCGCGGTTAGACATTCCCATAGGCGGTTTTTTCATCGCCGGATAGGTTGATTCAAACTGGGCGGAGTTACTCTCCAGCGGAGACGCCGTGACGTCAGTGATGAACGTGTCGTACAATTTTTCCGTTTCCTCAAGGGACTTCGCATTCACAATGGCTTCGAAAGTCACCGCGGTTTTTATTTCATAAGGAACGGTGTCCAGCGGCACAAGCAA
>Ga0172378_10006098_pt1 | contig 11267 bp, 10 predicted proteins | sample GrowelOW332metaG_FD_119755 | JGI IMG/M metagenome (GOLD analysis project Ga0172378, IMG submission 119755) | Groundwater microbial communities from an aquifer near a municipal landfill in Southern Ontario, Canada - Pumphouse #3_1 metaG | ecosystem: Environmental > Aquatic > Deep subsurface >... | reverse complement strand
GTATGTCGTCGATGCAACCGACTTATCATTAGGTCGTTTAGCGAGCGAAATTGCGCTTGTCTTAATGGGTAAAAACAAACCCGATTATACGCCCCACGTCGATTGCGGTGATTTTGTCATCGTAATTAATGCCGACAAAGTCGGTTTAAGTGGTAATAAAGAAGAAACGAAAAAATATTATAACGTTTCTGGTCACGTCGGTACGATCCGGATTCGGACCGCCGGCACGATGAAAAAAGATTATCCTGAAGAAATGGTCGAACGGGCTGTTTGGGGAATGCTTCCCAAAGGACGTCTTGGTCGCCAAATCTACAAAAAGCTATTTGTTTATGCTGGTAGTGAACACAAACATGCCGCACAACAACCAGAAGTTTTACCATTACGTTACTTAGGAGGTAAATAATTATGGCTCGCAAGAAAAACGTCCAATATTACGGAACCGGTCGGCGTAAATCATCGATCGCCCGTGTCTTTGTCAAAGCTGGCAAAGGTGTCATCACCGTCAATGGTCGTGACGTAAACGATTACATGCCATATGCTACCCTTGTGATGGATTTAAAACAACCATTAACATTGGCAAATGTTGTCGACAAATTTGATGTCGAATGCACAGTTGCTGGTGGTGGTTTCACTGGTCAGGCTGGTGCCATCCGTCTTGGTATCGCCCGTGCTTTATTAGAAGCGGGCATTGATCGCAGCACTTTAAAAGTTGCGGGAATGCTTAGTCGGGATGCTCGTAGCAAAGAACGTAAGAAATACGGTTTAAAAGCTGCTCGTCGGGCACCACAATTCTCCAAACGTTAAGAGAATTTACACTTCAAGGCTTGGATTATTTCCAAGCCTTTTTTATTTGTCTAGATGTAAATTTTAGCGATTTTTGTTTTAGGCGATTTAGCAATTCTTTGGTGTTGATTTTTTTAGATGACTAGAGTATATTAATAAAGCGTAATTACGCGGGCCTTTAGCTCAGTTGGTTAGAGCGCACCCCTGATAAGGGTGAGGTCGATAGTTCGAATCTATTAAGGCCCACCATTTTGAAACTTTGGCCCAGAGCATCGCTGTGGGCCTTTATTTTTAGGAAATCATGAAAAAACACGGACTTGATCGAAAATTTATTAGAACATTCTTTGTGATTGCTGCTCCAGCGATGGTCCAACAAATCATCACTTTTGGTGTTTCACTTTTAGACACCCTAATGATTGGTGGTATTAGTAATGACGCTGTAAGTGCTGTTTACGCTGTTAATCAAATCACTTTTCTTTTTTTCTTAGCAATTAGCGGTCTTGTCGCTGGTGCCGGCATTTATATTCAACAATTTTTTGGTAGTAAAGATAAAGAACACTTAATTCAAAGTTTCCGGCATAAAATACTCGCGGTGACATTAGGTCTTGTGGTCATGTCGACATTAATCATATTATTTGGTAATCATCTATTACGTTTTTATGTTCGGGAAGAAACAAATCCTGAATCGATTATGACCATGGCTAATCAATATCTTCCTTATATTATGATTAGTTTTATTCCATATTCTTTTACCGCGGTTTATGCGACTAGCATGCGTGAAATTGGTAAAACAGTGTATCCAACAATTGCCAGTGCGGTGGCTTTTATCGTTAATGGCGTTGCCAACTATTTACTTATTTATGTTGCAAGATTAGGTGTCACTGGTGCGGGGATTGCGACATTACTTGCTAGATTGGTTGAATTAATTGTGATTGTCATCATCAGTGAAAAAACTCATTATTTTACATTCAAAGAAGTATTTCACCATTTCACGATTGAAAAACGTTTATTCCGGACAATTACAAAAAAAGGTTTTCCGTTATTAATCAACGAACTGCTTTGGAGTTCAGGCATGGTGATGGTGTCGCTGGCTTATGCCTCGCGTCCCAATGTCTTAGCAGCCTTTGGCGTAGTCAACACGATGGGCAATCTATTCATGATTTTATTTATTGGTCTTTCGGTTGGTATTTCGGTCATGGTCGGCAATTTATTAGGTGCGGGTAAAATTGAAGAAGCAAAATACAACGCTAAACGATTGACAATGCTTGGTGTCATTATGGGGATGATTATTAGCGCGATTATGATATCTTTATCCGGTGTCATTCCCGAGATATTTAAGGAAGTAAATGCTGATCAAAAACACCTTGCTTCCCAACTGATGATTGTGTATTTTTCTTTTGTTCCTTTTTTTGTAATTGCCTCGAGCAACTTCATGATTTTACGTTCGGGTGGACGCAGCGCGATGGTGCTTATTCTTGATTCCGTGTTAATGTGGTTTGTACTTGTGCCACTTGTTTATATTCTTGCCAATTTAACGGAAATGAGTATTATCTGGCTTTATGTCTCAGCCCAAGCTGTTGATATATTCAAAGCGAGCTTGGGTTTAATCTTATTAAAGAAGACTAATTGGGCAAAAAATTTAACAACCGAATATGAAGAAGCTTTTGTTGCGTAAAAATATTTTTCGCGCCTTTAATGATATAGTTATAAGAAGATTTCTCCCTTAAAGGAAAAGACATTTGTTATAATAACTTTATGACAATCGCAAATAGTGAAATTGTTCTATTAATCAAAAAAGACAATAATCAAGATGAACATGTTTTTCATCCGGGTAAAAATAGCGTTTTAATGGTAGATAAGAAAATTTTTGATTTGCTTTTAATTAAAAATCAAGATTTTGATAATATTGATTTAAAAATTAATAATCAATCAGTATTACCGCTTGATGATAATGCTCAATCGTTATTCATGTTAGCGGTTCAGAGTCAAAACATCGTATTTTCCGCTTGTTTTTTGGTGGATAGCCAAAAAAAGAAAGCCCGGATTGAACAAATTCAAAACCATTTATTAACGGTAAAAGATTTGCCGTTAGATAATTACAAAGATAAAAAAACAAAAATTCAAAAAATCTTCGCGATTCTTAAAGAAGAAGAAGTGGCATATATTCTTATTGACGAAAACGATGATACAAATAAACTTTCAAAATATATTATCGATCCGGAGATTAATAAAGAAAAAACATTAATCATCATCACTCTAGAAGAAAATACGCAGAAAGACGGTGTCTTACCGCTCGTATCGGTAAAGAGTCACGAAGAAGTAACACTGATCGATTTTACTCCGCTTGATGTAGATGATATGTCACAAAAAGAAGATCGAATTCCAGTAAAAATATATTTTGCTACTTATTGGAAACTCTATACAAAAAATATTGGGGTTTTTATCCTACAAACGCTGATTATCGCCTTTTCACTTTTTCTTTTTGGTTTCATTATCCATTCATTTAATGCCGCTAATGCGTTTCTTGACGTTGTACTTTTAATCGCTACGGTGATCGTGCCATTTTTTGTGATTGTTTCGGTTTTTGATTTTTTCGATAAAGCCGAAAATAATGATCTTCGTAAACGCTATCTTGCTACTTTATGGCTAAGTGAAACAAGCACACTACTTGGAACGATTGTTGGGTTTGCTATTTTATTGATTTTCGCTTCCAACAATATGTTAATTACGATTGCCGAAATGCGCCCATTTGATTTTATTGCTCCAGCAATTGTATCCGGGCTTTTCTTTGCCATCCCATTTGCCGCGCAACCGATTCGTAAAGTGATGAAAATTATTCGGAATAAATTTATAAAAAAATAATAGAAAAGTTTTATTTTGAACGGCAAAATCATAATATATTGATTGTCTTTTTAGTGGCTATTTGCTATATTAATAAAGCATTATTAATCGGGCACTTAGCTCAGTCGGGAGAGCGTTACCTTCACACGGTAGAGGTCGTGGGTTCGATCCCCTCAGTGCCCACCATCACATAATGCCGACGTAGCTCAATTGGCAGAGCAATTGATTTGTAATCAATAGGTTGGGAGTTCGATTCTCTTCGTCGGCACCACGGAACATAATAGACCGCACTCTACGCGGTCTTTTTTATTGCGGTAGTAAACAATCTTAAAAATGATTTTATATTTATAGTGATGTTTATTTATCGACAAATGAATATTTATTAACACGGATATTAAGTTTTTCATTGACACTTTTTGTCAACGAAAACACAGTTTCAAAATCACTGAAAAAGCAAATAATAGTCAATGAAAATCAAAAAGTTAACAAGTTGTTAAATTGACAAACGTATAATTGTTGTTTTCATAAAAATTATGTTAATATGTGGTGCAAGGAGATTAAAGACTATGTCCAACTATGTAATTATTACTGACGCCACTGCCGACCTTACACCAGAACTAATTAATCAATATCAACTTGAACAGATCCCGATGGAAGTTTGGGTCGACCAAGATATGTTTCATATTTATCCCGATGAACATGAAATTAAAATTCAAGACTTTTATGATAAATTACGCGAAGGAAAACGTGGACGCACGACATTAATTAATGTCGCTACTTTCATGGAGTTTTTTCAACCACATCTTGAAGCGGGGAATGACATCTTATATTTAGGTGTAACTTCGACATTAAGCGGAACAATTTCTCAAGCAAAAACGGCAAGCGAATTGCTGCAAAAAAAATATCCAAACAATCAGATTATCATTGTTGATTCGTTTACAACTTCGTTAGGTCTTGCCTTATTAACGATGAAAGCAAGTCAAAAGAAAATTGAAGGGTTATCAATTCAAGAAAACGCCGATTTCATTAAATCAATTCGGCATCGAATGAATGCGATTTTTACGGTTCCTAACTTAGACTCTTTAAGAAAAGGCGGCCGTGTGCGGGGTGCCACGGCACTAATTGCCAATCTTCTTGGAATTAAACCGGTCCTTCATATGGATAAAGAAGGTAATCTTGTTTCACTAAAAAATATTCGTGGATGGCCGAAAGCTTTGAAAGAAGTAGCCTTACAAGTAGTAGAACGTTTACCAAAAGAATTAGCCAGTGAAGAAATTGTCTTTATTGGGCATTCCGATAATTTATTAGATGCCCAAAGAATTGGTGGGTTTATTCAAGAGTTAGTTCCCGTCAAAGAAATTAAATATGCTTATCTTGGTCCGGTGATAGGTGCTCATGGTGGACCAGCGACACTATGTGTATTTTTCTTAGGCACCCATCGTTAATTGATATTTTTCGTGATAAGTGAGCTTGAGATTTAAAAACGTCTCAAGCTCTTTTAATATGTAAAAAAGTTGTGCGCGATTTTCAAATTCAGCACGTGTCTTTGGTAAATCCGAAGCTTGAAAAAAATCAAAAAGGTGATTCAACTCGACGGCTAGTGAGGCCGCGTAATTTTCTTCACCAATTTGGCCTTTAAATGTAGCAAGATATTCAAGAATAATTTGCTTTTGCGGAAGATTTTCAATTGCTTTTAAAGTTTGCTCAACACGTTTAAGAATGGCAACTTGCCTTTCACGCATTAATAAATAAGCCGAACGCGCATCTTGATTCCAACTATACTGGTTTTCAATATCATCGTTTAGTTGCTGACGCCCATTTTTCATGGCGTTATTGAGTATAGTAAAATCAACAGTTTTTTGACTAGCAATATCGTTGATTGCTTTATCAAGTAAATTGTCAATTTTATGGATATCATTGGCGACAGTTTTCTTGAGCGGCGGCATCCAGAAGTTTAATAAAGTCGCCACACCTAATCCAATCGCAAAAATATAAAGTGCATTAAAAACAAAAAGAAAATCTTTTTCTAAATATAACTGGGAAACTAATACTAAGGTGACAACGATTCCACCTTCAATTTTTAACAGGAAAGCAGCGGGAATGAAAACCGCCATTAAGATGATAAGAACCCAAAACTCATAACCCAGTAAAAAGAATAGCAAAGTGGCAATTCCTAATCCGATTAACGTAGCGATTAGGCGAATTAAACCAATTGTGTATGATTTTTTCCTCGTCATTTCTAAACTTAAAACAGCGATGACACCAGCTGTATAAGCGTACGGGAGATTAAATAAAGTCGCAATAAGAAAGCCAATTAGAAAACCCACAATCATTTTGGTCATAAGTGTTAATCGTAATTTGTTTTTCATGACGCGATCCCCTTTATCATTTCAATTATACTTGATAAACATATTTTGATAATAAATTACGCTAATTGGCATGTGATTTTTATTTAAAAACTTTGTAAGATGGTATAAGATATAACTTGCCTTGCAGCTATGGCGGAACTGGCAGACGCGCTAGACTTAGGATCTAGTGGGGCAACCCGTGCAGGTTCGATTCCTGTTAGCTGCACCATTTGTTTGAAACTCCCCCTATAAATTGGACCAACTGGTACAATGAAAATAGGGGGTTTTTTCAAAAAAGCCCAACTATATTTTTATTTTATTAGTAACTTTGGTGTATCAATTAATTTCTTAAAACAACTTTAATCACCCCCTTGTCACATTTAAGAAAAGTATTAATATTATAGACGGATTAACTAATGAGATTTCTCTCTAGTTAATAAGTAGAACGAGTTCTACGGAAAGGAAACACCTTGACCTTCGAAATGGTTAGGTGGAGGTCGCTTACGTATTTATGCTTCGCTTAGTCGAAGTAGATCCTGATCGATGTAGCCAGTTATTACGGGTTCAGATAACCGACGAACAAAAAGATTTTATTGACCCTGTTGATCAAATTATTAAAGACCACATGGGAATGGACAGTTGTATCCATTTAACACTAAATGACGATGATACTATCATTGGATATGCGCTTATCCGTCATAATCGGCATGAGCGACAACTCTGGCTTGATGATCTCATGATTGATGCTAAATACCAGCGCCAAGGCTATGGTCGACGCTTCTTACAACAGTTAATTGATTATATGCGTTCACTTGATCCAAGTGCTCCAATCTGCCTCAGTTGTGTCAAAACCAATGTGCATGCGATAGCGCTTTATACACGTTTAGGTTTTATCAATACCGAACAAGAAAACACGCTTGGCGAATACATCTTCACATATTATTAATCAGTTAGGCTACCACTCGGTAGCCTTTTAATTTTATTAGGCGAAAAAAGGCCTTTATGCTATAATGCAAAAGATTAATTAAGGAGGTGAAGTAATGGCAAGAGAAGATATGATTGTTGTTGATGGCAAAGTTATTGAACGATATCCAAATTCAACTTTTGAAGTTGAACTTGATAATGGCGTTAAAATAAAATGTATGCCAACGGGGAACATTCGGCGTTTTCACATTCGGATTGTTGTTGGCGACCGCGTAAAAGTCGAACTATCACCATATGATTTAACTAAAGGCCGTATTTCTTATCGTTATAAATAAAAATAGTATTATTCATTACCTTCATAACTAACGCCCCTTAAATTGTTGGGGCTTTTTTTATATAATAAGAGCAAAGGAAAAAGACAAAATGACGGACATCGAGTTAATCCTAATCATCAGCATAAGCCTATTAGGTACGTTAATTGTTTTATATTTTATTTTTGCATTGAGCGTGTATCTTCTTATTAATCACGCTTTTCATCGTCCGCAAAAAGGGCTTTCTGGTCTCAAGTATTTTGTGCCCGAAGAGTTTTCCGACATCGAGTGTAAGCACTTAAGTTGGATAGTAAATAATAACACCCTCGACGGTGTCTTAGTTACTTCGCGAAACGAAGAAGTTGTTCAAGACAAAATAATTGTTTTCTTTCATGGAATTGGTGCCGGATATGAGGCATACACAAAAGAAATCCGCTTATTAGCACTAAAGACCCAGTGTCCGGTTGTGGCGTTTTCTTTATCTGGCGCTGGTAAAAGTAGCGGAAAGAAATTCTCGGGGATTTATCCAAGCCTACTGGAAACCCAAATCATCCTCAACCAGTTGCAATTATCGCCAATTGGTCAAAATCGCGATATATATTTAGTTGGTCATTCACTTGGTGGTTTTATTGTCAGCAATGTTCTCACGATTAAGATGCTGCCCCAGGTTAAAGGTATTATTGCGCTGGCCGCCCCAAATAATTTTATTGATGTATTCAGTGATGTTATGCACGCAACAAAAGCGTTAAAAATACTTATTTCATGGTTTTTCCACATTCAATATCGTAAATACGCTAAAATAACAACAGCTAAATCAATTAGTTATAACGTTGTACCAACGCTAATGATTCACGGTACACGCGACCGCGTGGTTGCTTTTACTAATAGTGGACAAAAATATGTTGATATTGCTAATCAACACACCCATATTCGTGCAATTGCTTATCAAGGGCGCGGACATAACTTATATTTAACGCCCGATAGTGAGCATGCTTTACATGAAATGCTTGTAAAAGCTAGTCAATATCAAAAAAATCGCAAATCACAAAAAGCGGCGGCTGATAATTTTTTTAATCAGATTGATTACGATGAAATTGGCCAAGATGATGAAGAAATATTTACTTTAATTAGCGAAATGATTGTAAAGGAATAGAAACGATGGATCAAATAGAACAAATATTATTAAAAGCGACCGTGGAAGAAAAGGTGCGCCTATTAACCGGGCATCACAATTGGTATACGTATGATATTAAGCGCTTACGCTTACCTGCGATTGCCATGAGTGATGGACCCCATGGATTACGGAAAGTTAAAAAAACTTCATTTGGTTTAGAAGAGTCCTATCCAGCCACTTGTTTTCCACCAATGAGTGCGTTAGCCGCCACTTTTAACGATAAAATTGTCGAAGATATCGGTGTCGCCCTTGGCTTAGAAGCACGTGCACATAATGTGCATATTGTCCTTGGGCCTGGCGTTAATATAAAACGCAACCCACTTTGTGGCCGGAACTTTGAGTATTTTAGCGAGGATCCTTTACTATCCGGAAAACTTGGTGCAGCGATGATTCGTGGTATTCAAAGTCAGGGTGTGGGCGCTACAGTAAAACATTTCTTAGCGAATAATCAAGAAAAAGAACGGTTTATTTCTAACTCAGTTATCGATGAACGCGCTTTACATGAGATTTATCTAAAACCATTTGAGATTGCAATTAAAGAAGGTGACCCCTGGGCATTAATGACCTCGTATAACCGCGTTAATGGTAAACACGTTAATGTAAGTCCAGAGTTTATTAATGGTATTTTACGGAAAAAATGGAATTACCAAGGACTAGTGATGAGCGATTGGGGGGCTTATGTAGATCCGCTTAATTCGCTTAAAGCCGGTTTAGATTTACAAATGCCGGGTGGTCTTCAACCCTTATATGAAGTTGAAGAAGCACTTGTTACAAATAAAATGCCCCTTAACGCCCTTAATCAATCAGTTGCGCGGATTGCAAAAACGGCCTTAAAAGTTCACGAGGTTGATCCTTTACCAGTACCTAAAGTTGACTATCAAGCGCATTTTGATTTAGCAAAAAAGGCGGCAAGTGAAGCGCTTGTTTTACTGAAAAACGCTGACAATATTTTGCCGTTAAAAAACAAAGAAGAAGTCTTATTTGTTGGTCCATATGTTAAAAAGCCGCACATGCAAGGTGGCGGTTCTTCACAAGTAAATCCTGTTTTTTCTACTAGCGTACTTGAAGTTTTAAAAGCTAGCCGCCTCAATTATCAGTATATCGAAGGATTTTCAAGCCAAATCGATGAGATTAAAGATGAAAAAATAGTTGAAATTCAAGAACTTGCAAAAGCCGCCAAAAAAGTTATCTTATTCCTAGGTTTATTAGATAAAACGGAAAGTGAAGGCTACGACCGTACAACACTTTCTTTACCAACAAGGCAAAACGCTTTAGTGGAGGCGATAACAAGTGTAAATAAGCATGTTGTAGTTGTGATTACTGCCGGTGCCCCTGTGACAATGCCGTGGATTGATGATGTGCCGACAGTCTTATTTAATTATCTTGGCGGTGAAGCAAGTGGACAGGCGATTGTTGATGTGCTAAGTGGGGAAGTTAATCCATCAGGACATCTTCCCGAAACGTTCCCACTTCAATATGAAGATGTTCCTTCAGCGCGCAAATTTGCTGGATCATCAATTAATGTCGAATATCGGGAATCAATATTTGTTGGTTATCGTTATTATGAGCGGGCGAAACGTCCAGTGCTATTTCCATTTGGCCATGGACTATCGTATACAAGTTTTAAATATGAAAATCTAATCTTAGACCAAGAGACAATTGATGAAGATGGTCAAATTCAAGTTAGTGTTGATGTCATCAATACCGGCGACCTCGCGGGAGCAGATGTTGTTCAACTTTATGTTAGTCAAGATCATCCCGCTATTTTTCGCCCCGTGCGCACATTAAAAGCATTTAAAAAGGTGTTTTTGAAAAAAGGTGAAAAACAAACGCTTAAATTCACTTTATTAGCGGATGATTTTAGTTATTACAATATTAAAATTCATGACTTTGCAGTTGAAAATGGTATTCATCGTGTACAAATCGGTTATTCAGAAAGCGATATTGAATTAAGTGCTAAAGTTGTAATTAATTCAACAAAACACATTGAACATATTTCTTATCGGAAAACCGCACCGATTTATTATAACTTGCCGGAGAGTGGTTATTTCCAAGTGCGTTTCCGCGAATTTGAAGCAATTTTCCAAGATGAAAATATTGCTAGTGCACATTATCTTCCGCGTGTTGATCGCCCTTTTGGTTTGGTCAATACACTTGAAGATGGTAAGCTTTATTGGGGAACCCGTGTATTAATTAAACAAGTAAAAAGACAGGCAAAGAAAATTGCCCATGGCAATCCTGATATGATAAAACAAGCCGAACTCACCGTTTTAAAAATGCCACTAGCTTCAATGGCGTCAATGGGTGTGTTGTCTTATCACCAAGTAAGCGGAATGCTTGATGTGATGAACGGGAAAGTAGTTAAAGGTTTCCTTAAAATTGCTTTTGGAAATAAAAAGAACAAGAAAAAACCGAAGATTTTATCTAAAAGACGCAATAAATATAAATAGTTATCTTTTTTCGAAAATAAATTCCAATTGGTAAAATTGTTTTTTAAAAACAAGTTTTGTTTATTTTAGTGTAAATATAAATAAGATTTAGTCGCCTTTTTATTTTGCTAACACGTATATAATTAGGCCAAATGGAGAAAATATGTTATTTTTTATGAGAGGATTTACAATGAAAAACAAACACAAACGCGGACTTACCGCTTTTATAATCTTGCCATTACTCGCCTTCACGAGTTTACATCCAGTGATAAAAAGTGTTGCTTTAGATTTAATGCCGACAAATATAAATATTGTTGATCTTCATGATACTGATGTAAATCAATATTATGATGGTGTCGAAGGGCTAAAAGGCGATCCGCTACTTGAAAGTTTATCGACGATTATTGATGGGCACCGTGAATATGATTATGAAAACAATACGCATCGCTATATCTAT
>Ga0172378_10006095_pt1 | contig 11268 bp, 8 predicted proteins | sample GrowelOW332metaG_FD_119755 | JGI IMG/M metagenome (GOLD analysis project Ga0172378, IMG submission 119755) | Groundwater microbial communities from an aquifer near a municipal landfill in Southern Ontario, Canada - Pumphouse #3_1 metaG | ecosystem: Environmental > Aquatic > Deep subsurface >... | reverse complement strand
TTACTTTATCGCCAACTTTTAAATTAGGATCCAAAGCATCCCACGGATGAGGTGTCAATTGTTTTAATCCCAGAGCTATACGTTTCTTTTCATCATCAAAGTCAAGAATGACGACATTTAATTTTTGATCTAATTGTACGACCTCTTTAGGATCGCTTACACGTCCCCATGAAAGATCGGTAATATGAATTAAACCGTCAACACCGCCCAAATCAATGAAGACTCCGTATGAGGTAATATTTTTAACAGTACCTTCAAGTACTTGTCCTTTTTCTAGTTTACTAATGATCTCTTTCTTTTGTTGTTCAAGTTCAGCTTCAATTAGAGCCTTGTGGGAAACAACAACATTCTTGAACTCTTGATTTATTTTAACAACTTTGAATTCCATCGTTTTACCAACAAATACGTCGTAATCACGAATGGGCTTAACATCAATTTGAGAACCAGGTAGGAATGCTTCGATTCCAAATACGTCAACAATCATACCTCCCTTAGTACGACATTTAACGTAACCTTTAATAACTTCTTCTGATTCAAGAGCTGTATTGACACGATCCCAAGAACGTGTAGCACGTGCTTTTTTGTGAGAAAGAATTAATTGACCTTTTTTATCTTCTTGGTTTTCAACATATACTTCTACCGTATCACCGATTTTTAAATCAGGATTATAGCGGAATTCACTCATAGGAACTATACCATCCGATTTATAACCGATGTTGATGACAACTTCGCGTTTGTTCATTGCGATAACGGTACCATCAACAACTTCGTTACTGCTGACTTTATTCAAGGTACCATCATAGGCTTTTTCCATTTCTTCTTTGCTTGTCTGAGTCTCTGGGGTGCCATTCTCATAAGCGTTCCAATCGAACTCTTCAATAGGAGCAATGTTTTTTAAATTTTCCATTCAATTAATTGTTTTTAATTATTAAATAAATTAGACATTATATGGTTTTATATAATCCGAGCGCAAAAATAAGACTTTTTATTTGATTGACAATTGATTTTCAATTGTTTTTTAATATAATAGCGACATTTTTTGCTTGTATATACTAAAAAATAAGGCATTATAAGCCTTTACTATATATTTAACATATATAACTGGACAACAGTCATTTAAATGATTTGGCGTAAACTAAGTAAATATCTAAAATCTTGATTGTTTTATAGAATCCTTTTTGTTATTATATATTAATTAAGTCGAAATATTATATTGTAATTTTATAGCAGATAAAAATATAAGAGTGAAAAAAAAGAGACCTTAATCATAATGAATTAATCATCTAGTGATATTTTTATTCATGATATTATTCATACAAATAATGAGCTTTTACTTAATATTGTAAATGATGTTCTTGATTTGTCAAAGATAGAGAGTGGAACGTTTGATCTGTCTTATTCACAAGAAGATAAAAATCTTCAAATACTCAGAATATTATATATAATAATGTTATAGAAAGAAATTGAAAATACTAATTGCTGAACATTTAAACTCAGAATATAATTTATTAAAAGATTATTTGAATGAACAGTATATATTATATAGAGCACTCGATGGAGAAGACGCTGTCTTTATCTTCTTCAAGGGAATGCAGGATATAATTTTTATAGATTTAATGATGCCCAAGGTCAATAGCTATGAAGCAACAGATGCAATTCGCCAAATTTCTACTTCAGTTTTTATTGTAGCAATAGCTGATCTCGCAGAAAAGGAAAAAATAAATTTTTTCTTGAAGGGCTTTAATGCTTTTCTTTCATTGCCTATAAATAAAAAACAACTCTTTGATATTTTAAAAACTTCAGGTACTTAATTTTTTATTTTAAATGATACCCTATTAATTCTTTAATAGGGGTTTGTATGATTTTCCCGATAGAATAATGATATTTGTTTGCAACTTCAGTTAATTCTTCTGTACAGTAAAAGGCTACGGAACCGACAAAACTCACTGGTAAGTCTTTTCTATTATAGAATTCAATATTTCGTTTAAAGAATTCAGAAAAACTATCTAATAAAAAGTTATGTATCTCCGGTAAATTTTTGTTTTCTCCTAGAAAAGGTGCTAGGCTCGATAAAAAACGATTCGCTTGAGGTTCACTGTAAATCTTGTTTATAATGATTTCAGGTGTGAGTTTGAACTCTTGAAAAAATTTGTTGCATATATAATCTGGCAATTGATGTTTTAGGCAGTCTGCAACAAGTTTTTTCCCCAAAACAGCTCCGCTTCCTTCATCACCTAAAATATATCCGAGAGGTGGTATATTTGTAATGATGTCACACCCATTATAAAGACAGGAGTTAGATCCGGTACCTAGAATACAAGCTATCCCTTCTTTATTACCAAGTAAGGCTCTGGCAGCTCCTAGAAGATCACTCTCGATATGTATTATTGATTTTGGAAATATTTTTGTTAAAGCATCTTTTACAATATTTTTTTTGTCTTTCGTACAGCCAGCTCCGTAAAAATATATTTCATCGATGTTTGTATTATAGGGTATTTCAAATTGAACTTGTTCTTTTATAATTTTCTCAATATCATCAGATGATTGATGGTAAGGATTGATTCCAGAAGTTCTGGTTATTGTTGTATAATTGCCGCTATAAATAAGCCAATCAGTTTTTGTTGCTCCGCTATCTGCTATTATTTTCATATTTTATTTGTTTTACTAATGCTTTTCTGTCCATAATTGGGATTTATTGTAATATAGGCAGTCACTAGAAATGTAATAAGACAGGTAAACATAATTATTAAAAAGAAAGTTTGATAACCAACCTTTTCTTGAATCCATCCTGAGACCATTCCTATCATATTACCTAATGCCATGAACCCGGTGCAAAATGCGTAGTGGGCGGTTTTATGTGGTCCTTCTGCAAATTCCATAAGATAAAGCATGTAAGCCGTAAACCCAAATCCATAACCGAATTGTTCAATAAAAACAGCAAGATTAATAGTCCAGAAATTTGATGGAAGAAAGATACTTAAATAAACAAAAGATCCACAACTTAATGTGATACTTAATGCCATAGGCCAAAGCCAGCGTTTTAATCCTCCATGGGCGATGACAAAACCTCCAACGATTCCACCGGCTAATAATCCTATTACACCGAAAACTCCATATATTGTGCCCAAATACTCGGTAGAAATGCCTAACCCCCCTTTTGCTATCGGATCTAACATGAATGGAGATATGATTCTTTGTAGAAGAGTTTCCGGAAGACGGTAGAAAAGCATAAATGCTAATGCTGAAATAATATGAGGCTTTTTGAAGAAAGTTGAGAATGTAATTCCAAATTCTTTAAAAATCATTTTTGCGTTTTTCTTATTATTACCGGAAATAGAACTATCAGAAATCGGATAGGGAAGAAAAAATTTATGATAAATAAAAAGTATAATCATCAGTCCGGCTGTAATAAGATAAGTAATGGACCAAGATAATGATATATTACCTTTTTTTTCTAACCAACCTGCTAAAATAACTAAAACACCTTGTCCTATAACCATTGAAACTCTGTAAAAAGTGGAACGTATTCCTACGTAAAAGGCGCGGTCATGTTCATCAAGCTCTAACATGTAAAAACCATCAGCTGCTATATCGTGGGTTGCAGAACTAAATGCTAATAGAAAAAAAATAAAAATTGTGGTCTGAAAGAAAAAAGGAGTGGGTATGGCAAAAGCAATTCCGGACAAACCGATACTCAGTATAAACTCCATAGTAACGATCCACCATCTTTTCTTTTTAAAAATATCAATAAAGGGTGACCATAGAGGTTTAATAACCCAAGGCCACCCCATTAATGCTGTCCAGAAGGTAATTTCAGTATTTGAAATTCCCATTTTTTTATACATTACAATTGATAGCATCATGATAGCTGCATAAGGTAACCCTTCTGCAAAATATAATGTTGGAATCCATGCCCAAGATGATTTCTTTCCCATTTTTTAATATAAAGTTTTTACTTCTGCACCTTTATAGTAATGTGCAAGGATTTGTATATAATTATAGCCGTGTTCACCCATAACCGCAGCTCCGATTTGACATAGACCTACTCCATGTCCCCATCCTGCGCCTATTAATGTAAAGTGTTGTGGAATACCATTAATGAATTTCTCTTTATCAACCACAAAGGCACTGCTAAACAAATGACTATCACTAAGTGTTCTTCTGATCTCAAGCTCTTTCCCTATGATAAGAGTTCTTTTGTCACCGATTATTTGTAATTTTGAGATTCTCCCGGACTTTCCTCGTTGCATAGGAATTAAATCTATAATGTGACCAAAATCTTGTTTTGTATTATTTGATATAAGATTACTAATTTCATCTTGAGTATATTCGACTTTCCAACGATAGAAATTGGTGGTTTCTTGGTCATAATTATTTAGAATTTGACTGATTATTTTTTTGTTATGCGTGTTACAAAAGGATTGTGTATTACTTCTTATCCATTTTTGGGCTTCCTTTTCTTGTCGTAAATCGATTGTTATAGCCTCATTTTCTTTATCTCTGATAGAAGTTAGATAGGGGAAATTTTTGTTCTCCCAGCAAAATTCAAATTCTTCACTTATCCCTCCACAGCATTTGCTAAAACGAGCGTCACAAATACTTTTATCGTACATTAATATTTGGCCTCTTGTGGCTTTTACAGCTTCAACTACTGCATTATTGGTAGCTTTTGTTATTCCTTGGTATCTCTGACAGTGGTCATCAGCACATACGTCAAATATGGTATGGTCTTCACGATCGTACCAACGGATAAATTCCGTTTCTGTTTTTACAATGGAAAAAAACACACTGTCTTGACGTACTAGAGTCTTTCGTTTTTCCATTTGTGCAAATAACCAACTTCTGCTAATAACAGCATGGGTTTTTAAAAATTCTAATGATGAGGTAGCATTCATTTCTGATGAAATTACACTAATTAGATAATTTTCTACGGATAAAATATTTATAGCACATATTTTTTCCTCTTCTACAACAAATTTGAGAATTCCATTGAAAATTTGTGTCTCTTTTCTTTCCCAATGGAAATTAATACCGATAGTTACGTCGTATAAAGAAAAAGAAGTATTTTCATCTTGAGGTGTAAAAGTCAATTCCTTATATAAATTGCCGTTCCATGAAATACCGCCTTCATCAAAAAAGACAATTTGTTTTCCACAAACGATTTCTCCCTTAGCAAAATAATTATTGTTTAAAGTGAATGATATTTGTTGCGCACTCACAATGCCGACACTTACATCTGGTTCTTTCATTATAATCTTATTTTTTTAATCGTTTTGTAAAATTTTCAATAAAAGATTCAGCTTCTTTTTTACTTATGGATACTTCTTGTAAAATAGCTTTTGCTTTTTCTTCTGTAAGTTTAAGGAAATCTTCTTCTCGGGGCGTAATTAATAATCCTGCCATATCTAGAGCTCCCGGGCTAATTAAAATTTGTTCTTCTCCTTTTGCTGAAAAGCAATCAGGCCTATGTCTTTTTCTTAAAAAAATAAGTACCATTTTCTTATTCGTTCTTTTTTGATAAAAACCTAGAATATTCATATTACTTTCTTCTTCATTCATTTCTTTTGGGAGCATATCAAAGAATTCAGACTTATTATAGGAAGAATCTATAAAAAAGACAGGAACACAATAATTAGTTATATAATAAAAAAAAGGTCCTTCTTTTTTATTTGTTAATTGATATTTTTTAATTTCATAATGATCCCAATTCTTAAGTATAGGAATATTATCTCTACTTCCTAATTGGTAATGTTTATGATTAGGAGCCGAAGCTCCACATCTTGCTCCATTATAAAATAAAATGTATTTTTCAGACTTAGGAATTAGATTATAAAATTCAGAGATATTAAAAATTTGTGGAATATGTTTTTCGTTAACAATTGTATAGTGTTCCTTCAAAATAGGATAAGGATTGACCATAAGATGAAAAGAAATGCTGTTTTTTTGTTTTTGAGATAAAGAATTAGTAGTTCGGAAATTTTTAGATATATTAATCCACTCTTGTTCCCAAGGTCTGTTTTCTTCACAAAGGAAACAAGCTCCTTTTTCTATAACACTTTTTTCAACATTCGCAGTAGTAGATTTAATTCTTTTTGGATTCCATTGAACGGAAATATCTCCTAAATTGCGAACTTTAATTTGATTTATGTTTACATAATTTTGTGAGACTTTTTCCCATTTCTTTAATTGATCTTCAAAGAACTCAGATAGATTGATATCTTTTATATTTTTTCTTTCGATGTAACAGCGATTAGAGAGATTAATTATTCTTAGGCTATCTTTGTAAAGGTTATTGATATTGATGCGTTCCTGATTTAGTGCTGCATCAGAATTTCCTTCCCATCTCCGACAAAGATATAATACATCAAAAATTCTTCCTATCTTGAATTTTGAAGATATAGTTAAACTAATTGCATAATCTTCGCCATAGTTGACATTAGGAATATTTATATTTCTTAAAACCGGAGTATAAAAAGCACGAGGAGCTCCTATCCCGTTTATTCTCAATAAATTGTTATGTCCGTTTTCTTTAGTCCATTCTTTATGATCAATAATACCGGGAGGCAAAGGATTTAAATTGAAATCAGTAATTTTGTAACTACCGACCAACATAGCACAATGTTGTTGATAGAATCCATCAATAATAGTTTGAAGAGTGGTTGGTGAACTATATAGATCGTCACTATCCAATTGAACGGAAAAACGTCCACATTCTTTATAATGTATGGCGTAATTCCAGCAACCACCGATCCCTAAATCCGTTCTTTCAGGTATCAAATGAATGACCCGATTGTCATCTGCATAGAGATTGATTTCTTCTGTGGTGCCGTCTGTAGAGTGATTGTCAATGACAATCACATTAAATTTAAAATCAGTTTGTTGCTCTAATGCCGAATTAATTGCGTCTTTGATTGTACGAACCCGATTGTAAACAGGAATGATTACAGACGCTTCGACAGGGAATGATATTATATCGTCTATAAAATTAATTTTACGAAGTTTTGTTGCCGGTATAAAGAGTCCGTTTCTTTTCAAAAATAAAGTAAAAGCAAATTCCATGTTCTTTTGTATCTGTTCATTGCGAGGATCAACATAGTCAAATTGTTTTTCTCCTTTATCTATCTCTTTATATTCTTTTTCTGTATATAAATATTCCTTAATATGAAAAATTAAGTCTTTCCTTTCTTTTTCAGATAAATATAAACAATAAGAATAGAAACCTGCATATCCGATTTTTTCATTTAATTCATATAATGATTTTTCATTTAAATAAGAACTTAAACTTCTTTTTTGGAACAGAAGTAGAGTGCCGAAATCGAAATCATCACGTAAATTGATTGGTTGATAATCGATGAGAGTGTGTTTCACTCTATTAGTATTCTTTTGGGAAAAATAATCCGAATATATTATAGATGCTTGTGTTTGACTTTCTATTTCTAGGAAGCGTTCTATCGCTTGATAATTTAATGAAAGAATGTTATTATTTCTATATAGAAAAAAATTTTCAGTTTGTGCAGCATTTAGCATTGTCTTAAGAGCTTTTTTACTTGTAAGACTGTCAACAATTAAAAATTGGCAACCATCTGGAATTTTTTCTTTTAATGTTTCTGCAATTAAAAGAAAAATATTGTTTATATGAGGTTGTTGACGTAATAATGAAAGGACTTCAACAATTTGATTTTCATGATAAGGAAGAAAAATATCTATTTTCTTTTTCATAAATATAATTTATTTTTGTGCAAAAGTAAGTAAAATCTACTAAAAAAAATTAGAAAATATAGAGTTATTGTAATAAAAAGCACAAAGAAAAAAAAGTTTGTTCTATTATGATATTTTTTTTTGATATCTTTACGAGATTTTTTAATAAAAGCCTTTGTTTTTGATTAATCTAAAATAAAATATTTTTATGCAAATGAAGAAAATAATAGACGGTTATATGGTAAAAGAATATCATCAGCCTGTAAAACGCTATTGTCAAACCTTAAATCTAAAGGACGATCCCAAGTTAATTGCTTTGTATAAAAAGGCTCATAGTGAAGAATGTGCATGGCCGGAAATTTTGGCAGGCATACGTGAGGTCGGAATTCTTGAAATGGAAATTTATATTTTTGGTACAAAACTTTTTATGATTGTAGAAACTCCATTAAATTTTAATTGGGATGAAGCTATGGCGAAGCTTGCGAAATTGCCAAGACAAGATGAATGGGAAGATTATGTGTCTTCATTTCAGGATACTAAAAAAGGTTCTACTTCTTCAGAAAAATGGAATTTAATGGAAAGAATATTTCACTTGTATAGAAAATAACTTATATTTAAATTTAGTTGATTATTATTTATTATGAAAAACAATATACAAATACTGCATAAGGATGGCATAAGTTATGTACTTCCTTTTGTCTTAATTACTTCTTGTTTTGCGTTGTGGGGATTTGCTAATGATATAACAAATCCAATGGTTAAAGCTTTTTCCAAAATATTTCGAATGAGTGTTACAGATGGAGCACTGGTTCAAGTGGCTTTTTATGGTGGATATTTTGCAATGGCTTTTCCAGCAGCTATGTTCATACAAAAATATTCTTATAAGGCAGGTATCTTAATGGGACTTGGTTTATATGCAATTGGTGCTTTTCTTTTTTTCCCAGCTAAAATGATAGGTGAATATTATGGTTTTCTCTTTGCATATTTTATTTTAACTTGTGGCTTATCTTTTTTAGAGACAAGTGCAAATCCATACATCCTTTCCATGGGACCAGAAGAGACATCAACAAGGCGTTTGAATTTTGCTCAGGCTTTTAATCCTATGGGATCTTTATTAGGTATGTATGTTGCTATGAATTTTATACAAGCTAAACTAAATCCTATGGATAGCTCGGCTAGAGCTGCATTAAATAATACACAATTTGAAACGGTTAAAAATTCTGATTTGGCTATTTTAATTACTCCATATGTGATAATTGGTCTTATAATAGCTATAATGTTTATTATTATTCGTTTTTCAAAAATGCCAAAGAATGGAGATCGGTCACATGAGATCCATTTGAAAGAGACATTAAAACGACTTTGGAATGTAAAGAGATATAGAGAAGGCGTATTAGCTCAATTTTTTTATGTGGGGGCTCAAATTATGTGTTGGACATTTGTTATTCAATATGGTACTCGTTTATTTATGTCTACAGGAATGGAAGAGCAGGCAGCAGAAATACTTTCTCAAGAATATAATATTTTAGCAATGATTATTTTTTGTTGTAGCAGATTTATTTGTACATTTTTATTAAAATTTTTCAGACCAGGTTTGCTGTTATCGATACTTGCTATTGTTGCAGGATGCTTAGTCCTAGGAGTTATGGTTTTTCAAGATATAAAGGGCATGTATTGTTTGGTAGGTGTTTCTGCATGTATGTCTTTAATGTTCCCGACTATTTATGGAATCGCTTTAAAGGGAATGGGTGAAGATGCTAAATTTGGAGCTGCAGGTTTGATCATGGCCATTTTAGGTGGAAGTATATTACCTCCCGTACAAGCGAGAATTATAGATTTGGGAACTATTGGAGGTTTTCCTGCTATAAATTTATCATTTATTTTACCTTTTATTTGTTTTATAGTTATTACCATTTACGGATTTCGAGCTTTAAGGTATAGAATGTAACTTTTTTATAATAAAAATGGTTTTCTTAAATATCTTTGGTACATTTGCATTTCAATTGGTAGTTAAAGATATGAAAGAAGAAATAAAAGAAGAAGTAAGAAGGGCTTCTCAGGTAATGAAAGAGGGTGGGATAATTCTTTATCCCACAGATACGGTTTGGGGTATTGGTTGTGATGCAACAAATCCAGAAGCTGTAAAACGGATTTACGAAATCAAGAGACGTACAGATAGTAAAGCGATGTTAGTTTTGGTTGATTCTCAGGCAAAAGTTCAATTTTATGTGAAAGAAGTACCAAATGTTGCATGGGATTTAATAGATCTGGCGACTAAACCTTTGACTATTATATTTGATGGCGCTAGAAATTTAGCGGAAAATTTACTAGCAGAAGATGGCAGTGTAGGGATTCGTGTTACTAATGAGGAATTTTCTAAGCAATTATGTTTCCATTTTCGTAAAGCTATTGTTTCTACTTCTGCCAATATAAGTGGACAACCGAGTGCTGCTGTTTTTTCTGAAATTTCTGAGGAAATAAAGAATTCTGTTGATTATATAGTAAACTATCGTCGTAATGACACCAGACGTTCTAAACCATCTAGTATTATTAAATTAGGGAGCAAGGGAGAAGTTAAAATTATTAGAGAGTAGCATGATAAAAGATAAAGAACGTAATATAGGCTTATTGCAATATATTATTGAGTGGAGAGAGAAACACATCAATGAAAAGCGTTTTATTCTTTTTTTAAGTTTTATTTGTGGAATTTTTACTGCCCTTGCCGCTCTGGTATTGAAATATATTATCCATTTAATTCAGGGCTTTTTAACTGATAATTTTAATGCTCAAGGAGCTAATTATTTATATTTGATATATCCTGCTATTGGTATCTTTTTAACAGGTCTTTTTATTCGAAATGTAGTTAGAGATGACATCAGTCATGGAGTAACAAGAATTCTTTTTGCGATTTCTAGACGTCAGGCTCGAATTAAGCCTCATAATATGTGGTCTTCTATAATTTCCAGTGCCGTTACAATTGGTTTTGGTGGCTCTGTTGGTGCCGAAGCTCCAATGGTGTTGACAGGCTCTGCTATTGGTTCTAATTTGGGTAAAACATTTAAAATGGAGCATAAAACACTTATGCTATTGGTAGGATGTGGTGCTGCAGGTGCTATAGCAGGTATTTTTAAAGCTCCGATAGCTGGTCTTGTCTTTACCTTGGAAGTTTTAATGATTGATTTGACAATGGCTTCATTACTTCCGTTATTAGTCTCCTGTGTTACAGCAGCCACGGTCTCTTATATTGCTACGGGTACACAAGCTATGTTTCAGTTTCATTTGGATGATCCTTTTATCATGAGAAGAATTCCATATGTAATTATGATGGGAATATGCTGTGGCTTTGTTTCTTTATATTTTACTCGGGCAATGGATAAATGTGAAGATTTATTTAGAAAGCAAAGCAATCCTTATATTAAGCTAACGATTGGTGGCGTTATGTTGAGTGTGTTAATCTTTCTATTCCCTCCTTTATATGGTGAAGGCTATGATACAATCAGTTTATTATTAAATGGAACAAATATTGTAGAATGGAATTCAGTCATGAACAATTCATTATTTTATGGATAT
>Ga0172378_10006094_pt1 | contig 11268 bp, 9 predicted proteins | sample GrowelOW332metaG_FD_119755 | JGI IMG/M metagenome (GOLD analysis project Ga0172378, IMG submission 119755) | Groundwater microbial communities from an aquifer near a municipal landfill in Southern Ontario, Canada - Pumphouse #3_1 metaG | ecosystem: Environmental > Aquatic > Deep subsurface >... | reverse complement strand
ACATTAAAAGAGCCTCTGAAATTTTATACCCTTTGTATGAAAACGACAACAACGATGGTTTTATCTCACTGGAAGTTGACCCTTTGTTATGTGATGACGAAGAAGGAACGATTGCAGAGGGCATTAGACTTTATAACACCATTGGCAATGAAAATGTGATGATAAAAGTACCTGCCACACAAGCCGGATATGGCGCAATGAAAGCCTTAACCTCGCAAGGCATTAATGTCAATGCCACACTTATTTTTTCACCCCAACAAGCCATTTTGTGTGCTAAAGCTCTAAACGAAGGGATTAAAAGCAGCAATAAAGATGTCAAAGCGGTTGTTTCGGTATTTGTCAGTCGATTTGACAAAATGTGCGATGCACTCTTTGAAAGCAAACATATCCCAACTTCACGATTGGGAATCATTAATGCCACAAAATGTTATCATGAAGTCAATACCTTTAAAAACAAAAACATCCGAACACTTTTTGCTTCAACAGCCACCAAATCAGCCCATTTAGAACCAAGTTATTATGTGGATAATCTTATTTTCCCCAATTCAATCAATACCGCTCCCTTATTGACCATTGAACATTGGGTCAAAGATGGTTCAAAAGTAAAAAGTAAAATGCTCAGCTTGGATGAATGCAACGAATTTTTTGAACTCTTAGCCTTAAAAAATATCAACATAAACCAAATCTATGACGATTTGTTAAACGAAGGATTGGAATCTTTCAAAAGCTCTTTCAAGGATTTATTGACTAAATTAGTATCATAAAATGTAAAGGATACCAATGCAATGTTATTCATTGATTTACACTGACAATGCAACGTTAACAGAGTTTGTAGTTCAAAATGACCTACAAACTTTTCCCACTGTTTTAATTCAAGTTTTTACAGGAATCAATGAATACACCTACATTGAAAATCTGCGCCAAACCTTAGTTTCTCTCTTACCTCAAGCAAAGATTATAGGTGCCACAACTTCAGGTGAAATTGCCAGTCACACCACTACCACACACGCGTGCGTTCTCTCTTTTTGTCTTTTTGAACATACTTTCATAACCACCCATTTAATTAACACGTATGAAAACAGTTTTGATTTGGGTACAACCATGATGCAAACTATCCACAACGATAACATAAATGAGGAGTTGAAACTCCTTATTAGCTTCACCGATGGTTTAAATACCAATGGTGAAGAGTATTTAAAGGGTTTAACTTCTATTGACAACACTGTAGTCATTGCTGGGGGAATGGCAGGAGATAACTCTTTATTTGAAAAGACCTATATTTTCAATGAACACACTGTTTCGACCAAAGGGGCTGTTTGTGCTTCTTTGTACAACAAAAATCTGCACGTTCATACTGATTATAACTTTTCTTGGCAAAGTCTGGGGAAAAGTCATACCGTGCAAAAATCGGAAAAAAACAGAGTCTATACCATCGATGATAAAACCGCTGTTGAATTTTATGCCTACTATTTAGGAGAAAATATCGCTTCAATGTTGCCTACCATTGGTATTGAATTTCCTTTGGTGATAAAACAAGATGGCTTAGATATTGCTCGTGCGGTTGTGAATAAATACGACGATGGCAGTTTGGGTTTTGCAGGCAATGTTCCGCAAGGAAGCCAAATAAAGTTTGGATATGGCGATATCCCAATGATACTAAGCCATGGAGTCCATAAAGCAAAAGCATTGGCTCAAAAACCCATTGAAGCCATTTTTATCTATTCATGTATGGCACGAAAAGCCTTACTCAAAGAAGAGATTAACAATGAAATCAAACCGTTGCAACACATTGCTCCAACAAGTGGTTTTTTTACCTATGGTGAGTTTTTTTATACGCATCAAAAAGCTCGACTGCTCAATCAAACTATGACCATTTTAGCGTTAAGTGAAACACCCACTCCATCAACTTGCTCAACATTAGAAGCTTTTGAGACACAATTAGAAAATGTCAAGAAATTGGATTTTTATCGAACGCAAGCCCTCTCTAAACTGATTGCTAAAACCACCAATGAATTAGAAGAGTTAAATGCCACACTCGAACAACGCATCAAAGAAGAAGTACAAAAAAGTTTAGAAAAAGATGAAATTTTGTTTGCCAATGCACGACACGCCCAAATGGGAGAAATCCTAGATATGATTGTCCACCAATGGCGACAACCACTCAATGTCTTTTCAGCAGGGGTTAGCTCTTTGCAAGTCTACAATACCATGGGTTTATTAACCGATGACGTCTTTGAAAAAACCACCAATCAGATTTTAAACAACGTTGAGTTTTTAAACAATACCATTAAAGATTTTAGAAGTTTTTTTAAAGATTCCCAACTCAAAGAACACACCAATATTGATACTGTTGTTAATAAATCGTTTGTTCTTTTGGAAGCTTTAATTAAAAAATTTGGGATAACTTTGATTAAAGAAATTCGCTTTGACAAAGAACTTTACATCTGTACAGGTGAACTTATTCAAGTGATTTTAAATATTGTCAAAAACTCCATCGATGCAATTGAAGAAAAAAGTATTAAACACCCTGAAATTTACTTTAAAATCTATGAAGACAATCACTCGTGTGTCATTGAAATTGCCGATAATGCAGGCGGAATTCCTGACCATATTTTGCCTCATATTTTTGAAAAACGTTTTACAACAAAAGGGGAAAGTCACGGTACGGGAATTGGTTTAGATATGTGTAAAACCATTATTCAAAACCATTTTAAAGGAAGCATTGTGGCTAAAAACAATCAACAAGGTGCGACGTTTACAGTTACATTCCCATTACAAACTAAATAGAATACTTAAACAACATTAAGTAACATTTGGTTAGAATCACTGCTTTATTATTAAAACTTATAAAGGTAAACCTATGAATAATTGGAATCCAAGTAGCTGGAGAAATTTTCCAATCAAGCAACAACCCTCCTATACAGATATTGAAAAATTAACCAATGTTGAAGCTGAATTAAAAACATACCCACCACTTATTTTTGCAGGAGAAGCTCTTACACTGAAAAAAGAGTTAGGAAATGTCGTAAAAGGAAATGCCTTTTTACTTCAAGGAGGCGATTGTGCAGAGAGTTTTTCTGCGTTTAATGCCACAAATATTAAAGATTTATTTAAAGTCATGATGCAAATGGCAGTAGTACTCACCTTTTCAGGAGGATGCCCTGTAGTAAAAGTGGGTCGAGTAGCAGGACAATTTGCCAAACCACGAAGCGATGACTTTGAAAATGTCAATGGACTTTTATTGCCTTCATATCGAGGCGATATTATCAACGATGTGGAATTTAATGAAAAATCACGAAATCCAAAAGCCAAAAAACTCTTAAAAGCCTACAATCAAAGTGCCGCAACACTGAACCTTTTACGAGCTTTTTCACGAGGAGGAATGGCAAATTTAAACCAACTGCACTTGTGGAATTTAGACTTTGTCAAAGACAACGCGTTGGGGGTAAAATACGAAGATTTAGCACATAAAATTTCTCAAGCCTTGACCTTTATGAAAGCGTGTGGCATTACGAGTGAAAATACACCGCAACTGAGTGAAACCACGCTTTATACTTCACATGAAGCCTTGTTATTAAACTATGAAGAGGCATTAACCAGAAGAGACTCAATTACAGGTGATTGGTTTAATTGCAGTGCGCATATGTTGTGGATAGGCGATAGAACACGAGAACTTGATGGGGCGCATATTGAATACTTCAGAGGCATTAAAAATCCTATTGGGTGTAAAGTTGGACCTTCGATGAAAGAAGATGAACTCATTCGTCTTATTAATGCTTTAAATCCTGAAAATGAAGCCGGACGATTGAACTTAATCGTACGAATGGGAGCTCAAAAAGTAGGCGATATTTTCCCTAATTTACTCAAAAAAGTCAAAGCCGAAGGGAAAAATGTATTATGGTCATGTGACCCAATGCATGGAAATACGATTAAAGCAGAAAATGGGTATAAAACTCGAGATTTTGACGCCATTTTAAGTGAAGTCAAACAATTTTTCCAAATCCATAATTCCGAAGGTACGTATGCAGGAGGAATTCACTTAGAGATGACCGGACAAAATGTAACCGAATGTACGGGTTCTTGCTCATCTGCCGTCACCCAAGAGAGTCTTTCAAACAGATACCACACGCAATGTGACCCAAGACTCAATGCAGATCAGGCTTTAGAATTATCTTTTATGATAGCCGATACCTTAAAAGAAGCCCGAGTAGGACGATAATTTAGTGAGTAGATTTTCTACTCACTGCTTATAAAAGCTTTTTATACGCTTCTTCGTTAAATCCAATCACAACCTCATCGTTAATTTCGACAACCGGTCGTTTTAAAAGCATGGGTTCTTTACATAACCATTCCAATTTGCCTTTTTCATCAAGGTTTAACTCTTTGAGTTTAAGCGTTTTGTATTTTGTACCTTTTGAGTTTAAAGCAATATTAATATCCGTTTTATCGACCCATTTTTGAATCAAACCAGCACTTGGTGTCTCTTTTTTAAAATCAAAAAATGCCACTTCAATGCTGTTGTCTTTAAAAAACTTCAAAGCTTTTTGAACACTTCCACACGTTTTAATGCCATACACTGTTATCATTGTTTACTCAATAATTTTAGGGACAATAAAAAATCCCTCTTCACTTTTGGGAGCATGGTTTAATATATGAGTTGACATGGCTAAATCTTGAACGGCAACATCTTCTCTTAAAGGAGTTCCCCCTTCAACGGTGGTAAAGGTGGCTTCAATGTGGCTAACATCAATGTCATTTAGGTTTTCTACAAAGTTAATAATATCGCCTAACTCTTTTTTTAAACTCTCTTTTTTATCGTCACTGATTTCTAAACTTGACAATTTGGCAAGTTTTTCAATGGTTTTGTCATCAATCGTCATTATTTTCCTTCTTATTTTATTGGTTTATTGTAGCAAAACAGAGGTTTACTCCTCTTTAAGGGTTTGTCTTTTGGCGTAAAACGCATGTTTGAACTCAACCCAATTTTGAGCCAATATGGCTTCTCGTGCTTGTTTCATCAAATCCAAATAGTAGTAGATATTGTGAATGGAAGCCAACCTAAAATAGGTGATTTCCCCCGCACGTAAAAGATGATTTAAATACGCCCGTGAAAAGTTTTGACAGGTGTAACACCCACAAGCTTCATCTATAGGCAAAGCATCTTCTTTAAAACAGGCCTTTCGTATGTTTACTCGCCCAAAAGTGGTAAACAACGTACCATTTCGGGCATTTCGTGTGGGCATTACGCAATCGAACATATCCACACCACGTTCGATATTTTCAATCAAATCTTCAGGTGTTCCTACTCCCATGAGGTATCGTGGTTTATCTTTGGGCATAAATTGTGTTGTCCACTCTACGGTGTCGTACATATCTTTATTGGCTTCTCCCACACTCAATCCTCCAATGGCAAAACCATCGTAATCGCTCAATGCACACAACTGTTCCGCACTTTGTTTTCTAAACTCTTTATCAATGCCCCCTTGAATGATGGCAAAAATATTTTGATTGAGCCCTATTCCTTTTTTTTGTTGTTCTTTATGGTACTCAATGGCTTCTTTTGCCCAAGCGGTAGTGCGTTCAATGGAGAGTTGAATTCGCTCTTTGGTGTTGGGCAGTGCCACTAAGTCATCTAAAATCATCATGATGTCGCTTCCCAAATCGTATTGAGTATCCAACACACTTTGTGGGGTAAAGTAGTGACGACTTCCATCAATATGCGATTTAAACATAATACCATTGGCATCGGGTTTGGAATTATCACTCAAAGAAAAAGCTTGAAACCCTCCACTGTCAGTTAAAAAAGAGTTGGGAAATTTTGAAAAACCATGCAAGCCTCCAAATTGTTTCACCAGTTTACTTCCAGGGCGTAAATACAAATGATACGTATTGCCTAAAATGATTTTTGCTCCTAAACTTAACATATCATGAGCATCTAAAGCTTTCACGGTTCCTTGAGTTCCAACGGGCATAAAAACGGGAGTTTGAATGGTACTGTGTGCAGTAACTATAGTACAAGCACGAGCATTATTTTGTGTGGCATCGATGGTAAATTGCATTAAAATATCTGTCCTTATTGTAGTAAAATCATATTGTAGCAAAAACTAGATATGTACTAATTTAGTTATCATAATATTTAGATATAATAATGCCCATGAAAAAAATATTAATTATATTAGATGGTATTGTTGCCAAAAAACTGTTACAAAGAATTGTTGAGTCAAATACGGGTGATAATTATTATGACGTCGTTTACATCAACGACCAAATTATGCCGACTAAAAAACCTTCCAATTTTACATTTTACAAGTTTGACCCAACGTCATCTTCAAAGCTGAATATGATTTTAGATAAAGATGTCCACACCGTGGCACTGATTGCTTTAAATTCAAAAGACGATATGCTCAATGTCATTGCAAATATTAAACAAAAAAAAGCCAATATGCAAATCAATATTTTGGATTATTGGGGAATTGAACTCAAAGATGCGTATGTCAATATCTATAAAGGGATTGATGTCTTAGCCAATGGAATGGTTGAAAGACTTCCCAATATTCCTGTTGTTGCCCAAAATATAGGGTTACGACAAGGTGAGATTATGGAAATTAGAATCCCCTTTGGAAGCTCGTATGCCTACCGTTATATTGGCTCGATTGAACAAGTCGATTGGAAAATATTTGGTCTGTACCGAAACGACAAACTCATCAGCGTTAAACCCTCACTGATTTTAAAGCCCAACGATGTGATTTTGGTCATCGGAAAACCCAAAGTACTCATGCAAGTCTACACAGCCATGTCAAAAAATGAAGGGCAATTTCCTATGCCTTTTGGGCACAATATTTACTTATATTTGGATTTGTATGCCCAAAAAGAGTATGAAATTATCAAAGCCATTAAAGAGGCAAAATTTTTAAATGAAAAACTCAAAAACAGAAAACTCATTGTCAAAGTAACCCGACCCAGTAATGTGGCGATTATGAATCAAATCAAAGAAGAACTTTTACACAAACCCTCTGTTATTTTAGAAATTGATTACCATAATCTCGGCTTTAAAAATATTATTACCAAAGATGTCAAACGTTTTGATGTGGGGCTTTTTATGCTTTCGTATGAACTCTTTTCCAATAAAGATGAAATTCGAGAAATTATTAATCTGAAAATTCCTATTATGAAATTGGGATTAAAAAAAGTTGAACGTATCCAAGAAACGGTTGTGATTTTAAACGATAAAAAGTCGTACGAACAAATTTCACCCATTGTGTTTGATATTTCAACGCAACTTAAAACCAAAACCAAAATTTACAATCTTGACCCCATTGGTGTGGAAAATAAGACCGATATTTTAGACCACTTTGAAAATTTAGCAAAAATATTTAATCAAAAAATCCAATTGATCAGCGATGAAAAGAATCCTATTCGTGTCTTAAAAGAACAAAATGATATTTTGCAAATTATGCCCTTGAAACAATCGATGTTTAAAAAACGCTATTTTTACGAGTTCTTTTACACCAACTCCGACTTAATCGCTTTTGACTCCAACCGATTTAACCAACTTCTTATTCCTATTGTCGAAGAATAATAGTACTATTTAAAAGGAACCCCATGAATTTTGAAGCCTATCCATTTGAAAAATTAAATGATTTATTAAAAGATATTACGCCCAATCAAACTTTCCCTTTGAGTTCATTAACCATTGGAGAACCTCAGTTTGACACCCCTTTATTTATTCAACAAAGTTTGAAAGACAACAGTTCACTGCTCAATAAATATCCCAAAACTGCCGGTGAAGAGTATTTAAAAGAGTCCATGCAACACTTTGTACACACACGATTTAATGTGACGCTTAAGCCATCACAACTTATCCCCACATTTGGAACACGCGAAGTGTTGTTTAACTTTCCACAATACTATTTATTTGATAAACAAAATCCTACTATGGCATTTCCAAACCCTTTTTACCAAATCTATGAAGGTGCTGCGATTGCTTCACGTGCTAAAATTATTCATATGAATTTAACCAAAGAGAACCATTTTCAAGCTCATTTAAGCGATGAAGAACTCAAAACTTGTGATTTGGTTATTTTAAACTATCCCAATAATCCTACGTCTGCTAATATGACGCTTGAAGCTTTAAGTGTGTGGGTGAAAAAGGCCTTAGAGTTTGATTTTGTCTTAATCAACGATGAGTGTTACAGTGAAATTTATTTTGATGAAGCCAAAAAACCGCACAGTTTACTTGAAGCATCCATTCATGCCAATAACCCTACTTTTAAAAACATTTTGGTGATGAACTCTATTTCCAAACGAAGCAGTGCGCCAGGTTTACGAAGTGGTTTTATTGCAGGCGATGAGGAGATTTTAAAAGGGTATTTAAACTATCGAACCTATGTGGGATGCGCTTCTCCCGTGCCTTTACAAAAAGCCAGTTGCGATGCGTGGAACGACGAAGCGCACGTCAATGTTTTTCGAGAAACCTACAAAAAAAATTTTGAAATTGCCCAAGAAATACTAGGAATAGAAATTCCCGATGCCACTTTTTATATTTGGTTGGAAGTAAACGATGAGTTAGAATTTACCCAAAAATTATACGAAGAACAAAACATCAAAGTCCTTCCGGGAAGTTTTTTAGGCAGAAACGGTCAAGGAAAAGGGTATGTAAGAATTGCCTTGGTTGAAAATGCCACCAAAACCAAAGAGGTATTAACACGATTAAAGGAGTTTATGAATGGACAAAGCTGACTTACACGAAGCACGAACCAATCCAGAGTTTTTAAACTATTTAGAACAAACAAGGATTGATGCCATAGAAAGTGAAAATATTTCAGCTTTATATGAAGTGTTGGATTCCATGCTGATTTTGGATTTGGATGAAGAAAAAATCAATGGTATCTATGAAAACATTTTAAAAATCTCATTTGAGAAAATTGAAGCCATTGTCAATGGTGGAAAAAAACTCAAACTCTTAAATGATGAGTTACTCTATATTCGCTCATTTTACGAACACGCCATTGAAAAATGGAGCTACAACGATTTTGATGGTGCAAAAGAGTTTTTCTTTTTATTAACCCATATTGTCGAAGATGAAGTGTTGGTTGAAGCCTTAAATGTGCATTTAATTGCATGTTCTAAAGCCGTTGATTTAGATACTTTTTATGACAACAATGTCAATACAAAAGTGGAAGAAGTCATTGAACAATACGGTTATTTTATTGTGCATTTTACGTTTGGCACCAAAACCTATTTGGAAGAAAACAAAGCCATTTTAGCAAACGAATTTGAAAATTTAAAACACTTATTGGATTAATATATGAAAGTACATTTTATAGGAATTGGCGGAATTGGTTTATCTGCCTTAGCTCGATTTTTAAACTTTGATGGACATGAAGTTTGTGGTTCTGATATGAAAAATTCACCCATTACAAAGGCATTGGAAGAAGAAGGAATTAAAGTATCGTGTCCTCAAGATGCTTTAAATATTAAAGATGACTTTGATTTAGTCATTTACTCTGCTGCGGTTACGGATGAAAATCCTGAATTAATAGAAGCCAGACTTAAACAAATCCGAACTCTTTCACGAAAAGAAGCCCTGCCCATTATTTTAGGGGATAAGAAAAACTATTGTGTGGCTGGAGCGCATGGAAAATCAACAACAACGGCCATGTTGGCTTCCATACTACAAAGTACCGCACTCATTGGTGCTATTTCAAAAGACTTTGGCTCAAATTTTAGATATGTCAATGATTTAGTGGCTTTTGAAGCCGATGAGTCAGATGCTTCTTTTTTACTTTCAAGCCCCTATTGTGCCATTGTTACCAATGCGGAACCTGAACATATGGAGTATTACCACTATGACTATGATAAATTTTATGAGTCTTATGAAAAGTTTTTAAGTCTTGCAAAAAAAAGAGTCGTTAACGCTGAAGATAAAGACATTCAAAAATTAAAAATCGAAGATGCGCTTTATTTATACCCTTCTAAAGATATTAAAAATCTTTGCTACACTCTAAAAAACAATCAACCTTGCACCAAGTTTGATTTAAAAGAGTATGGCACATTTGAAGTTTGGGGATTTGGATTTCATATGGCAACCAATGCTTCTTTGGCAATATTAGCAGCGCTTAATGAATTGGATATTGAAACCATCAGAAAAAATCTTTTAAACTATAAAGGGATTAAAAAAAGATTTGATATTGTTCAGGCCAATGAAAAGTTTGTGGTCATTGATGATTATGCTCACCATCCAACTGAGATTGAAGCCACAATGAAATCAATTGAATTATACGATAATCTGACCAATCTCAACAAAAGAGTTGTTCTTTGGCAACCTCACAAATATGCAAGAACCAGTGATAATCTTGAAGGGTTTAAAAAATGTTTTAGAAGATGTGATGAACTGATTATTCTTCCCATTTGGACCATTCCAGGTGAGAAAAAAATCGATATCGATTTTGAAAAAGAGTTTGCACAATATCATCCAATATTTGCCGATAAAATCATTACAACCCATGGCAAAATAGAATTAATCAAAGATGAAAAAATCATCAAAACGTATGATGAAGGTATTTTTATAGGCGTAGGAGCAGGAGACATTACGTATCAATTGAGACCTTAAGGAATATTGTACTAGTATTGTAAGAAATCGCTAAAAGGATAATAATTGAGAATTTTAGTCAAAGAGTTTATTAAAAAAGAGTCATCTTCGGGTGTGATTCTTATTTTTATAACTCTTTTAGCACTGTTTTTAAGAAATTCTCCTTTTTCCATCTATTATACAAATATTTTGCAAACCACCATTGAAGTCAGTATTGGTGAGCTGCTTGAACTTAAAAAACCTTTAGTCCTTTGGATCAATGACGGTCTTATGGCTCTGTTTTTTCTGCTCATTGGTCTTGAAATCAAACGAGAGTTATTGGGTGGACATTTATCCACATTTTCTAAACTTGCCCTTCCCGGATTAGCCGCCATTGGGGGAATGCTTTTTCCTGCATTGGTTTTTATTGCGTTTAATTACCATGATCCTTTTGCCTTAAAAGGTTGGGCAATTCCAACAGCTACAGATATTGCCTTTGCTTTAGGAATTTTATCGTTGCTGGGAAATAAAGTACCCGTAACGTTAAAAATCTTTTTAATGGCATTGGCTATTATTGATGATATTGGCGCCATTTTGATTATCTCTTTTTTTTATACGCACGAACTCTCGTTAGTCTCAATATTTTTAGCCTTATGTTGTTTTGTTATTTTACTCATTATGAACCGATTAAATGTTGT
>Ga0172378_10006093_pt1 | contig 11268 bp, 8 predicted proteins | sample GrowelOW332metaG_FD_119755 | JGI IMG/M metagenome (GOLD analysis project Ga0172378, IMG submission 119755) | Groundwater microbial communities from an aquifer near a municipal landfill in Southern Ontario, Canada - Pumphouse #3_1 metaG | ecosystem: Environmental > Aquatic > Deep subsurface >... | reverse complement strand
TCAATTCTTCATTATTATATATGGTCATCATCTTTTTAAACATCAAAATTCCAGCAATAACTGAATTAGTTAATTTTAAAGAATTTTTTAAATAATTAACATCTTTATTAAATAACGCGGTAAAACTACCGTTAAATTTTTCTAAAATAGTTTTGGCAAGTATCCTATTATCTCTAACCGGTATGAGTAAGCAAATAAAATATTCAAATAATTTATCCTTATTTATATTATCAGAACCATTGATAATATATTCACGCAATCTCTCTCTATGGCCATAATATAGTTTTTTATTACTTTTCTTGATATTTTGTGAATCATTATTAAATTTATTTTTCATAATAAAATCAATTATTTTTTAGTTTTATTAGTTATTAATATAGAATTACTGATTATTAAATCACCTTCATTAATATCATCACCAATTATTTCAGTCTCAGATATATCAGACAAACCCCTTTTTGCGTATACGGGGCTGACCTTTTTGCCGACTAATTTATATAATACTGAATAACCGTCCTTATCTGGCAGCCTTTGAACCCCCATTATCTTCAATAAGTTGTCATCTGGAATAAATCTGAAGACTATGCTACTTATTTTCTTAACATTTTTCGACTCACTCACAGGTATAGTAACATAGGCTGTCATTCCTGGCATTAATTTATTAACTTCATTCTTAATCTCAATAATAACATTGTAGACAACTACATTAGAAACAGTCGTTGGATTTAATCTTATTTGTTTTATAATACCATCGAACTTAGTATTCTGAAATGAGTCAACAGTAAAAGTAACTTTTTGGCCTTCTTTCACAGAACCAATATCAGCTTCAGAAACGCTTGTTTCAATTTGCATACTGTTTAAATCTTCAGCAATTTGAAATAATGTAGGCGCAGAATAATTTGCAGCAACAGTTTGTCCAACATCAACTTCTCTTGAAATTACAACACCAGATACTGGAGAATTAACATAAGCATATCCTAAATTAATTTTTGCAACGTCATACTTGGATTTTGCAATTTTATATTCTTCTTCTGAATTCTTTAAAGTTGTTTCAGCTTCATCAAGATCAACTTTTGCAATATAATTATTTTTGAATAGTTCCTTATTTCTCTTATAATCAAGTTCATCAAGACTTAAAGTAGCTTTTGCCTTTTTTAATGTTGATAAGCTCTCAGCAACTTCTTTTTCTAATATTGATGTATCTAATTCAGCAAGTATTTGCCCTTTTTCAACTTTATCATTATAATCTACATAAATTTTCTTTATTGTACCAGAAACTTGTGTACCAATATTAATTACATTAACAGGATTTATTGTTCCATTTGCAGTAATTGTTTTAAGTACATCGCCCTTTTCAACTTTAACTACATCAAAATCTTTTACATTAAATACATTTCCTTTTGGCTTTAAAATTAAAAATAATATAAAAGCAACAAACACAGAAACTGTAACAATTAAAGACCTTTTAGAAAAAAATACTTTTCCCATTGTATGATAAATTTTATAACCGTCATTAAGCAAAAATAATATATACTATAAATTAAATATCAATATTTTTATTAAAATCAAAAATAAATTTGTTGAATATTTAAAATATTTCAATATTTTATATTACAGTAGTTTAATACAAAAAGATAAGATAATGAAAACTTTTAGTATTCCTTGTGACTTTAGTGGACGAAAACAATCTGTAATGTTTAATATAGGTTCGCCGAATCGTGATTATCATCCCCTTCATTTCCAGTCTTCTTGGTTATCAAGTGTAAAGGGTGGAATAATTCCAAGTGATATCATGGAATCAATTGGAAAATTACAACAATTAGCTTATAAGCATAAAGTATCCTTTGAAGAGTTATGCTATTATGCAATAAATGTTGCAAATGGTAGTATAACAAATAATAATACAGAATATGCTAAGATAATTGAGGAAATGTAATAAATTTAAAATGCCAACTAGAAAAGTAAAAACAAAAGCTCCAAAAAAGTCAAATAAAAGGAGCAAAATAAATAAAAAAAATGTTGAATTTTACATTATAGCTATAAAAATCTATAAGATTTTTAGAATCATGATAACGATAATTTCCTTATTTGTTCTAATTTATCTATTCTCGATACTTTATAAACATAATAGTTTTAAAAAATTTTATTCTCAGTGTAATAGTTTTCTTTCAGATACATTTTACAGTAATATTTGTTCTAATGTTGATATAATTGGCGTAGATAGATCTAATATAAATACAATAAAAGAAGAAGTATATAATTATTGCAAATTATATAATAAAAATAATTTAAATAATTTATTAGAAAAATTAAAGAACGATCCATGGATTAAAAATATAACTATAAGAAGAAAGTTACCAAATTCTTTGATAGTTGATATTGATGAATATTTACCATTTGCTATGTGGAAAAATGGAGATCAAATAAATCTAATTGATGAAAATGGAAAAATAATAGAAATAAATGAAGATGAAAAGAAAGAATATTATAATTTAATAATTGTAGCAGGAGAAAATTCTAAAGAAAATATATATGGACTATTTAACTTATTATCTTCAAATCCAGAATTATTTTCAAGAATTAAATCAGCAATAATGATAGGAAAAAGAAGATGGAATTTAGAATTAGATAATGGAATATTAATCAAAATGCCGGAAAAAAATATACTTGACGCATGGTTTAAACTTGATAAAATATTATCAATTAAAGGCTCAGAAATTGGATTAAAAACAATAGATTTAAGAGATAGCGATAAAGTATTTTTAGAAGAAAATGAATAATAATACACAAGAGAGTTTAGATAGAGTAAAAGCATCGGATCCGAGTTATTCAGTCTGGGTAAGTGCTTCTGCTGGCTCTGGTAAAACAACAGTGCTTGTAAAAAGATTATTGAGAATGCTTTTAGAAGGTATACAACCATCTAAAATTTTATGTATAACTTTCACAAATACTGGTGCATCAGAGATGAGAAATAGAATTAATTCTGCATTAGCAAAATGGACAGTATTAAATGATGATGATTTGAAAAAACAAATTATAACATTAGTTGGAAATAATGATAACATAGAAAATAATATTTCAAGGGCTAGAACTTTGTTTACAAAAATTATTGATAATAGTAATGATTTTAAAATTCTTACAATTCATTCATTTTGTCAACAAATAATAAAAAGATTTCCATTAGAGGCAAACATTATTCCAAACTTCCAAATTGCAGATGATATATTAGCAGATGAATTATTATGTAAAGCAGAAAGCAAAATATTAGAAATTAATGATGAAAAAATAAAAAATGCAATTGATTTAATTTTCAAATATAAAAATGAAGAACAGTTTTTGGAATTATTAAAAAAGATTATCAATCAAAAAGACAATTTATTATATTTAAGAAGTAAATTTTCTACAGTTGATGGTGTAATTTATGAAATATCAAAATTATTTAATATTGGAATAAATGAAACAGAAAATGAAATAATCAATAATTTTAAAAATAGCAGTAAATTAAAAGAATATTTTGACAATGAAAAAATAAATTTAATAAAAGAAACTGCTGGTATAAGTGATACTAAATCAATAAATAAAATTGAAAAATTATTAAATTCAAAAGAAATTAAAATTTGTGATTTAAAGGAATATCTACTCGTATTTTATACAAGTACAAAGGACAAAATAAGAGACAATGTATTTACACCAAAAATTATTAAAATTTATCCAGAATTACAAGATTTTATTGATTGCGAAACAAAATTAGTAATAAATTTAAATGAAAAATTAAATGATTTTGTAAACTTTCAATTTACATCAGCTTTTATAAGAATAGCATATCACTTATTTAATATTTATGATAATTTGAAAAAGCAAAGCGGATATTTGGATTATGGAGATTTAATTTTTGAAACAAATAAATTATTAAATGATAAAGATTATAAAAATCTAGATGGTGAAAATTTTTGCTCAAGTTGGGTAAATTACAAACTTGATGAGGGAATAAGTCATATACTAGTTGATGAAGCACAAGATACAAGTCCAATACAATGGGAGATAATAAAATCAATAACAGAAGAATTTTTTTCTGGTTACGGTCAACAAGGAAATGAAAACAAAACAATTTTTGTAGTTGGTGATGAAAAACAGTCTATATTCAGTTTTCAAGGTGCAAAGCCAGATAATTTAAATGTAATGCTAAATTATTATAAAGAAAAAATTGAAGGTTGTAAGAAAAATTTTGCAAATATATCTTTGCAAACATCTTTTAGATCACTGCAGACAATTTTAAAAGTCACAGATGAAGTATTTTCAGATGAAGAAAGAAGAAAAGCAATAACAAAGTTAAACAATAAAATTATTCACCATTTAGGGAGAGAAAATCAGGGACTTGGAAAAGTTGAAATTTGGCCTTTAATAAATGTTGAAAATGAAGAAGAAAATAATGAAGAAGATGATGAAAATAAAAATGGTAAAAAAATAAAGGAAGCAGTCGATTGGAAAATAAATTATCTTGATGATATAGAAGAAACTGGAAAACAAAAATTAGCAAAAATTATTGCAAATAAAATAACTTATTGGTTTAAAAACAAAAAAATAATTTACAGTAGAAAAGACAAATGTGAAAGACCATTGAAGTATTCTGATATAATGATTTTAGTTAGAAGTAGAAAAGATGATTTTACAAACTCATTGATAAAACAACTCAATAAAAGTAATATCCTAACAATGGGAAATGACAGATTTAAAATAAACGATAATATTATTTCACAAGATATTTTGTCATTATGTAAATTTATATTATTCAATGAAGATGATTTAAATTTAGCGAATATTTTTAAATCCCCATTTCTTAACATGACCGAAGATGATTTATATAAATTATGCATGTACAAGAATAAAAATAATTGCAGCTTATGGCAAGCAATGCAAGATAATATTGAATACAATGATAAAACATTTTTATTAAAAAGTATAATTGAATATTCGAGTTCATCAACTATTTATGAATTGTTATTTTTTATTTTTGATAAATTAAATTTAAGAAAAAATATTAAAAAAAGATTTTCTTACTTAACCGATGATATACTAAATGAGTTTTTAAAAATAGCTAATGAATATTCAAATTCTCACACTACTTCAACTTTATTAAATTTTATAAGTTTTATAGAAACTTCAGATTTAGAAATAAAAAGGGATATGGATCAAAGTGTAGACGAAATCAAAATAATTACAGTTCATTCAGCCAAAGGACTTGAGAGTCCTATAGTAATTTTGCCAGATACAAACCACTTATCTCAAAGCATTGACAAAATAGATAATATTTTAAATTACAAAGCTGTAGATGATATAGATTACACAATTCCTTTACTGCAAAAAGAAAAAAGTCTTTTTACAGAAAAAGTAAAAGACGATATGAAAAATGATACAGAAAATGAATATTTAAGACTATTATATGTAGCAATTACAAGAGCCGAAAATGAGTTATATATATGCGATTCCGATACAAAAAAAAGTAATAAAAAAGACACTTGGTATAAAATATTAGATGATACAATAAAAGATAATTCGAAAGTTAAAACAAAATACGATGAAATAGTTAAAGATAATATTTATTATATCGGTGATGATGACAAATTTGCAAATAATAATGAATTAAAAAAAGATTCAAATAATTCTTTAAAAAGTAATGAAGAAATAGATTCAATAATTGAAAAAATTTCATCAGATATTAAAGAAAAAAATAGTATAAAGGTGATAAATCCATCAATTTATTATTCAGAAAATGCAATAAATAATCCGACAGTAAATACGGACAATATAGAAAAAGGCAAAATAGTACATAAATTATTGGAGATTCTACCAAACATTAAAAATGAAGAATGGAATAATGCAATAGACATATATTTAAAAGATAATATTCGCTACAAAGATGAAGTTAAAAATATAGTTTTAAACATACTAAATAATAAAGAATTTAACTTTATTTTCAGTGAAAATTCAAAATCCGAAGTTCCAATTTTTGGAAAAATAAATAATAATATTATATCTGGACAAATAGATAGATTATCAATTATAGGTAATAAATTGTATATAATTGATTATAAAAATACTAATTCTTTGCCAAAAACAGTTCCTGAAAAATATAAAGAGCAATTGGGATTATATAAAGAATTACTGCAAAAAATATATAAAGACAAAACTATCGAATGTTATATTTTATGGACAAGTTTTGGTATAATGCAAGAGGTTGAAAAATAATAAAATTACCAAAATTAAAGGCTTACTTTAAAATATATATACTAAAACTATCAAAAATATAATTTTTATTATCATATATATTTATTTCATCAATTAATTCATATTTATTTTTGTTGATATACATATCACCATATTTATCATAAAATTTATTTGACTTTTCAAAAACCATTCCATAAACTGAATCATAATCCTTTGATAGTTTTTCTGAAATTATCATTTTTGGATTTTTATTCAAAGAGGAATAAATTAAACTATCAATATAATCTTCTGCATCTTTTGCCTTTTTATCATTTGTCAAATTTCCTTTATAATATAGCTTTGAAAAATACATAAAATCAATCTTAAAATCGGATTTTAATTTATTTCTGTAATTTATTAATGTTGGGAAAGCTGGTCCAGTTAATGAATTTAAAAATAAAATATTATCATTGTTTTTTAAAATATTTTTATCCAAATAAGTTTGAATTTTTGAATTTACTTTGTAACTCAATATATTAAAATAGTGATTTCCATTAATTGCTAATTCTATTAAATTAATATAATTCATAAATATTATGGAGGATAAAAAATAGAACATAATTATGCTTCTCATTTTTATTTTATTATCTTTTAAATAATATAAATAAAACAAAATAATAATTATAACTGTGACTACAGAAAAACATAAATATCTGTCATATAATGAAAAATTTTTAATAAATGAAATTTTACTCAAATACATTCCAAAAATAATTGTTAAAAAAATCAATAATTTTTGAAAAAAAGTTTTTTTAAAATGATTTTTTATTATAAAATAATACTCACAAAAAATAAATAATAAAATTTGAAATAAATAAAAATAGGCTGTTCTGTCTAATCCTAATTTTAATTCACAAAAAATATATAAAATAGATCCTATATATCCAAATAAAAAAAGATTAAAATTATCAGCTTTTATTTTTTTTATAAATAATAAAATTAATAAAAACATTGGTAAATTTTCATATAAGACTTGAGAAAAAAAATCAAAAAATTTAGGTAAAAAATTTTTATAAACTATTTGTGCAATTGGAATTATATTAAATAAAAATTCAGGAACTATAAAAACTAGAAATAGCAAATTTAAAATAAAAATTAAAAATGCAACATAAACATCAAGTCTTAAAAAAGTAAAAAAATTCTTTTTTAAAAACATGTAATGAACTTCAAGGATAAAAGGAATAATAACAAATGTTTGTTTTAAAAAAAATAAATTTCCTAAGCAAATGCCCAACAATATTTTTGTCGCCACACTAAATTTTCTATCTTCATTGAAAAATGAAAAAAAATAAGGCATTAAAAATAAAAGTACTAAACTAGATTTTGTATAAAATTCATTAAAAAATATGGAATTTGGTCTTAAAAAATAAATAAAAAACAGACCAATAATCATTAAATTAGAAACAACTTTATCTTTATATAGCTTGCCTGATTTTATTATTAATGTTGAAAAATAAATACTTAATAATCCTGTAATATGAAAAAAAAGATTAAAAGAAAAAACAATATCTATATGTAAATATTTTGAAATTAATACTGGAATCATATAAATATAAAAATTTAAAGGAAAATTCGTCTCAAAAAAATCATAAAAATATTTTTGACCGCCTAGAAGCCTTTCTGATGTATATATATAAAATCCGCTATCGCAGCCAAGCATCAAGCCATTTCTTATTAAATTGCTTAAAATAATAATAAGAAATCCAATAATCCAACTAATTTTAAGATTATTTTTAAAACTTCCTTTAAAATAACTAATTAATTTTAATAAAATTGAATTAAAATTGCTTATGAAGCTTAATAATTTTTCTTGCATTATATTTTTAAAAAACTACTTTGAGTTAAAGTATTTAATTTTTCATAAAATGCAATATATTTCAAGGAACTTTATTAAATTTGTAATATATGGAATTGTGTCTGTTATGTTTGATTATATAACATATATAACTTCTTTAAAATATTTAAATATTCAGATGGATGTTTCTAAAATATTGGGATTATGTATGGGATTAATATGTTCTTATTGCTTAAATTATAATTTTAATTTTTCACATACAAAAAATAATTTTTTTAAGAGGGGAATAAAATATTTTTTATTATATATATTTTTAAATTCATTAAATGTTTTAGAAAATAGAATATTTTTTACTATTTTACATGATATAAATATTGCTTACTTTATCTCTGCTATTTTATCGGCTTTTATTAATTATTTGTTTGTTCAAAAATTTATATTTATATGATTTTTATATTATTACCATGTTTAAACGAAGCTGAGAATCTTAAAATAATAATTCCAGAAATCCATAAATTATTTCAAAATAATAATTATGTATACAAAATCTTAGTTTGTTATGATTGTAGCACAGATAATACGGAAAATATCGTAAATAATTTTAAGAAAAAATCAATAAATATAGAACTATTAGACTATAAAAATAAAATGGGACTTGGAATAGCATTTTTAAGATTATTTAAAGAAGCTGTAAAACAAAAGAAAACGGATAATGATATAATAATAACATTAGATGCTGATAATACACATGATCCGAATGGTATTTTATTATTATTAAACAAAATTAATTCTGGATATGATTTGGCTATTCAATCAAGATTTTGCAAAAATAGTTTAATTACTGGCTTTTCAAATTTTAGAAAATTAATAAGTTTAAGTATATCGATTGTTCTTAGAATTATATTTCCAGTTGGAGAAAATATAAAAGATTATACAAGTAGTTATAGAGCATATAAGATTTCAATTTTAGAAAAAGCATTTGAAAAATTTAAAGACAATTTTATAACAGAAACAGAATTTACATACACGATTGAAACAATAATAAAAATAAATACAATTACAAAAAAAATAACAGAAACACCATTAAAATATAGATATGACAAAAAAATAGGAAGAAGTAAATTAAAATTAATTAAAAATGGATATAGGTTTATCATTTTAATAACTAAATTATTTTTTCTAAAGTAACATCTAATATTTTATTTTATTGAATTTAATAAACTTTCATTTATACTTAATTAAGTTAATAATAGCCCTGATGGCGAAATGGTAGACGCACTAGTTTCAGATGCTAGTAATCGTTTGATTATGGAGGTTCGAGTCCTCTTCAGGGCACCAAAAATGAATGTTATATGCAATTTATAGATGAAGCAACAATAAATGTTAAAGCCGGTGATGGTGGAAATGGAGCCATAAGTTTTAGAAGAGCTAAATTTGAACCAAAAGGTGGACCAGACGGTGGAGATGGTGGAGATGGTGGAAGTGTTATATTAAAATGCGTTGACAACATAAACACATTGCTAGACTTCAGATATAAAAGGGAATTTGAAGCACAAAGAGGTGAGAATGGACATGGTTCAAATTGTCATGGAAAAAATGGAAAGAACATAACAATTGAAATTCCAATAGGAACGGAGGTTTATTTTCCAAATAATGAAAATAAAATTGATTTTATAAAAGCTGGGCAAGAAATTACAATTGCAAAGGGTGGAAATGGTGGATTTGGAAATACGTATTTTAAATCTTCTATAAATCAAGCACCAAGACGAGCGAATCCAGGACAAATTGGAGAAAGTTTTGAATTACATTTAAAATTAAAATTATTGTCAGATGTTGGATTGATTGGATTGCCAAATGCTGGAAAATCAACATTTTTGTCCGTAGTAACACAAGCAAAACCAAAAATAGCAGACTATCCATTTACAACCCTTGAGCCGCAATTAGGTATTGCAATGATTGATGATTATGATTTTGTTATTGCTGATTTACCTGGATTGATTGAAGGTGCTAGTAAAGGTAAAGGATTAGGTGATAGATTCTTAAAACACGCTGAAAGGTGTGGTGTCTTATTGCATCTCGTAAGTGTTAATAGTACAGATATAGTACGTGACTATAAAATTATTAGAAAAGAGTTGAAAAGTTTTAATCCAATTCTTGCAAAAAAATTCGAAATAATTGCAATTACAAAATGTGATACATTATCTAATGAAGAAATTACTAAACAAAAAGAACTTTTAGAAAAAGTAGCCGAAAAATCTTCTAAAATTTTAACAATTTCAAGTGTTGCTAAAATTGGATTAAATCAAGTTTTGAGAGAATTAAAAGAAAGGGTTATTAAATTTAAAAAAAATTTAAACGACAAAACTCAAAAATAAATAATTTAAAGTAAGGATAAATTATATGATTTTAAAAAACATTTTTCACTTATATAAAATATCAGGTAATTATATATGAATAATGTAATTGAAATATCTGGATTAATTCATAAATACAAAAAAGTAAAAGCTCTCAACGGAATTAATTTATCCATTAAAACTGGCGAATCTGTAGCTTTTATAGGACCAGATGGAGTCGGAAAATCAACATTATTTGATATAATTTCTGGAATAAAAAAAATTCAAGGAAATGGTAAGGTTTCAGTTTTAGGCGAAGACATAAAAGATAAAAAACATAGGGAGAACATATCCCCAGATATAGCATATATGACTCAAGGCTTAGGTAAAAATCTTTATAATGATTTATCTATTTATGAAAATTTGAAATTTTTTTCAAATTTGTTTAATATAAATAGTATCGAATCTGAAAAATTAATAAACCAAGCTCTTGAAAAAACCGACTTATTAAAATTCAAAGATAGATTAGTTAAGAATTTGTCAGGTGGTATGAAACAAAAACTTGGTTTATGTTGTGCATTAGTTCATAAACCAAAAATATTAATATTAGATGAGCCAACAACTGGCGTTGATCCATTATCAAGACAAAATTTTTGGAAATTAATTTTTGATATAAAACAACAAAGACCAGATATGACATTGCTTGTAGCAACGGCATATATGGAAGAGGCCAAAACTTTCGACAAAATTATAATGATGAATGATGGAAAAATATTAGCTAATGGCACAATGAAAGAATTATTAGAAAAAACAAAAAAGGATACATTAGACTTAGCATTTATAGAATTGTTACCGGAAAATTATAGAAATGAATAT
>Ga0172378_10006092_pt1 | contig 11268 bp, 8 predicted proteins | sample GrowelOW332metaG_FD_119755 | JGI IMG/M metagenome (GOLD analysis project Ga0172378, IMG submission 119755) | Groundwater microbial communities from an aquifer near a municipal landfill in Southern Ontario, Canada - Pumphouse #3_1 metaG | ecosystem: Environmental > Aquatic > Deep subsurface >... | reverse complement strand
TTTTTTTCAAAAAAGTTCAAATACATATTTCTAATTTCAGCTAATGTAAGCATTTACGTAACCATATTTCTCTGAATAACACTCATATAATCTAGAAAAACTGACATAAAAGTCAATAAATAAAAAGAATAATTTTCTTGACTTTAATACAAAATACAATAGACTGGCGTAGGTTAAATTAATCAAATAAGTATAAGATATATGAAAAAATTATTATTATGTTTATGTTTGTTGCTATCAGTATTTATAGCTGTTCCAAACGTTATCGCTGGGGAAATTGCCGTGGTCAATCTTGATGAAATAATTAAAAATTCAACTGCCATGACAAAATTTACAAAAGATTTAGAAAAACAAAAAAGTGACATGGAAAAGAAATTAAAATTAAAGGAAGATAATTTAGCGAATGAAAAAAACTCCTTGCAATCAGAGTTGACACATCTTTCCGATTCATTAGCTCAAGAAAAAGCATCAGCATTTCAGAAAAAGGTCTTTGATTTTCAAGGAGAAATAAAAGATAATGAAAGCACTTTACAAAAAAAATACATGGATGGAATTCTTGAAGTAACTAATAGTATAAGAAGTATTTTAGTAGAAATGAAATCTGAAAAGAATAGCAAATATACATATACAGTTGTGTTGCCAAAATCATCTGCAATATATAATGATAATGGTATTGATGTTTCAGCTGAAGTTTTAGCAAGATTAAATAAAAGACTAAAGAAAATTTCAATAAAATAATAAATAATCCATTAAACTTAAGCCTATTATTAATCAATGATAGGCTATTTTTGTAAGTATAGCACTTTTATTCTTGAATTGTTAATAAATGATTTATATTATAATTTTGTATTGAATAAATAATTATAAAATGGATAGAAGTTTTGTTATACAAAAATTAAGAGAAGCTAAATTATTGGGAAAAGGTGGAGCTGCTTTTTCAACAGCTGATAAATGGGAAGGTGTTAGCAAAGCAGAAGGAAATAAGAAATATATAATATGTAATTCATCTGAAGGGGAGTTAGGACTTTTTAAAGATTTATACATATGGCGAAATTATATGGATAAAGTTTTTAAAGGAATAAATTATGGAATAAAATTTCTAAATTGTGAAGTTGAAGTTTATATCCATATAAATCGTGATTATTTAAATGAATTACAAGATAAAATTTATAATTACATGAACAATTATAAATGGAGTGGAATCAAATTTCATATAAATATCGAAGAACCTTCTTATATAGGTGGAGAAGCAAGTGCTTTAATGAACATAATCGAAACAGGAGTAGCGCAACCAAGATTAAGAAATTATAGGACTGTAGAAAGGGGACTATTTGAAAAGCCGACTATGATGCAAAATGTTGAAACATTTTATGACGTATGTAAAATTCTCGATAATGAATATGACGGTTGCAGATTTTCAGGAATATTTGGTGATGGAATAGAGAATAAATTCGTTGTTAGACATAGAGTAGACGCAACAATCGCACAAATATTAAAAGATAACAATATAAATCCGAGCTTCGATTATTATGTACAAATAGGTGGTAGTGCAAGTGGCCCAGTATACGATAGATCTCAGCTTGATAAAGTCATTATGATCGGTGCCGGTAGCATTGAGATTTTTGATAAATCAAAAAGAAATTTTCTAACATTTTTAAAAAGACTAAGCAATTTTTATGCAAAAGAATCTTGCGGAAAATGTATGGGCAAAAAATTTGCAACTAGCTTGAATGATATTATTCAGAAGTATGAAAAAGTTGAAGACATAAAGATTGATGAGATAATGCAATACATAAATGATATGAATAAAAAAACATTTTGTAAATTATGCAAAAGTCTTAAAACACCAGTTTTGACTTATTGCAATAATATTTTAAAAATGAATATTCAATAATATTGCATTTTAAAAATACTAAGTTTTTACATTATTTTTAATAAATTGATTTTTTATAAAAAATAAATAATATTATATTTAATTATAAAAGTTAAGGAGTTGTTATGACAAATTTAAATAAAACTAAAACCAAGGAAAATTTACTAAAAGCATTCATGGGCGAGTCACAAGCAAGAAATAAATATACATATTTTGCAAGTGTTGCTATAAAAGAAGGCTATCCAACAATTGCTGCAATTTTTGAAGAAACCGCAAATCATGAAAAAGAACATGCAAAAAGATTATTTAAGTTTTTGGAAGACGGGGACAAACTTGAACTAACTGTTAGTTTTCCCGCTGGTAGGATTGGAACTACAGCAGAAAACTTAGCTTCAGCAATTAATGGCGAGCATGAGGAAAATTCATCAATGTATCCAGAAATGGCTAAAATTGCTAAAGAAGAAGGATTTCAGGCAATTTCACTAGTTCTCGAAAATATAGGGCATGCAGAAGAATATCATGAAAAGAGATTTCAAAAATTGTTGAAAGAATCTGAAACTAAAACGTTACTTCAAAAAAACGATCTAGTTTTATGGAAGTGTACTAATTGTGGATTTCATATAACAGCTAAAAATGCACCACTTGTTTGTCCAGCATGCGGACATAAACAGGAATATTTTATTGAAGTAAATGAAGATTTATTTTAGTAAGTTTATTTATAAATTATTTTAATTTATTATATTAAGAATATGGCCAATTCAAAGTAATTCGAATTGACCTTATTTACATTTTCAGTGAAACTTAAAAATATTAATATAAATGTTGATTTGATTCTAAAATTTTGATATAATGCCTAAGATTAATTTTTTTAAAAAAAATGTATAATTCAAATAATAACCAAACTCCCCAATTATGGAACGGTTATAATGTTCCTCAATCAATGATTTTTCAACAAGGAAACAATTATAATCATCGAACAACTTTAATGCCACAGAGAGGTGTTCTTATGGAAACATATGCTGCTCCTCAACAATTGGCGCCAGTAGCTGTTTGATTACAAAATAATCAAATTCAAGAGCAAAATAGACAAAATAAAAAACAGAATAATAATGATATATATTGATCCAAGTACCGTTGATATTGCAATTGATATTGCTGATATTGCTGTTAGAAGTAACCAAAGCATGAATAATGGAATGAATAATCAATCATATTCAATGAATAATGGTAGAAATCATGCAAATAGTAGCCACGATAATTGTAATCATGATAATGATGATAGCTCATGTTGTTTTACTCCTGGTGAAAACGGAAAATTTATTGATAAATTTTGTTGCAAAGATATAGGAAAAACATTCGTTGAAGTTCTTAAAGATTGTGGTGAATGCATATCAAATTGTCTAGATGCTTGTTGCAAATAAGAATAAAATTAATATATCTTATACACAAATACTCACATCTTCATAATGTGAGTATTTATTTATAATTATTCAATATATTTAACTAAATCAATATCATCTTTCAATTTAATATAACTTTCCCCAGGCATACCTGGTTTAGCGACTCTATTGAAGTTATCTTTTAATCTAAGCTTTACTCTAAATACAAGTTTTTCTCTTTCAACTTGAGTTTCAACTTCCTTTGGTGTAAATTCAGCATTTTCAGCCAAAAATGTTACTTTTGCTGGGAATACTTTATCTTTAAACGCATCTAACTTTATTAAAGCCTCATCTCCCAATTTTACTTGTCCAGCCAATTGTGAATTCATATAAATAGTCATATATAAATCGTCAGGATTATACATGATAAACAATTTTCCACCTTGTCCAACAATTTCACCATTTTCAACAAGTCTATATAAAATTACTCCATCACTTGGAGAATAGATTTTCATATCATTTAAATTTATTTCCATACTCTCAATTGATGCAGTCAATGATTCATGAGATGCCTCTAATGCCTTTTTATTTGCTTCTAATGCGTTAAGTTGAGCTTTAACTTTGTCAAACGAATTATTATTTTTATCAAGCTCAAATTGTGATGAAAAATTTTGTTTCATTAATGTTTTTGTCCTGTTAATTTCTCTACCAAAAAATTTTATATCACTTTTTATTGCTACTATATTTGCATCAACTGCAGCTATATTTTTATCAATTTCATTTAGTTTCGCCTTTTGTGCCTCTATATCAGCAGCTAATGATCTATCATCTAAGGACAATAATAATTCACCTTTTTTTATTGTATCACCTTCATCTACTTTAATTTCAACTATTTTCCCAGCAAACTTAGTCGCTACAGCAATTTCGCGTCCTTCAATTCTACCATTACCCTTTAAAATATATTTCTCAACATTATCATTCAAATATGAATAAATAACTATTCCAAATACAACTATGGCAAATATTAATCCAAATAAAATAGCTATTTTTTTAAAATTAACTTTTTTATCATAAAACATAGAAATTCCAATTGTAAACTTAATTCCAAGTTTAAACAATAATCTTTAAATTACAATAAATTATGATATTAGTTAATTTTATAGATATAAAATATAAAGGTTCTTTAATAGACTATGGACGAAGCAAGTTCTGCTTTATTTTATTTAGATAAAATCCTCAATTCTACAGCAACAAATGTTGTATAAATAAAAATAATGTTAATTAAATTTTAGTTCTAATGTTATTACGATACTAATTTTTTATTTTATTTATGACTTAAAAAATGTTAACCTTGATCTAATTGTCAAGAAAATTAGCGAAAAATGTCGCAGCGGCAATATTAATAATGGAGAAGTAAATAAATATATATAGGTTTATAAAGGCATAATAGAGAGAAGATAAAAAAATAAACAAGCAAAATATTGAATTATCATTAATAAATACTATTAAGAGTTTAGATTCTTCAGGTTAAGTTTTATAAAATTATTATATATAAATATTAATTTATATAATTTAATATATTTCATAACAATTTATAATTATTTTTAAAAATCATTAAATTTTCATAATTTTTCTTGCAATTTAAAAAGAATATTTATAAAATCTTTGAGGTATTCCGCGATAGCTCAGAGGTAGAGCAGTTGACTGTTAATCAATTGGTCGCAAGTTCGATCCTTGCTCGCGGAGCCATTAAATAAGACATCTCTCGTTTTTGTATCATTGAAAATTTCACATTTTATTTGTTAATACTTGAATGAATTTTATTAATTGTTATTAAAATTAATCTTAACCTATTCAAGAATTCAATATTTTAAAACAATATTATCTTATTACTAAACAAAATATTTCAAATAAATTCATTACACAACGAAATTTACCAATTTATTTGGAACTACTATAGTTTTTTTAATTTCTTTCCCATCAAGGAATTTTTTTACATTTTCCTGTGATTTTGCTAAATCTTCTATTGTTTTATTATCACAATCTTTTTTAACTTTTATATTTCCTCTTAATTTGCTATTAACTTGAATTACTATTGTAATTTCATTATCAATTGTAAATTTTTCTTCAAAAGTTGGCCATGTGGCAATATCTAAAGTTTCTTCTTGTTTTAATAATTGATTCAATTCTTCGCAAATATGTGGAGTAAATGGAGCAATCATTTTAACTAAATTTATCGCAGAAAGACATTTTATTGCTAAATCTTGTTCATCTTTTGTTTCAAATTTTTCAATTGCATTTGTAAATTCTCTTAATCTTGCAATAGCTTTGTTAAACTCCAAATTTTCCATGAAATTTGTTATATCTTTAACAGCTTTATGATTTTCAACTAATAATTCATTAACTTTCGTAATTTTGATATCTTTTAATTTATTAATATCATTTTCATTTATAAATGAACTTACTACTCTCCAAAGTCTATTAATATATTTTGAGCAACCACCAATACCTTCTTCAGTCCATTCAAAATCCTTATCTGCTGGTGTATCTGACAATACAAACATTCTTGCTGAATCTGCGCCATATCTTTCAAGAATATCTTTAATGTCAACTACATTACATTTTGATTTACTCATCTTTATGATACCTTCACAAATCAATTCTTCGTTGGCATTTTTATCAAAATATTTGCCATTTTCTTCTTTAACATTCCATGGATAGCACCATTCTTTTTTCTTATTTCTATAAGCTTTATGACAAACCATTCCTTGATTAAATAACCTCTTTGCTGGTTCATTTATTGATTTATCAAGATATCCTAAATCCCTCATAACTTTTGTAAAAAATCTGCAATAAATTAAGTGCATATTTGCATGTTCAATACCGCCAACGTATTGATCTATTGGCAATATTTTATTGCATAACTCAGAATTAATTGGATTTTTTTTATCTAAATCAACAAATCTCATAAAGTACCATGAAGAGTCAACAAATGTATCCATTGTATCTGTTTCCCTTATTGCATCTCTTCCACAAATAGGGCATTTAGTATGCTTCCATGTTGGGTGATTTTCTAGTGGATTACCTTTTCCATCAAAAACAACATCTTTTGGAAGTTTTATAGGCAAATTTTCTATTTTTTCTGGAACTATACCACAATGTTCACAATGAACCATTGGAATAGGACAACCCCAATATCTTTGTCTTGATATTCCCCAATCTCTTAATCTATAATTTATTTTTCTTGTACCAATTCCTTTTTCTTCAATAAAATTTATGGCTTTTTTCTTTGCTTCTTTTGTTTTTAAACCATTTAAAAATTGTGAATTTATAGCAATTCCTTCCTCTGTGAAAGCTTCATTTTTTAATTCAAAATCTTTTCCGTCTGGACTCACAACGACTTTTATTGGTAAATTATATTTTTTTGCAAATTCATAATCCCTTTGGTCATGAGCTGGACATGCAAAAATAGCTCCAGTTCCATAGTCCATTAAAATAAAATTAGCTATATAAACTGGTAACTTCCAGTTTTTGTCAAATGGATGTTCAACAAAAATACCGGTATTTATACCTTTCTTTTCTGCTGTTTCTAAGGTTTCTTCATTAATAGGACTTTGATTACATTCTTCAATAAATTTTTTAATATTGGAATCATATTTAGCCAATTTTTCAGCTAAAGGATGATCGATCGAAATACCTACAAAACTAGCACCAAATAATGTATCAGGTCTTGTTGTATAAACCGTAATTTTATCATCTCTTCCAACAATTTTAAAATCAACAGAGGCACCTTCACTTTTTCCAATCCAATTTTCTTGCATTAATTTTACTTTATCAGGCCAACCGGCTAAATCATTCTTTATTCCGTTGACAAGTTCTTCTGCATAATCAGTAATTTTAAAAAACCATTGATTTAATTTTTTCTTTTCAACTAAGGCGCCACTTCTCCAACCCCTTCCATCAACAACTTGCTCATTTGCCAAAACAGTTTTATCTACTGGATCCCAATTTACAAAACTTTCTTTTTGATAAACTAAACCCTTTTTATATAATTCGATAAATAATCTTTGTTGAAAACCATAATATTCTGGATCGCATGTTGCAAAAGTTCTCGAAGTATCAAATGATAATCCGCAAGCCAACATTGATTCCATAATTCTATTCAAATTTTTGTAGGTCCAATCACTAGGATGAACTTTATTTTTTATTGCCGCATTTTCCGCAGGTAGTCCGAAGGCATCAGCACCAGTTGGGTGAAGTACATTAAATCCTCTTAATCTCTTATACCTTGCATTAACATCACCTATTGAAAAATTTCTTAAATGTCCCGTGTGCATTTCACCAGATGGATATAAAAACATTGACAAGGCATAAAATTTCTCTCTTGTTTTATCATTTGGATCAAACTTAAATGTTTCATTTTTTGCCCAAAAATCTTGCCATTTTTTTTCTATTGATTTAAAATTATAACCTTCAATCTCTTTCATCGTAAAAAATTTTGATTTACACGCTATTAGATAATATTAGAAGAATATTAATTGTAAACGTTTTTATTTAATTAACTTGTTTTTTAACAATTTATGAAATAAAATCTTCTAAGAAGAAAAAACTTATGAAAAATGCTATCTCCTTCAGAACAAAATATTATTATTAAGCAAGTTACACAAGAAATTTTGGAAGAAATTAAAAATTCTAATGCTAAGTTATCTAATGATGAAATTAGAGAAAAAATAAGCAATAGAATTAAACAAATACTATTTCAATATGAACAAGATAAGGAAAAAGAAAATATAAAAGAAGATGAGAACATTCAAAAAGAATTTATAAATATAGAAGAAGTTAAGAATGATAAGGAAAATCTTGGTGAATCGGAAAATATAAAATTCCAAAATAAGTTAAAGGAAAATAATAATGATAATGATTTTAAAAGATTCAGAACAAATTATGTTGGCGAAATTAAGAAGGAAAAATTAGATAAGGATAATAATACTTCTGGAAAATCAATAAAAATTAAAGAAAGTGAAAGAAAAGATACAACTGATAATGAGCCAAAAAAATTCTTTATGGAAATATCTGATATATATAAGCAAGAACTGTCAAACTCCATCACATGTTTCAAAAATGCTTTTAACTCATTTAAACTAATTAAAAATACATCAATATTAGAAAAATTATTTATATTTATCCTTCTTTCAATACCAGCAATTCTTGGTGGAATCTTAACTTTGGTATTTATATTAATTGTTCTACTGTTGTGGCAATTTTTTGTAGTTTTACGAGTACTATTAAAGATGTTAGAAAGCGTTGAAAGTAATCTCGGAACTACAATAAAAAATATAATTAAGAAAATAGATTACATGAAAAAAAATGGAAATTTATTCAATAAATTAATTTTTTCAAATGCTTTATATTCTGTCATAATGCTTAATGGCGCTTTATACATGATTATTAAAGGAATTATGTTGCCATTAAAAGTTGCTTCTGATATAGATAAAATTGTGGCAAACTTCATGTCGAAGTCAATAGACATTGTAACAGCTGGACTTAAAGGTCCCTCTGAATTAGCACTAAATAATTTACATTCTAGTGAGGCCTTTAGAGGTAACATAAGCAAATCATCCTCAAGAACTGATAATACTTTAAAATTGCAATTAAAAAAACAGGCAAAATCTTTAGAAACTAGTAAAATTAAAATGAAAGACTTTTCAGAACATCTTGATAAAGTAAGGGAGTTAGAAGAAATCAAAAAAAATCAGAACAAAAAAGATGCAGAAAAGGAAAATGATATAAACTTAGTTAATGATAAAATTAGAAATTCATTAATAAAAGAAAATGAGAACATCAAATCAAAAGATGATGCTGAAAAAGAAGCAAAAGAAAAGAAAGACAAAGATCATTCTCTTGATTTTTCAATAATACCCATGAGTTTTTTGTTTTCGCAACATAGCTTAAACGATTTGAATATTAAAGATATGACGGATACAATTCTAACGGATGCAGTTGAGAGTTTAATTAGTGGTATACTTGGCACAAATATTCATGGCAGTGTGGAAAACAATAATCTTTCAACTACTGGAAGCAAGGATGAAATAAGCAACTTAATATACGAGAGAATAGAAGATCATAAGGAAAATTATGAAAAACAAGGTAATGATCTAGTTGTTCCTGGTGTAGCAGCAAATCAGGTACCTTATAATGGTAATGGCACTTTTAATGAGGCTATTACACAAGTTGATCCAAATTTTAATAGCAGATCTATTGATGAAAAAATAACAGCTGGTATAGAATTTGGTGAATATAGAAGTGCAGAAGCTAGTTTACAAGATAGCAGTAAACTTAGTGCTTCAAACTTTAGTTCTATAAATGAAGCTCAGCAGAGTATAATTAATTTAGAAAAGGCAGATGTACCTCAAGAAGAAAAAGAAATGCAAACACGTTATGGAGTATCTCCTGAAGAAGTTATAAAAGAATATACATCTAAAAGTAGTGGAGAATCTAATGAAAATTATAACAATGAACGTTATAGCTCATCGAGAAGTGATTATAATACTAATACAGTTTTAACAAATACTGATATAAAAAATATAACTATAGAAATGTATAATAGCGGGAAAATTAGCGAAAATCAAGTTGCTGATTTTGCAAAAGATCTAACAGAATATAATTGCGAAAAAAAGGAGGCGATTCAAACGCAACAAAATTTATCGCATGAACAAAGGACATCTCATGCCGAAAGAGAAGCAAATAATAGTGGTAGAGACGGCAATTCATCAGGAATTAGTATGTGATTAAAATTTATTATCCTGCAAATGTTATGTGTATTATTTTTTTGAATAATTAAAATAAATATTGATTTTATTTATTATAATCGGTTATATTAGATTTCGTTAAGTTTAGCATTTATAATGAGATAGCAATATGATTAAAAAAGATGACAATTATGATAAGAGAATAATAATAGCCACTATACTTTCGACTTTATTAATAGTTGTTTGGGCAAGATATAGCGGATCAAAATTTTTCTCAAAAAATAATTTAGATAAAACATACGATAAAATTGAACAAAATAATGGTCTAAAAAGTATAGATGATAAAAATGCTGAAATTAATAAAAATTCTCAAAAAATTAATGTAAATTCTAATTTAAAAGAAAAAGAAATTTTGATAAGTAATAATTCGGAAAAAGACCTGGTTTCTAATAATGTAGATAAAAAAATTAGTATAGAAACTAATAATGTGGAAGGTACATTAAATTTAAGGGGTCTAATTCTTGATGATTTTATCTTAAAAAAATATAATAAAATTGATTCTCAAGAAAAGTTTCATATATTAAATAGCAAGGATAAAGATGATGCTTATTATATAACCTTTGGTTGGGATTCTACGGACGATAAAATTGAACTACCAAATCAAAATACATTATGGCAGGCAAGTAGTGATAAGTTAAGTGTAAATAACCCAATTACTTTATATTATACAAACAATCAGAATATTAAATTTAGTTTAGTAATTTCAATCGACGAAAATTATATGCTAACTTTTAATCAAAACGTTATAAATAATAGCAATAACATCGTCAATATTTCAATTAATAATAAAATTTTTAGAAAAAATAGTCCAATGTTAACTCAAACTTCAGCAATCCATGAAGGCTTTGTCGGAGTAAGTAAGAACAGATTGGAGGAAATAAAATACAAGAAATTAGAAAAGTCAAAAAATGGTCTTACAGATTATTTTAATTGGGCTGGTCTCACAGATAAATATTGGCTAGTTTCTTTCGCTAATGACGCAACAAAAAATAAAGAAATTACAGAGTTTTCTAGTGGATTTGATAATAATAATTATTACGTGAATTTTTTTAACAAAAGTAAAACCTTAAATCCAAATGATGAATCATCTTTTAGCGGACTACTTTTTGTTGGCGCAAAAGAATTAACCGTTTTGGACAATTATGCTACACAATATAACTTAATTCTTTTTGATAGATCTGTAGATTTTGGCTGGTTTTATTTCTTA
>Ga0172378_10006091_pt1 | contig 11269 bp, 10 predicted proteins | sample GrowelOW332metaG_FD_119755 | JGI IMG/M metagenome (GOLD analysis project Ga0172378, IMG submission 119755) | Groundwater microbial communities from an aquifer near a municipal landfill in Southern Ontario, Canada - Pumphouse #3_1 metaG | ecosystem: Environmental > Aquatic > Deep subsurface >... | reverse complement strand
TAATCTATCTCTGCTAACTTTGGCTACTATTGATGCAGAGGCTATTGATAAGGATTTAGCATCACCTTTTATTATAAATTCTGCTTTAGTATTAATATCTGGGACAAAATTTCCATCAACAATCACTAAGTCTGGTTTTAATTTATATTTTTCAAGTAAATTTAAATATGCTCTTTGCATAGATAATTTTGTTGCATTCCTTATATTAACTTTTTCTATTTCTTCAACGCTAGCCTGACCAACACCTATAAAAATTTGTCCAATTTTTTCTAGTTCTAACATTTTGTCAAAAAGTTCTTCTCTAAAATCTTCTTTTATTTTTTTTGAATCATTAACACCTTTTAGATGAAAATCCTTAGTTAAAATAACACAACCAGAGAATACTGGACCGCAAAGCGGACCTCGTCCAGCTTCGTCAATTCCTGCTATAATATTAACTTTAAAACTTTTTTCTATTTCAAAATTTGGCATTGTTTTATTGATTCTTCTATTTCTTTCGGTAAAAGCGTATTTTCAAAATGAAAAGTAAAATATTTTTTTTCTAATTCTTTTATTTTTTTTGAAGTAAATCTCTCATTTATTTCCCTTATAATCTTTACGACTATCAAATCATCTTTAAATTCAGTTTTTTCAAGTAATGAGAATGCAACAATACATTCTTCTATTTCACCCACACATTCAAATGGTTTATATCCTGTTAACCCAGTTAATTCCTTATATCCTTCATATTGCTTATCTTCACTTAATAAATTTTCACCAAAAATTTCTATTAATTCATCTTTTTTAATAAATGGCGCAAAAATTAAAAATACAAATCTACATTTGTCACAATCGTTACACCATCTCTTCTGATTCGCAATTTTACTAATTTTAAAATTCTTATTACAACTTGAAAAAACTTTATTATACTTTCCAATTTTAGCAAACATTTTAGCTATTTGAAGTTCGGAAAATGGTCTTAATAAAGAAAAATAATTAAAATTCATTACTACATATTTTTGAATAAAATTATTTATCATTAATTCAGCTTCAAAACTCTTGCTCCATTGATGATTAACAGTCATACCATTAAATATCAAATTTCCAACATTAGCAGAATTTTCGCTTGATATTACTGTCGTATTACAATTATAAATAATTCCAGCACAAACAGAAATAAAAATTATAATAGAAGTTATAGGAACATGCCCATTAAATGCACCAAACTTGACTAAATCTTTATTTATCTCTAATAACAATGGAGAAATTTTTCTCGTAACGTAAATATTGTCACAATTAGCCATTTCACAACAATCTTTAATTGGCCCTAAATTATTTACACAAAATGTGTTTAACTTATTTTTTACATTTTGTTTTAATAATTCTAATGTAACCATAGAATCTTTTCCACCACCAATAGGGACTATAAAATCATCATTTAAATTAATTTTGGAAGACTCATTTTTAACCATATCATCATAGGGAAAATTAATTTTTTCTCTAAGATCTATATTATTTCTGCATGCAAATTCACCTAATCCTTTTAAATAAAGTTTATCAAAAAATTCTTTTTGATCTTTTGTTAAAGATATTGTATCTATTTTAATTATATCCGGGAGTAACAGCTTATAATAGCTTACTCCAGCAACTAAATGAAGGTACTTAAAAGCCAAATCTAATGCCTTTTTTTCATCTAAATTTAACTCTCTTAATTTTATTTTATTTGGATTAAAATTAATTTCTTCAATAAATTCTAAATTATTATCAATCTTATAATATAATTTTAATACATTATCTTCATTATATTCATACTTTGTAAATTCAAATACTTTATATCTATCAAGGGTTAACATCCTTATTTCCTGTTTTTGATAAATTATCCAATGTTGCATTAACAAATGAAATAGCTTTATTATCAAAATATTCTCCAGCTATATCAACATATTCATTTATTATGATTTTTCTTTCTGTATCAGTATATTTAAATTCATACATAGCTAACATAAGTATAACTTTAATTAAGGCATCAATAACATTGAAATTATATTTGCCAGTCAGACTCTCATTTAAAATTAAATTAATTTCTTCAAAACCTCTAACAGTTCCAACAAGCAGTTCTTGCATAAAACCTACATTAATGTGATCTTTATATTCCTCCGGATCTTTCAGTGAGAACTCATCAGCTATATAATATTTTTCCAAAAAAGAAATTAAATCTAATATATTATCTTCTTTATTATTAAAAATATATGCAAACAATATTTGTATAGCGAAAAACCTCGAGAATGACTTCTTATTTATAGCTTTATTAATATTCATCACTTTTCTCTTGTTTATTTACAAAATTAATTCTATTTTTGTAGTATAAAGTGGGTTTGTTAATATTTCAACATATTATGCTAAATAAATTTACATTATTTTTACTTTTATTTGTAACTTGGATAATTTTACTATTTTTCAGTAAAACTTTTACTATAATATTTTTAGCAATTGGATTTTTTGTAAGTATAATTATTACAATATTCACATTTAGAGCAACAATATTTAATAACAAAACAGAGTTTTTATTTTTACAGTTCGGACTTTATAAATATGTTTTCGGGAAATTAAATGATAATTTTTTAAAGATATTCGTAATATGTTACAAGTTTTTAGATAAGGACACGAAATTTACATCAATATTGGACTATGTATTTTTAAATAAAGACTCCGACGCTGAATCAGCTCTAACAGCAAATTTATTAACTTTGATGCCAGGTACAATTGGAATATTAATGAAAAAAAGATATCTTATAGTTCATTCATTAGATAAAGATTATTTTTCACTTTCAGAAATGTATAACATAACAAATGATGTCGGAAAACTAGATGACGACAGTTTAATATAATTTATAATCAAATAAAGACGATTTATTAGGCTTTAATGCATTATCTCAAAATTGTTTTGTTTTTTTATTCATTTTTTAATTTTTGTTTATAATATTTCAATTGTTTTTAATGATATTATGTTATTTTTCAAAACATTTAAAGAAAAATTCAGGAAAAAAACAGATGTTAATCCATATTATATATCTTCATCATTACCTTTTTCGAATATAACATTTTTTAAAAATTCATCAAAATTTAAATTATAATCTAGATAATTGACAATTATACTACAAATACTCAAATTTTCTATATACAAAGTCTTTTATCTTTGTTGTAAGTTTATTAAATTATTCTTTCTTACTATTTTATTTATTAATTAGCTGAATTGTAATAAATTTAAACAATATCTAACCAATACACTGTATAATTTGCTAAAATTTTCTATATTTTATTTCTTTTCTCACTACCAGAAAAAATACTAATACAGTTCTATTCCGATATTAAATTTGCTTGAAATAAAAAATATTTATATTAAACATTTGGATTATAATCACGATAATATATTTCAGATATATACCTTCTCCCTTTTGCGCCACGTTTTAATTGAACTACTATATCTACAACATTTCTAATATACTGTAAAATATCATCTGGTGGCATTCCCAAACCAGCTTGCATAACCATCAATTTTAATTGTTGAAGCGCCATTGTTGGACTATCGGCGTGTAATGTTGATATTGAACCAGGGTGTCCGGTATTAATAGCCCTTAGAAATGAAAAGGCTTCTGATCCTCTTAATTCTCCGACTATTATTCTATCTGGTCTTAAACGTAAACAAGCCTCAATTAAGTCTTGTGTTGTCACATTTGCTCTTCCTTGTCCACCTTTTGAAGCTAATAAATGAACTTTATTTGGTAAAAATGATAAATCAATTTCTCTAGCATCTTCTACTGTTATTAATCTTTCAACTTTAGGTATCGCTCTTAAACATGCATTAGTAAACGTTGTTTTACCTGTTGAAGTACCTCCGGATATTATTATATTTTTCTTTGAAAAAATTGCCTTATATAAAAACTCTTTTAGCATACCGGCTTTCATAAGTTTCGACAAAACTATAGCATTTTCATCTATAAGTGCCTTAACAGATGTTGAATCGAAAGCACCCATTTTTTCATAATCTTCAAGCGTCCATGCCAAGTCTGATTTTTTTCTAATTGACATTACTACAGTTTCATTTTCACATGCCGGTGGGAAAACAACTTGAATACGATATCCTGATGGTAAAGTTGCTGATAGTAATGGTTGCTCCTCGCTTATTTTTTGATCTGTTGATTGAGCAATTAGTCTAGCCAATGATTTTAAATGTCTTATATCATAACCTGGTAAATCAACTCTAAACATATCGCCTTGTTTTTCAACCCATGCCTCATTCGGTTGATTTATGGATAATTCGGCTATTCCCTCTTTATTTAAAATTAAAGTTATAGGTTTTAAATATACATCAAGAGCCTCAAAATTATGCATAGTTATTCTCCCTTTTTAAATATAGGCAACGTTACATCTTGAGTAACCATAATTATTAGTTTCTGCCCTTGTGGTATCCTAATAACTGGTTTTTGTTCAGCAATATTGTCAACAATTGATTGAGCTTCGTCCATAAAATTTTGAGTTGCATCAACTATAGCCTGATCCGATGCTTTTGATGAAGTGGTTGTAGTACTACCAGTTAACGAACTTAGAGTAGTTGAAGTACCTGTTGAACCGCTAACTTTTTCAGAAGCTATTGATGTAGCTATACTCAAAACACTTGATAAAAATGAGTTTGCCAACCTTTCTGCATACTTATTATCCAAGTCACCTTCAACACCAGCTCTTCCGAGTCTATCGGCTCCAATTGATGTTATATTAAGACTCATGCCATCAACTCTAATTATTCTATTCCAATTTATTGTTACTCTTGTTTGTCCAGATGCAACCGCTGTATCATATGTTCCCACAACCCTAGAACCTTTTGGAATAAGAATATTTTTACCTTCTTCAGCATAGACATCTCTAGTAATGACAGCCCTAACTGTGGATGACAAACTAGTATCTATTGCACTCTCTAAAACTGCACTGATAACTTTTCCTTGTAAAATTGATCTCGTAAGATCATTAACCTGTGTAGGAATAACATCTGGTTCCTTACTTTTAACATCCAATTTACTATCTGTATATGATAATACAATCGGATCAGATTCTGTAGAAACGCTACTACTTGCTGGACCACTACCGCCACTCATCTTAAATATCGGAGCAGCTTGTCTTTCCTGCATAGCCTTATTCTTCTTCATCTTCTCCAAATTATTTTCTTCCTGTTTTTGTTTATCCATTATCTTCTCTTCATCAGTCTTTTCAATATCAGAAGTTAATGTCGTATCACCACCCATAATTTTCAATTCAAGATCTTCATCATTCTTCTTAGCATTATCGACCTTTTTATCTTCTACTGGAGTTGCATCTACAGTGTTAACTGTTGGCGACGCTATAACTTGTTGTTGCCCATTTGTTATTTGTTTTTCCATTAATTCTTTCATCTTTTCTTCAACAATTTTATCAACTTCTTCCTTTGTATATGTATCGTCTTTTTTGACATTTACCCCAGAAGAAATTTGTTGCTTTATTTCATCAGGCAATTTTGGCAATTCTGGCAAAGCTGGAACTTTATCTTCCGTTTTTTGAGTATTAAATAGTGATTCATCAGTAGTCGGGACTGTATCCAATAAATCTGTTGCATTATAATCAACGTCCGTGATAGCTTTATCTCTAATTGGTTGAGTCCCTTTACCACCAACAATTAATTCGTCATTAGAAACCGTATTTTCTTTTTGATCTTCAGGAGATTTTCTTAAAAACATAAAATATATTACAGCAGATATAAAAATAGCTATTAGAATAACTACCACTATCTTACTTTGCTTTGATGTACCAACATCTATGCCATCATCTTCAGTTTCAGCTATTTCATTTTGTTGCCCGTTTTGAATTCCTATACCTTGTCCCTGCTGCATAATTTAAATCCCCCCATAAACTAATCTAATTATGATTTATATAAACTTATTGTCAAGATTAATTTAAATTCTGATAAATATAAAAGTGGTCAACAAATATGTTCTCTATTAGCATCTTTTTAAACTTAAAATCAATATTAAATAACTCTGGATTTTTTAAATACTTTTTAACATCAATAAATTCAATTTCATTACTTTTTTTATTTTTATTAAATGTTATTAATTTCAAATTCTTTTCTTTTTTTATGCTATCTATATTCTCATCTTTATTTATCTCATAAACAAAATTTTTATTTTTGTAGTTTTCTGTTAATATATTTATAAAATTTATGCTAACATTTTTTTCTTTAATATTCTCAAACGATATGTCGCCTTCAAATATTTTTGTCTCAAATTTGACTATATTTTCATTTATTAAATTGTCTTTATATTTAATATCACCAGATTTATTAATTATAAAAATATCGCCAAAAAACATATAATTGTTCTTAAAATCATAACTTAATGAATTTAAATATATAACATTCTTTTTAGTCCATTTTGCAATTTTTACCAATTGTATTTTTTTCTTTTCTATATTTTCTAGAATTTCCGTATCTAAGCAAATTATAAAATCTGTTTTTCTTTCCTTTAAATAAAGAATATTTTTTGTATCCATTATATCGTCAGCAATTAAAACGTCAAAATTATCATTTTCACTTAAAATACTATTTAGAACAATTTCTTTATCAAAATATTTATATTCATTAAACAAATTATTTTTTGAGATTAAGGTTTTTGAAGTGATCGAATCTATATAACCATCATTAATTAAAATAGATGAATTAAATAACTTAGATTCTTTTAAAACACCATCTTTTGTTGTATATGAATTTAATAAATAAGGACAACCCATCAAAATTCTAGTTTTTTTACCCTTTGTGTAATCGACAATTTTTTCAACATAACTGTCGGATTTTTTAATAAAATCTTTATTTAATAATTCCTCATAAATTGGAAATCCAGTAATAGTCATTTCAGGAAATACTATTAAATCGCAATCATCATCGAAAGCCTTATCATAAATTTTAATTATTTTATTATAATTAAACTCGATATCTTCATTTCTAAAAAATTGCCTGGCTAAATATATTTTCATTAATTTTAATTACATTAGACTCATTTAATATAACAAATATTTTAGATATAATTCAATAATTATTTACTTTTATTAATTAGTTTTTATTATTAAGCATAATCTTTAATAAAAACTATTATAATGAATAATGTTTTAAAATCTTTTTTATTTTTTTTATTCTTAACCTTAAATACTTACGCAGCAAACTCTGATAATAGTTTCGATAATAAAAATATTTTATTTAATAATGATGTTGAACATGATGTAAATTACATAGAAGAACCAGATTTACAAGCTCCTAATAATAATCTAATACTTTCAAAAACTGGACTTAATTTAATTGATATCCTAAATTTGGCATTAAAAAATAATCCAAAAGTAAGAGAATCATGGACAAATGTTGATACAAGTAAATATTCGTACAGAGCCGAATTATCAAATTTTTTGCCAACAATTAAGGGCGAGCTTAGTTATGATAGAAATAAAATAAAATACAGAGATAGCGATACAAGCACTGACAAGACAAAAACTATGACACCATCCGTGACTTTAAGTTATTTGTTATTTGATTTTGGTGGAAGAGAAGCAGATGTTTTAAATTTTAAATATAAATTAAAAGCAGTTGGTTATGAGACAAATGATTATATTCAATCGTTCATTTATGATGTTATTAATGCTTATTATACTTTATTCTCCGCTGTTGCAAATGAGAGCGCAGCAAGAGAAATAGAAAATTCAAGCTATGAAGCATATAAAGCAGCTAGTTTAAGATATAAGATTGGTTTGGTTCCATTAACTGATAAATTACAAGCAAAAACTTCTTATATGCAAAAAAGATTAAATAGGGAAAAATTAGAAAATACTACAAAAATCGATAAGGCTAATCTTACATATTTATTAAATATAAGCCCGACAGACAAAGTTGAATTGTCAATCCCCGGCCTAAGGATAAAGGAAAACTTAATACAAGAAAATATAAATGATTTAATAAAATTAGCATTAGAAAATAGGCAAGATTTAAAAAAATATTATGAAACACAAAAAGCAAAAAAGGCTGAACTTTATTCCGCAAGAGTTGATAGATTACCAAGTATTTCATTTAAAGGAACTTACAGCCATTTAAACGATTTAGAAGAGAATAGTAATAATGATAGAAATCTATATAATATCGGAGTCACTGCAACCATGCCATTTTTTACTGGTGGATATATATATAATAATGTAGCGCAAACAAAGTCCGAATTAAAAGCTGTTAATTATCAAATAGAAGATTTAAAGAAAAGTATAGAGGTTGATGTCTGGACAGCCTATCAGAATTTTTTAACGGCAGAAAGAACCCACAAAACCTCAGAAGCATTATTACAAAGTGCCTCCGAAACGGCAAAAAATATTCTTGGAAAATATAAAAATGGAAAGTCTTCAATACTTGATCTTTTAAGCGCGCAATCTGATCTTGCTAGCGCTAGATATGATTTTATTGAATCTCAACATAACTGGTTTATTAATAGATCAGATTTATTAAGATCTGTTGGCAAGATGAACTTAGATGAATTAAAAAATTTAGATAAATAATCAAATGTTTAATTTAAAATAAAATTGGGCTGTGTATATTACTATTCCAAATCCCATACCACAAAACGCACCCCATAATACTAGCCATCTATAATAGTCTCTTATTACTTCATTTATTATTTCTTGTATATCAATTGTCATTATTTCTATTTTATTATCTATTATAGGTAAAATTTCTTCATTAAAGAATTCTTGCCCAATTTTATTTTGCTCATTTTCATTAATTCCTTCTTTCAATTTAGCTCTTATATCCTCATCTATACCATAAATACAACTAGTTATATTATCTTCCAATTTTTTAGCGCCCTCTGCCTGATTAAATATTTTCATTAAAGTTACACATTCCAATTCATCAACTTTATTTTTTATTTTTTCTTTATCGACATCACTCAATATTATCCCACAATCCCCATTAAGACATTTATTTTTTAACTCATCACAATTTTTCTCAAGAAATATATTTTTTAATAAATAATTTTTTAAAGGAAATAAATAGGATCGTATCTTACTCATCATAAATAAAAATGACAATTTCTCCAGCATTATTTGTAATGCAAACCAATTTGTTATTGAACTAGCTAATGCAAAAAATCCAATATAGTTTAGAAATAATGACGCCTCGGATTTTCCGTTTAATTTTAATATATAGGAATATAATATAATAAAAATTATCATTATGTTGACCAATAATACCCTATTTTTACAAATTAAATCTTTAGAAACACATTCCGAATTAAAAATCCTTTTACTCATACTTTTACTATTAATTAATAGCTATGGCAATATTACAAGTTGTATTTTAAAAGTAAATATTTTTATAAATAGTTTAATCTTTATCTTTTGAAAGAGGATGAAGAGTGTTGATAATATTTTTCAATTTTTCATCATTTATATGTGTATATATCTGTGTTGTTGATATATCAGAATGTCCTAACAACTCTTGTAATGTCCTCAGATCAGCTCCTCTTCTTAACATATGTGTTGCAAATGAATGTCTAATACTATGAGGAAAAACTTTTTCACTATCTATATTATTTTTCATTGCTAACTCTTTAAGATTCTTGGCAAAAATTTGTCTCGCTATGTGATTATCATCTTTTTTAAATTTAATTATGTTATCATTTTTCCTCTTTGAAAAAATAACTTTTGTTGTCCATAACCATTGCGATTTTTCATTATTTAACAACTTTTCTCTTAAATTCAAATATTTGATTAAAATTTCTTTAACATTTTTGTTAATTGGAACTAATCTTTCTTTGTTACCTTTACCGTTAATAATTAAAAAATCGTCCAAACTAAATAATCCATCTTTTCTATATTTTTTTTGTATATCGCTTATCTTTAACTCAACAAGTTCTGAAACTCTCAGTCCTGTACCATATAGCAATTCAAGCATACAATAAAATTGAACTCCATAATTACTCATATCCCCTTTGGCGCTATTTAACAATGTTATTATTTCATCTTCTTGCAAATATTTTGGAAGCGATTCTTGAGTCCTTGGCAATTCTAAAAGTTCTGCTGGATTATAATTCAAAATTTCCTCAAGCTGTAAAAAAATAAAAAATTGTCTGATTGAAGATATATGTCTAGACATCGTTGTAGATGCAATATTCCTATTATATAAATATTCTATATATTTTTTTAAATTTTCATATTTTATAGATTTAATATCTAACTTTTGTTTATCAAAAAATAAGAACATTTCTTCTAAATCATTTTCATATGAAATAATTGTATTTTTTGAAGCACCACGTTCTGCTTTTAGATTATTTAAAAAATTTTCCAAATATATATTCATATAATTACTTATTTCTTAAGCTTCTATAATAATTTTTTTCATTTTGTTCAAATTTTTCCATAGCATAATTCAAAGTCACATTTGAAATATTTGCAATATTTTCTTTCAAAAATTTTTCCAATATTTTTTTATCTTTCTTTCCAACTTCCCTCAACATCCAGCCATTAGCTTTTTTGATTAAATCATGATCATCTTTAATGAGTTTTCTTGATATTACTAAAGTTGGCTCAAAACAATTATTTTTTATAAACGACATCGTTGTTACAATTGAAATTCTTCTTTCCCATAAATATTTCGAATCTGATAAATTTAACAATATTTTATAATCACAATTTTTAAAATTTAAAAGATAATCACCTAATAATTTGTAACAACTTAAATCAACTAAATCCCAATTGTTGATAAATTTAGTGTTATTCAGATAAAAATTAATAAATTTTTCCTCTTTATTTTGCTGATATAGCTTAAGTAGTTCAAATAATGCTATTAACCTTTCTTCATGAAATTTTGATTTTATCAACTGTTCAATTTCTGATATTTGAATATCATATTTATTTGCTATTTTTCTACATTCAGGAACAGATAATCCCAAAAATATATCACCTTCACCATAATCACCCATTCCAGTCCTAAAAAATTTTTGGAAAATTTTAGCTTTATCCATATTTCTTAAACTTTCAACTTCTTTTATTAAATTATTTAGCATTTTATTTACAAGAATATGGCTGTCGAACTAGGATTCGAACCTAGATAAACGGAATCAGAATCCGTTGTCCTACCATTAGACGATTCGACATTATATAAATAATTTACAATTTTAAATTATTTATTCAAGATAAAAATCATTTATGTTCCAAACAAATATTTATTCTGTAACTATTT
>Ga0172378_10006089_pt1 | contig 11269 bp, 8 predicted proteins | sample GrowelOW332metaG_FD_119755 | JGI IMG/M metagenome (GOLD analysis project Ga0172378, IMG submission 119755) | Groundwater microbial communities from an aquifer near a municipal landfill in Southern Ontario, Canada - Pumphouse #3_1 metaG | ecosystem: Environmental > Aquatic > Deep subsurface >... | reverse complement strand
TATAAGGTTAAAACCCGTATCTGCAAGTTTTTAATAAATTGCGGATACGGGTTTTGATTTTTACACAAATTCAATTAGCTTTTAAAGCATCTGCGCTTCTTTTTTATCTTCTTTCAAAATTTGCAGCCATACTCTTATCGTACTGACAATAACGAACACAATCAGTATCATCATCACAGCACTGGCACCAGCCAATAACCATTGCTGCTTCGGAATATAAAACTGAAAAATATTGTAAAATCCTGCTGTCATTGCCGTCACGATCATAAAACACAGTGGAATAAGAGTTGTCCAAATATATTTTACCTTTCCCATGCGAAGTAAAATCGTCGTCCCAATTGCCAGAGTCATACTTGCAAGCAACTGATTCGAAAGCCCAAACAATGGCCAAATAGCTGCGATTGAACCACCAAACAAAAGATATCCCCAGGCAAAAGACATCAAAGCACTTGTAAAAATAACTCCCGGTGTCCAATGCACATCTCCCAGTGGTTTGTAAATCATGCCGCCAAGTTCCTGTAGAAGATAACGGCCAACACGAGTCCCTGCATCAATAATTGTTAAAATAAATAACGCTTCAAACATAATAGCAAAATGATACAAAAAAGACATTAATGTTTCCATACCAGGAATTTGCGAGAAAATATGTGCCATACCAACAGCAAGCGATACTGCACCGCCCGGGCGGCCAGCTACATTTTCGCCAACCATTTGTGATAACATTGGTAACTCTTTCACATCCATACCCAATGTAGCAAATATAGCCGGCGCAGTGTTAATTGCAAAATAATCTGCCGGAATCAAACTTGTTGCTGCAATTAAAGCCATAACACCGATAAAGGATTCAGCCAGCATCGCCCCAAAACCAATCGGTAAAATTTCTTTTTCATGCGCAATCATTTTTGGTGTTGTCCCCGTCGCAATTATGCTGTGAAAACCAGAAACAGCCCCACAAGCAATCGTAATACAGACAAACGGCCAAACCGGTCCAGGAATAACCGGACCACCACCGTTAATGAACTCCGTAATAGCGGGCATCTGAATTACTGGTTGAACAATGATAATACCAATTGCCAAAGCACCAATCGTGCCAATTTTCATATAAGTGCTTAAATAATCACGTGGAGCCAATAACAACCAAATTGGCAGCGCTGCAGCAATAAATCCATAACAAGGTAAAATAATATCAAGCTGCACACGGCTCAATGTAAAAAATGGTGCTAATACCGTATCTTGAATCAGCGCTCCGCCAAATACCGCAGCAATAATTAAAGCCACACCAATAACGGATGCTTCTGCAATATGTCCCGGTCGCAAATAGCGCATATAAACCCCAATAAATAAAGCGATCGGAATCGTTGACCCTACTGTAAATGCCCCCCATGGACTGTTATACAACGCATTAGCAACCGCAATTCCCATGCCTGCCATTGTAATAATCAAAATAAACACAACTGCCAGTGCGGCTGCCAAGCCTGTCATTTTGCCAATTTCTTCTTTGGCAATTTCGGCAATGGACATGCCATCATGACGAACCGATGCAAACAAAATAACCATATCATGCACGGCTCCACCAATACACGCACCAATCAAAAGCCATATCGTTCCTGGCAGATACCCAAACTGAGCTGCCAAAACAGGTCCTACCAGAGGCCCTGCCCCTGCAATTGCTGCAAAATGATGACCAAATGTAATCCACTTGTTTGTCGGCACATAATCATGTCCATCTTCATGGACAACTGCTGGTGTCGGACGACTGTCGTCAAGCATCAATACTTTCGCTGCCAAAAAGGCGCCATAATAACGATAACAAATTGCTAAAACTAAAGCTGAAATAATTACAAGATAAAGACCATTCATAACCATAACTATACCTCCTATACAAATTTTTATATTTCAGAACTTATTCACTCAAGTCCCATATTTATATTATTCCAAATATTAAAATCCGTAAAGGATAATTCACCCAACAGACAAAAAGGCTCTTCGAATGGAGCTATTTTCTATATTAATAGAAATTTTTTATTTTAGTCCTAAAATATTTTTTATATTTTTGATTTGACTTTTGCTGACGGGAATTTCATTTTTTTTACCAGCTTTAAGCTTCAACCAATAGGTTCCTTTAAACCAAGGAATGACCTCTTGCACCTTATCCATATTCACTAGATAACTTTTATGCACACGCAGAAAATAAGTTGCCTTCAACCTTTCTTCTAATTCAACTAATGACCCATGATAATTAATCTCTTCTTTGTCTGTAACAATTCTAGCCGTTCCTGAATAAGCATAGGCATACAATATTTCATCATAGCTGATCATAATAATTCTTCCATCTTTTTCCACAGCTAACTTATTTACCTGCATTACCCTATCCCCTAAAATACTGTCCGTTCCCGCAACTATGTCAGTTTTATCTTTTATCTGATGTTTTTTAATCCGTTCAATCGTCTTGTAAATTCTCTTCTCGTCAAACGGCTTTAAAACATAATCAATTGCTCCAATTTCAAAAGCTTTCAGTGCATATTCATCATAAGCTGTAGCAAATACGACCATTGTTGTTGGTGCCACAGTATGAATAATATGTGCAGCGTCCAGTCCGTTCATCCCCCGCATGTTAATATCAAGAAAAATAAGATCCGGTTTAAGTTCTACCACTTGCTCAATTACCTGCGACGCATCTGACGCTTCGCCAACAATCTCGATTTCTGATGAAAAAGATAATATATATTTCAATTCATCCCGAGCTGGCATTTCATCATCTGCTATTAAAATTTTCAACACGAACATCACCACCCGTAAAAATCAATTTTGGTATATGAATGATAACTGTAGTTCCTATTCCGATTTCACTGTCTATAGTCAAACCATAGGGCTCCCCATACTGGCTGCGCAAACGCTCATGTACATTACGAAGACCAATATGTCCTTCTCCTGGCGATTGAAGAGGATTGCTTTTTTTTACATCAAAGCCTATGCCATCATCTTTTAATTTGATTTCAATAAAATCATTTTTTTCATGAATCAAAAGATAAATCGTTCCCCCTTCTTCTTTCGGTTTCAAGCCGTGCTTAATTGCATTTTCGACCAATGGCTGAATTGTCAAAGAAGTAATCAAATAAATAGCCGGATTAAACTCAATTTTTTCTTTAAATGCCAATTTATCACCATAACGTGCTTTTTCAATCGTTAAATATGCTTTTACTTGGTTGAGTTCTTCTTCCAATGTAATCTCTTTGCCTGTTTTATGTAAAGTAAAACGAAATATTTCGCTTAACTTAAGCAAAAGTTCCCGTGCTAATATAGGTTTTATACGCACTAAAGCAATAATTGTGTTTAATGTATTAAATAAAAAATGTGGATTAATCTGTGCCTGCAAAGCCTTCAGCTCTGCCTGTGCCGCCTGTTTAGACTCTCGTTCCAGTTCAGATAACTCTAGCTGTACTGAAAACAGCTGTGCCAGTCCTTTGGCAAAAACAAGATCTGTTTGTTTCATTAAATTACTTGAAGTATAATATAATTTAAACGTTCCAACAATTTTTCCACTATATTTTAAAGGAACAATAATCGCACTTTTCAAAGTACAGCCTGGATGCTCACAGCCAATTTTCTTTGCTGTAGCAGCAATATAGATTTCACCCGTTTCAATAACCGTACTAGTCGACTTCGTAAAATGCCGATTTTCCGTCAAATGATGTTCTGCTTCAGCTCCAATAAACGCCAGAACCTTCTCTGTATCCGTAATGGCTACTGCATGATAACCACTGTATTGATAAATGATTTTTGCTACAGCTTCTGCTGATTCCTGATTCATACCTCGCCTAAAATACGGCAGAGTTTTCACTGTAATTCGTAATACCTTTTGTGCCTCCATTGCTCCAACTTTGTTTTGATCATCAATAATCGATTTTATAATTAACATAAATATAGCCATTCCTACTGAGTTTACTGTAATCATTGGTATTGCAATATTTTCTACAAGATCTACGGCCCGCCCATAAGGATGTGCCAATAATAGGATAAGCCCCATCTGCATTACCTCTCCAACAATGCCGGTTATCCATGCGATCTCCCAGGGTATAAGCTGATTAGGATACCTTTTTTTTACTAATCCTGCTAGCAACCCTTCCAAAAGACAGGAAACAGAACAAGCAATGTCTGTAAAGCCGCCCAAAAAATAACGATGCACACCAGCAATCAATCCAGCCCCTAAACCAACGGCCGGACCACCTACAAGTCCAGCCGCCATAACTCCAACAACTCGGGAATTCGCCAAAGCATCATGGATTGGAATTCCTACATAAGTTTCCCCAATGCCAATCAAGCCAAATACCAATGCAATTTTAACCTTATCCAAGCGTCCTGCATACCGATAGTTTACCTGACGAAACAACTTGATCTGCGAGAAAATAAATGCCATTGTCACTACCATGCTCATTCTGGCAATCATTTGAAACAGCAACGACTCTTCTTCTCCCATAATATCATCCCCCTTTATTTGAGACGTCTACGCATTCAATATCACACTCTGCTTAAAACTATAACTATACTGCCTTTATTTTTCATTATGATTGCCGCCATGACTGATTCGTATTACACTAAAAAGGATATCTGCCATTTTACAGATATCCTTCTTACTCAACATCAAATAAATATTTATTTATTTTTCTTTATGAATTTTCTATTGCCTTTAAAATTTTTTCTGCTATACCATGCATCTTCTTTTCGGAAACAGCGCAGACAGCAATACGAACACCAAGTTTTAATGGTACTGCAAAAATAAGATCATTATGTAATTTATTACAAACAGCTGCCGAATTACTTGCTGGAACCGATAGAAAGAACCCCGCATTATAAGGAAGTGCCCTTAGTCCACATTCTTTTGCTTCCTTCATAAAGATTGCTGCACGATCACGAATCATCTTATAATAGCCTTCACGTTCTGTTTCAAATTGCTGTAAAAGTATTTTATCCTGCTGAATCTTTGTAAGGACTGTCATCGCACCACGATTAATATTCGACCACGTTGCCCGACCTGTATATTTATTAATATTTGCAAATTCTGTAATAATTTCCTTGCTGGATGAAACACCAATCATTGCACCTGTCCGCTGACCATACATCGTATACCCTTTTGACATGCTAAAGGCAAAAACACTCAAAATGTTTTCTGGGAGATTACTGAACTGCTTCATAAACTTTCGCGTTTCATTCTTCTCACCAGCATAATCAATATAAGCAATATCAACAAGTAGTATAATCTTTTTTTTACCACCCTTTGCCTGTTCTTTACAAACATCAAGAATCTTTGACCAGTCTTCCTCGGAAAGGCTATAACCGGTAGGATTATGTGCTGGTGTATTGATGATAATAAGAAGCGAGTCCTGCTTTGCAAGCGTTTCTTGTACTTTACCAGCAAATGATTTAATATTAAAATTATGCGCTTCATCAAAAAGCGAATACGTCGTAAGTTTACGTTTTGCTTCATTACACAAAACATTATAGGGTCCCCAGTACCAGTCAGAAGTAAGTACTTCATCGCCAATTTCCGAATAATTCCAGATTGTATTATGAATTGCACCCGTGCCACCCGCGGTTGCAACCGAAGCAAAATATCCTTCCGGTTTTTGATCAGCAAACGTCAAGTCAATCACTGCATCAAGATATTCTGGCAGCCCTGAGATTGGTGCATATGCGATAATATCCGTCATTGGCATCGCACGAAAAACTTTTTCCATTGTCGGAATGCATGCCAGTTTTCCTTGATTATCCATAATAGCACCAATTGTTGCATTTGTTACCTTATCCTTGCCAAATTCCTGAGCAGCCTTACCTGCTGCCGCACTAGCACCAAAAATCGCATCATTAAGCATTTTACCAGCTGAATGTGATGCAGCCATATTAATACTCATATTATTCAAATCCCCCTTAAAATCTTTGCATCTCTTTCATTTGAGCTACAAGAATATATATTCTTTCTCTACAGAGCATTTCCTGCAAAAAGCAATTATGTATACAGGAATACTGAAAAAGAATTACCAGTGCATCAACACATTGGTAATTCTTTACTTTATCAATTATCTTATTTTTTCTGGAAAAAACTCTTTATGAATTGCATTTACAGCTTTCTCGAGCTGTGATCCCTTAATAAGACAGGAAATACTAATTTCAGACGTACTAATAACCTCAATATTGACGCTTGCAGTTGAAAGTGCACCAAACATCCGTGCCGCGATTCCCGGATTACCAAGCATACCCGCACCAACAATTGATACTTTTGCAACATCCTCTTCAATAAGCACAGCAATCGCATTCAATTCATCAGCAACCTTATCAACAATCTGCTTCGCCTGTGAAAGATCTGAGCTTGCTACCGTAAAAACCATATCCGTTACGTTTTTTTCGATATTGCGAATGCTCTGGACAATCATATCGACATCAACATTTGCTTCTGCCAGTGCCGAGAATATTGAATATGCAATACCTGGATTATTAGGCACTCCCAGCACAGCAATTTTAGCTACTTTATCATCATGTGCAACGCCTCTAATTATAAAATCCTTCTCTTCCATTGTATAATCCTCCCTTATCATCGTTCCTGACTTTCTGGTAAATGTAGAACGAACATGTATCGGCATATTAAAATATTTTCCCATTTCTACAGAACGCGGCTGCATGACGCCAGCACCAAGACGAGCCATTTCGAGCATCTCATAATAAGTAATTTCTTTCATTTTACGTGCATCTTTTACAATACGTGGATCCGCTGAATATACCCCATCAACATCCGTAAAGATTTCACAGCTATCCGCCTTAAGCGCCCCCGCCAATGCAACTGCTGAGGTATCGGAACCGCCACGGCCAAGTGTTACAGGATCACCAAATTCATCGGCCCCCTGGAACCCGGCAACAACAACAATATTCCCTGCATCAAGTTCTTGCTGAACACGCTTTGGCTTGATATCGATAATCTTCCCTTTGGTATGTACCGAATTCGTTTTCATACCTGCAAGCGGACCCGTAAGTGATATTGCTTTCTGTCCAAGTACTTTAAATGCCATCGTCAAAAGAGCAATTGATACCTGCTCCCCTGTCGTCAGAAGCATATCCATTTCACGTGTATAACGATAAGGGTCCTTATCAATCCCCTTGGCTAATGTTATAAGATCATCTGTAGTGTCTCCCATAGCAGATACTACCATGACCACTTGATCTCCTGGCTTTTTTTCATCAATAATACGTTTTGCTACTGCCTTAATCTTTTCAATGCTGCCGACTGAGCTGCCACCAAATTTTTTAACTATTAGAGCCATGACTCACTTTCCCCCTAAACTAACATAAACAGTATAATAGCATTCGAAATTCTGTTTAAGTAACACATATTCTTTTTATAAAAAGACACTTATTACAAAAAAACATTTAAATTATGCTCAATTAGATTATATTATACAAGATTTTTCTGTTTACGTCTATAATAAAACAATAATATTATTCTTCTTGCTTTAATTATTCTTATTCAGGACATACAAAAAACATCGACGTCCTATTGAAGATTTTCTTATATATTTTATAGACATTTTCTCTTATTTGTGCTACATTTTTATAAGATAAAACCACATCTTAATATTGGCCTTTAACTCAACTCTGTGAGGTTGAAAAGGAAGCTATTACACCTGAACTGTAATAACACCGCTTTTACAATCTCTTCGTCCAAAACGCAGAGATTTTTTAATGCCAAAAATAAAAGGAGATATTTTACTATGCATGACCGTATTATTCCTGTTGACAAAAAACTTCCTTTATTGGAAACTATACCACTTAGTCTGCAGCATCTTTTTGCTATGTTTGGTTCTACCGTACTTGTACCTATTCTTTTTAAAGTAAATCCTGCAACAATTCTTCTTTTTAATGGTATTGGCACGCTTCTCTATCTCTTTATCTGCCGTGGCAAAATACCAGCTTACCTTGGTTCAAGCTTTGCTTTTCTCTCACCTGTATTCCTTGTACTTGCGCAATACAGTTATGAAGCAGCCTTAGGCGGATTTATTGCTGTCGGTGTCGTTTTCTGTATTGTCGGACTTATTGTCCGTACTGTCGGAACGGGTTGGATTGACGTTATTTTTCCACCAGCTGCAATGGGTGCAATTGTTGCAGTCATCGGTCTTGAACTCATGCCAACTGCTGCAGGCATGGCAGGACTCACTGATAAAACCCCTGATTCTACTACAATTATGGTCTCTGTCCTTACACTTGCAATCACTGTATTTGCTTCAGTCGCCTTTCGCGGCTTCTTGTCCATTATCCCAATTTTGCTTGGTGTCGTTGGTGGTTACATTATTGCGGCTCTAGCTGGTCTTGTCAACTGGCAGCTTGTTGCAGACGCACCCTGGTTTGCATTACCTACCTTTTATACACCAACGTTTGAACCTGGCGCGATTCTTATCATTTTGCCAGCTGCTCTCGTTGTTATCGCCGAACACATCGGTCATCTTATTGTCACAGGAAACATTATAGGAAGCGACCTTACAAAAGATCCCGGCCTTGATCGTTCTATCTTTGGTAATGGCCTTTCCACAATTATCTCGGGTTTCTTTGGCTCTACACCAAACACAACCTATGGCGAAAACATTGGTGTTCTTGCCATCACAAAAGTATTTAGCACTTGGGTTATCGGTGGTGCAGCATGCTTTGCTATCCTGCTATCCTGCTTTGGAAAGCTTGCAGCAGCTATACAAAGCATTCCAACAGCTGTCATGGGCGGTGTCTCCATGCTGCTTTTCGGTGTTATTGCTGCATCAGGTATTCGTATCCTTGTTGAAGGTAAGGTCGACTACAATAAACCAATGAATCTTATCCTGACTTCTGTCGTCCTTGGTCTTGGTGTCAGTACCGCAAGTATAACAATTGGTACGGTTACTCTCAAGGGTATGGCTCTGGCAACCATCGTGGCCATCATCCTCAGTCTTACCTTTCGTATTATTGCTGTTATTCGCAAAGAGGATGACCTTATTACAAAGGATAAAGGATAATATGCCTTCTTATATTGTACCCAAATCTCTGGCAGCAATGTCTGCTAGAGATTTTTTACAAAAGCATGCAGGTATATCACTAAATCTTTGGCGAAAAATAAAGCACCATGATAAATTCTACATCAATGGACAAAAAGCACATCCAACGACCGCATTTGTCATTCCAAACGATGAAATCTCATATACAATTGAAGAAAGCACTTCAATAACAGCTGTAAAACTTCCGCTCGACATCTGTTATGAAGATGACTATCTTCTTATCATAAATAAACCGGCTGGGCAACTCGTTCATCCAACGACAAAGGAACGTATGAATTCACTGGCAAATGCCGTCCTTTATCACTATAAACAAACAAAACAAGACTATATCTTCCATCCAGTACATCGGCTTGATCGCAATACCTCCGGCCTTGTCCTTATCGCTAAGCTCCCACAAATTCAGCATCAACTTTCTGATCAAAACAACAAAAGATTTCATCGTATATATAAGGCAATCATCGAAGGCACACTTATTCCCTCAGCTGGTACAATCAATGCCCCGATTGATCGCAAAGCTGGCAGCATCATTGAGCGCATCGTTTCAGCTTCTGGTAAAGAAGCAATTACACATTACAGGACATTACAAACGAGCGATAAACTATCCCTTCTCAAAATCGAACTTGATACAGGTCGTACACATCAAATTCGTGTCCACCTTGCGTATCTCAGTCATCCCCTGCTTGGTGATGATCTTTATGGCGGCAACCATGATATTCTTACTAGGCAGGCACTCCACGCCTGCCAAATTTCTTTTTTTCATCCTATCACAAACAAATCAGTCGATATTTCATGCCCTTTACCACCCGATATGGCTCGTATTGTATCGTCTTTTTAAACAACCAGAATTAACTTTCCTATTGTTTTTAATTATTTCGACAAATTTGCGATATTCCCAATGAATTCTATATTATCGTTTTATTTTCTGTGCTATAATGAAGTTGTTAATGATATATATATTCTATTAGGGGGTAATAAAAAATGCCATTAGTTGGAACAAAAGAAATGTTTGAAAAAGCCTATAAAGGCGGATACGCTATCGGTGCATTTAATGTGAACAACATGGAAATCGTTCAAGGGATCACAGAAGCTGCTAAAGAAGAAAATGCTCCTATCATCTTACAGGTTTCCGCAGGCGCAAGAAAATATGCAAAGCACGCATACTTAGTACATTTAGTCCAAGCTGCTATTGAAGACACCAATCTTCCTATCGCTCTCCATCTTGACCATGGTGCAGATTTCGAAACATGTAAATCTTGTATTGACGGCGGTTTCACCTCTGTCATGATCGATGGTTCCCACCACAGCTTTAAAGATAATATTGAACTCACAAAGCGTGTTGTTGAATACGCTCATGCACATAACGTAGTTGTCGAAGGTGAACTTGGTCAGCTTGCTGGTATTGAAGACGACGTCAACGTTGCTGCTGAACATGCATCTTATACACAACCAGACGAGGTTGAAGAATTCGTTAAGAGCACTGGTGTTGACTCTCTTGCAATTGCCATTGGTACAAGCCATGGCGCATTTAAGTTCACGCCTGCACAGTGCACACGAAACAAAGATGGTGTTCTTGTACCACCTGAACTTCGTTTCGATATTCTCGCTGAAGTTGAAAAACGTTTACCGCAGTTCCCTATAGTTCTGCATGGTTCTTCTTCTGTTATTCCGAAATATGTTGATCTTATCAACAAAAACGGAGGCAAACTTGCTGATGCTGTTGGTATTCCGGAAGAACAGCTTCGCAAAGCAGCAAAACTCGCTGTTTGCAAAATCAACATTGACTCTGATTTACGTCTTGCACTTACTGCCGGTATTCGTGAATACATGTTCGCGCATCCAGATCATTTTGATCCGCGTCAGTATCTCTCTCCTGCAAGAGCATACATTAAAGAACTCGTTAAAGCTAAGCTCGTCAACGTACTCGGCTGCAACGGCAAAGCATAAAAATAACAACAAACAAGGTCTCGCATTTTGCGGGACCTTGTTTTAATAGTATACACTTCATCTTAATTATTTTAAGAAAATACTACTGGACGAAATTCTTTATTCCATACTATAATATGAAAATATAAACATGATTCGAGGGTTATGCAAAATGAAATCTAGATTTATCCACAAACTTAAAAATCAATAAAATTTGATCGATTTTTGTTTTGTCAGCAATCACGAAGGTTGTTTTATCAAATATATGGCATAGCAAAGCT
>Ga0172378_10006088_pt1 | contig 11269 bp, 7 predicted proteins | sample GrowelOW332metaG_FD_119755 | JGI IMG/M metagenome (GOLD analysis project Ga0172378, IMG submission 119755) | Groundwater microbial communities from an aquifer near a municipal landfill in Southern Ontario, Canada - Pumphouse #3_1 metaG | ecosystem: Environmental > Aquatic > Deep subsurface >... | reverse complement strand
TTAGCAGCAACCCTCTGAGGATGCAGATAATAATCCACCCCACCCTTATCTTTCTGCCCCCGGTGAGCGTTTATTGAAATTTTCCGGGCTTTGGTAAGCATAGTATTACTAATTTCCTGCATATTTTTTGGTAAATTGCTTTTTAATATATTTAAGGAACGGATGATCAGCTTTTAAGGGAACAAAGTTATTAACAATTCAATGTTTTTATTCTTCCCTATCTACGATTCCAATAAATTCACCAATAACCCTATAGCTCTCATCATAAATATCATCCACATTAATAATAATAATAATAATAATAATAGTATCAAAATTAGTATTAAGAGGCTTTAATATTATTCTGGAATATTTCCATTCTTCGGTTTCCTGATCTATTGTCTTTTCACTATGATATTGCTTTATAGAATAACTACCTTCGTAATTTTCATCATAGCAATTATTATGTTGGACTAGAACTATTTTACCTTCCCTTGATCCCACAACAACTCTATTAAAGACACAATAATCTCCATATTTAATTTTGGATTCCATTGAATGACCACAAGCCTTAACTATAAACATATTTCTATTTAAACGTCCCAGCCCATTTACATTTATCCATCCCAATTCTTCTACAAGTTCGCCATCACCAAAATATCCACAAGCAGCTCTGGCAGAATAAACAGGTAAGAAATCTATAAATTTCACATTATCATTTACTACCGGCTCTAATCTTATTATATTATTCTTTTCTATTTTAGGTTTTTTTCAATTTCAATTTTGACATAATCCTGAACTATCATAGAATTAAAATATTCTCCAAGTTCTTTATTGCAAAAATAAACATAACACCCTTTCGTACTACCATCTTTCTCAAGATTCCATTTTATTTTTAGATTATATGTAGGTATTGTTATATCATAAGGCTTATTATCTTTTTTACTTATCCAATCCCAACAATAACCTGCTACATACGAGCACTATTATTTATTTTATTTTTTTCTTTAATGCTTTTAAATAATTCATCCGTATTATCAAAAACTTTAAAATCGTAATCTTTTGTAGATAAATTAATGTTTGCGTTTTCTCTAATACTAAGCATATTATCTAACCAAGAGAGATAACCATCTGCTCCATTACATGGGCCATTTGTTGATGTTTATGGGTTAATTTAGTTCGAATTATGCATTTTTCGGAACAGATATGTCAAAGAACTGTGCAAAAAGCAAAAAATGCTGCCTTTTTGCCTTATTTTTGGATTATCTCCATTTTAAAAGAAGCTTATAACCAAAAATTGAGCCGGCAGCTTTCTATTTTGCCAATGCTATTTTTTATAACAATTTTAATCAATTTTTAAAAACCTACTTTTCATAGTGGGCTCAATATTGTTCGATTTTTGTTTCTGTCCACACAAATTTTTTATCGCTTCCTGCAATTGCAAATTGACAATTGGTAGAACACACATCCACATGTTACTCAATGAGCATGAGATAATTTTACTGTGATGTAGTAAAGATCGCTGAATGATTAACTTCTTTCCTACCAAAAATAAAAGATTGTGAATAACCGATTGAAGTCTCAAAACCAAGACAAACAATTTTTCCTTTTATTAATTTTTAGTACTTTTTATCAATTCATTTTTAGTGATCCCATTTTCATTGAAGGCTTCTATGGTAAAAAAATATTTCTGCAAGGAGTTCAGACTGCGAATTATCACCGTTGTATCGCCATAAACCATATAGTTTTGGTACAGTTTATTTTCCCCAAATCCATAACTAATATTATACCCAGTTGCATTTTCAGACTTGTTCCACGAAAGTGTAACTTCCCTTTTATCTTTCTGATTTCTTTTTACGTTAAGTTGATTTACCATCTGAGGTTTTTCGCCGGCTCCCTTACCAAATATACGAAAGCCAGAAATTGCAAAAGTACCTCCAGGTACCTCCATATTACGAATTCTGAAATATCGATAGGTTACTTTATCTTTAAGCTGCATATAATCGTGACTATTATCAGAATTATTTTGCGATTTATCGATAACAGTAGTCCATTTAGAATTATCCATAGAACCATCAACAACATAACGATAACGCAATCCTTTTACTCTACCATATAGGTGAGTGTCGTGCTCTGCAAAATTGATTTGGATCGCAAAAACATCAGAGGCAACACCCAAATCGATGGTTACCCATTCATTATCACCACCACTGGCAGCCGACCAATAGGTTCGAATATTTTCGTCATTTATATTTTGGGCATTAAACCCTTCGAGAGCAGAAGAAACTGTAACCGCTTTTTTGTAGGACAACAACATCCAATGCGGAAAAATATCATCAAACGTTGAAATTTTTTTATCTGGAATAATAAATGGATAATCTCCATATTTAGTACAAGAATAGAGATTCCCTTCCGAATCAAAAAAAGCAGGGAAAAACCCGATTCGTCTTTCAAATTTATGTTTCACTGATATCGAGATGGTACCGACATGCCAAAAATTTCCATACACATCAACAAAAGTGCTGCCATGCCCGGCACCACAAGCAAAACCTTCGGGTTTATAAGCAAATGGATTATTCTCAGCAACATTAAAAGGACCAAGAGGATAATCAGAGACATAGACACCATCAGAATATGATTTTGCCTGTGTCCCGGGGGCAGAATACTGCAAATAATATTTACCGTCGTATTTGTTCATCCAAGAACCTTCAATCCAAGGTGCGTTATCATATTGGGTATTGTAATCCCCACGCACCTCCCAACCATGTTCTGCAGAATTGGCAGTAACGAGTTCTTTTTTTTCTCCTATAAAGGCAAAAGTTTTAGGATCAATCTCAGAACCATATAACGGATTAACATTTGAACATCCCCAATATAGATATAGTTTTTTATCGGTATCCTGGAAAAGACAGGGATCTTCAACAGCCATATCAAGTGAATCCTTAACCATCCATTTCCCACTGATCGGATCGGCTGTCTGATATACTTTTTTATTCTTCTTTGATGAAACGACCAAATAAATAGTATCATTTAAAACGATAGCTGTTGGGGCATAATCTTCTGTCGGTATTTCATTAGATAAAACAAACTGCCAATGAGTAAGATCCTTTGAATGCCAATATCCACCGGACTTGGAGGCAAACAACCAATATTCTCCCTTAAAGGTGATCACCGTAGGATCAGCTGCTTCACGCCTCGAAACCTCATCGGTTTCAGGTCTGAAACGGTAACTCAAATTTACCGGATTGCAAACTGTTTGCACTTTTTTTTCAGCAACTGTTAATGTGTTCTTACACCCTAGAAACATCATAACGATCAACAATATTGGTATTGAATTTCTCATTTTATTCCTTTTAAATCGTTTCAATTTTTTCCATAAATCTTAATGTTCTTATTCTTCGTTAAACTTCACGTTTGTCTGTCGGATGAATATCTTGCCAAGTTCCCTGATCTATTGCAACAACCATTGCCGTTTTAGGTAGCACCAAAGCTTTTGCCTGAGATTCACGCAACAATACCCAGTTGCTTTCCGAAGGTTGGGGTTTTTCTTCTCGAAAATTAGGAAGTTGAACAAATATGAATGGGAATTTGCCCACGAGATATCGTTTAAACTCAAACCCACACCATAATCAGTCCACGTTTTTAAATCTTTTGTGGAGAAAATATGATAATCACGCATACTCGAATAATTTGTTGCATTATCAGCATCGTGCGAAGCAAAAACCCATATATTGCCATCGCTAAATGCCTTTGCTGATGGATCGCAGGCATAAATATGCTTTACTATTGGATTCTCTGTTGTTGTCCAGGTGTATGGATAAGTTATGTTTTTATTTTGACCAATCGAAATATTCGTATTAAAAATAATAAAAGCTAATAAAATAAAAGTTCTATTCATATGAATAATTGTTTTTGATGTAGAAAATAATTTTGGTGCTCCTTGCACTCAAATGGATGCAATTTTCGAATAAATTCAAATATATTCCCTAATAGTATAAATATTAACATTTGTTCTTTTTACTTTACTAATAGTACTTCCGAACTCAATCCATCTCTACATTCAAATTCAATTACAGTTTCTGTTTTATTACTTGAAATGATGTTCGCTTTTTTATTCTCTGAAGTTTCCATTTCTTTAATCTGGTTTTCAATTTTCCATTGTCCTTTTAAGGTTATTTGAACCTTGCCAGGGCGGCTTGGCCAATAATACCACTCATGCTCATAAATAGACACTTCAGTGCGTGAACCATCAGGCATTATATCATCTTGCCCATCGTAAATATTCAAATCTGGATCCGAAACTGCCAACTTTATACCCTTCGAATCCTCTTTTACTATAAAAGTTGAAGGTCGGTTAACTGCTTTTACAAGACCTTTGTTAAGTATCACACTGGGATCAAAAATGGCATAAGCCGTGGTTGAATGAATGGGTGAACTTACTATGTGTGCTTTTTCATTTTGCTGAATAACAATATAGGCTTTTTGTTTACTATTCATTTCAGAGGCAAAATTTTCAATCTTCTGTCTATTGGCATCTATAAGCACGGCATATTCATAACTCGCATCTTCAGGAGCTGCACCGTGATCAAACAAAACAGTTGTAAAGTTTCCGGATACTGACTTTTTTCCCTGAAAATCAAGATTTGATTGTTCAATACGTTGAATATGCATTTTTGCATTTTTAGGTACCCGCGGAATATAATAACCCGTATTTCGTGAGTCTATCATCCACATTGGTTCGGTATTATCAGCAACTCCTTTATAGGGAACGTCAGAAATAATGCCCTTGCTCGTTATCAATTGATCCTTATTATCATTGATTTGATTTTGGAAAAGGGTGGTTTCTACAGGATAATCTTTTATTTTACTTTTAATATTTGAACCTAAACATACAATCATGTCGTCAAAAAAGAAATAGGTCTTTTTCCCTGTGAACGATTGTAAACCAAACATATCGTGTCCCTTGAAAGGAAAAACAAAAATACCATTTCCATCAACAGATTCTACTCCACCAACAAAAGCCTGATCAGAAAAAGGATATTCTCCACCTTCATCTTTGTGTTGTCCGGGTGAAGTTTTGATTTGATTATAAGGTAAATAAACCGATGTAACACCTGGCCAGTGATGCCAGTCGTAACCGCTCTGCCATACTCCTTCTTTGGGTTCTGTACTATCCAAACTTTTGGGATAACAAACATCGAGGTATCCATATGCAATAAATGTTGGGTATGCAAAATAGCTTGGGCCCCAACTTTCGTAGGGATACACATATTTGCTGTGTCCGCGAACTGTCGCCATCCAATTATTGTTTTCGCGTCGTGTCTCTACGCATGAATAAGACAGCATTCTGGTTTTGGCATAGTTGTATGGTTTAAATTGCCCCTTATCTTCCAATTTCTTCATCCAATAATTATCCTTTTCATTGGGCAATTCTTTACCTTTTATAACTTGTTTATAGAGACCAGCCATTTCAGAATCAAATGTTTTGGCACTAAGCGCAATCAAAGCTGGTGCGTCATAATAGTCTTCTAATAAATGTAGATTAGTAAATCGTATTGAAGCAAAGGCACGAGGAACCAATAGATTATTTGTGAAAAGGCAGTCAAAAAATGTTTTAACGACTTTCTTTACCCGATAAAAAGATGCCTCACTTGCCTCAAACGGAGAGTGGCTAAGTAAATACAAAGCTGCTGTTCCTCCGTGCATGGATCGTTCTCCGTATTCAAGCGTGTGTCCCGCATGATGAAAGGTGGTGCCATCCGGTTTATATGATTCATCAAGTGCATTCGCATAGGCTGAAGTTACATTTGAGAAAAAAGAAGAATAGTGTTTAAGATCACGAACCTTTTCAGGTGAATTTTTCATGGTAAGAGCTGCATACAATCGAGGCAATAATAAACCATTTGTATCATCTGAATCTGCTGCTTTTCTCCCCTTTACTCCATAAACCAAATCTTCACGATAAACTTGTCCAAAAGCATAAAACCACTTCATAACAGCAACTGCTTTATCGAGTCTATTGTTTTTCTCCAGCACAGTGCGCATTAAATATATGGCCGGACCGTACTCCCTAATTGAATAGGAATAATGATGAATCCAACCTAAACCTGCCCCTACATCAAATCCCTGATCTACACCATAATCAAATAAATTAATAAACATTTCTTCGAGTTTGGTTTTATTTTTTTTCTGATCAGTCGCTAGATATAATTTGGCTATATCTAGCATTGTCTTACCAAAATAATCCCAAGACATTATTTTGGCATTTATGTCATTTCCTAAACCCATTTCAACAAAATACTCCTTATATATAGTGCCTTTTACTAATGGACGACCATAAATAGCATTGCCAATACGTTTTATCTCAAATTTTTTATAGCGATTTACAACATTTTTAATTGACTTGCTTTTTAAACTTTTCTTTTCATATTCAGGAAGAATAAATTCTTCTACTTTTTTATTGAGATTATTTAATGCCAATTCTGTTTCAGAATCCATTTTTTTCAATGGAATTGATGGACGGAACTTAGAACAATCAAACATACGGTGTTCATAATTTGTAACCAAACGAGCGTGTGGTTTAATATAAGGCAACTGTGGATTTGGTCCTACGGTTTTAGGATTCATAGGCAACGAAAGTCCAATTGCATCAATATAAAATGTACCAGAACTTGTAGCTGGTGCAAGTATAGTCATTCTATCCATATCCGGACGCGGAATTCCACGCATATCACCACGGTCATAGATCACGGAAACGGTGCGCCAACCAACAAAATTGAGATTATAGTCAAATTCGCAATCAATAATATCACCACGTCCAAACTGAAAGGTCAAACGCCGTGCACTGGCAACTTCGTTGTAAATCCACATAAAAAAGCCGCGAGGAAATTCAAGTACCACCTTATTATCGTAACTTGAATGACCATCCATCAAATACTTATCTCTTCCAACAACTTTTAATTTAGATAAATCGCGCTGCGTGTGATAGCCAATGGGAGTATTATAAATCAAGGCGTCGTTTCCTATCCAATCCCATCGCAATGATTTATTTCCCTGCTTCACACGCAAGGTGTCAAGGCTTATTTTACCACCTCGGGTAGTGAGCGAAGGAGGAATACCTTCTTCGAAGCTTTCCATAACTTTGATCGGTCTTGTTTGGGCATTTACTTGTATCGTAAATAAAGTACAAATAAAAATTAGTGCTAATTGAATTACTATTGACTTCATGATATATGAATTATTGAATGAAATGTTTATTGGCTTAAGTTTTTATATTATTCTAAATAATAACATACTTCAGGCAAACGGTTTTTAATTTCTCTCCACGATAAATCACTTTTTTACCATTTACCGTATTAGAATATATATTTACTTTATCTCCTGCAAGTACAACATTAAACTCAATAGTTTTAACCAAACCTTCAAAAACCCCTTCCCGACTATTTATGGTTAATACTTTATTAGCATCATCCCAAAATATTTTTACAGTCGCAAATGCTCCTTTTTCGTAATCATAATTTGAACCATTATCATCATATAGAACAAATTCTGCATTAGCACCCGGATAGATGTACAGATCCATTTTATCCAATTTCTGAGTAGCAAATTTTAAATCGTTAGCTTTAGGAAGAATAGTACCAGCTTTTATATAAAGTGGAATGATATCAATAGGCGATTGTGCCTTAACAGTTGTACCTCCACTAATTTTTTTATTTGACCAAAAATCGAACCAATCAGATCCTTTAGGAATATAAACTTCTCGTGATGTTTTCCCGGGTTTTACAACAGGTGCCACTAAAATGGAGGGCCCAAACAAATACTCATCGTGAATATCCATCACCTTCTCATCTTTCATGAAATCCAAAAATAAACCACGCATCCAAGGCATGTTATTTGCATAGGCATTATAAGCTTGTGAGTAGATATATGGCATCAGATTATATCGTAATTTCAAATAATCAACTAAAATAGTTTCGGCCTTCTCACCATACGACCATACTTCATTTTCGGAACGTGTGCCATGTGCCCGGAATGTGGGACAAAAAGCACCATATTGAAACCAACGTACGTACATTTCGGGATAATCAGGATAATTATAGTTCATACCCTTAGGACCTTTCATTGAAGTCAATAAGTAATTTACCTTTGGTGCAACACGATCTTTTTGGAACCCTTGCCATCCTCCTATATCTGATGACCAGTATGGCATTCCGGAAGCACAAAAATTCACCCCGCAAGCAATCTGACGTTCAAGTACGTCCCATTCGGGGAAAATATCAGACGACCAGAATGTAGTTCCAAATTGTTGCGTTCCCAAATAACCACTTCGGGTAAGTACAAATACACGGTCGTCCAAATCTTTGCGATGACCTGTATAAATTCCTTTAGCATGACAATAGGGATATATATTATATACACGAGCTCCTAAGCCTGCATGCAGATAATAGTTATGCGGTATAATATCAGGTTCACTTTCATCCAGCCAATAGGAGTCAAAACCTTTTGAATTATAATTTTTATTGATTGTATTCCAGTACCATGCAGCAGCTTCCGGATTGGTATTATCGATTAATGCACCTCGGTCGTCCCAAGCGGTCCCATATACAGTATTGCCTTGGTTATCTCTCATTAACCATCCTCGTTTATTTAAGATATCGAAGTTTTTACTCTCCTTGGTAAATCGGGGCCAACACGAAATCATACAGTTGATGTTCATGCTTTTTAATTCTTTATTCATGGCTGTAGCATCGGGCCAACGATCGGTATTCATATCCAAATCACCTAAATGCGACCAATGGAACCAGTCAACAATCATGTAATCTATAGGATAGCCCTTTTCTCTGTATTTACGTGCAACATTTAATACTTCATCTTGCGTATTGTATTTTTGTTTACACTGAATATATCCTAACGATTTTTTAGGAGGAAGTGGTGCAAATCCGCACAACTTTCCATAGCTCTTGTATATTTCTGCTGTAGTATTGCCGTAAATTACATAGAACGAAATAGCATCGCCCATTTCCGAAATCCAAGTTGTTTTCCCATTTACACCACAAGCCACGGTTGATTTAGAAGGATTGTCGTAAACCAGTGCATAATTTTTATTGGTCAACATGAAAGGAATTGCTATCACTTCACCTTCTTTAGTTTCGTAATCATGTGCCATTGGAACCACTTTACCCTTGTAATCAAGCCAGCCGTTTTGATGCTGTCCTAATCCAAAATAATGTTCATCATCCGGTGCTTCAAAAGATAAGGTAGTAGCATATGACTTTTCACCATGTATAATGTTGCTTTTCATCATCATTTCAGCCGTTTCTAAAAACTTATTACCATTAACATCCAGGAAGGCAATTTTCCCTTCAATTGGGATAATATGTACATCCACATTTTTGGATTTAAAATGGTGATCGCGTCCTCCATGAGTAATATTGTAATCCACATCAACTATTTTCTGCGAAGGCAAAATCCCCCAGCCAGGAAGGGTCTTGTTATTATAAGTTGGGTAATACGCAAAATGAACAATATTTTCGGAATAAAATGTCAGTTCAGCAAAACCCTCTGCACAATCCATGTGAAGTTTATCTTTTTGTTGCTCTATCTTAACAAAACGATTAGGGGAGATGATTTTAGATTGTGCATTTCCCATCAAGGATATTGCAAAAAGTAATATTATTGTTGTAAATAATTTATTCGTTTTCATAATATGCATAAATATTTATTTTCTAATAATTAACCAGAAATTTTTACCCATTATAAACGACAGACTAATAGAGAATAACTTTTTTATGATTTTCATATACTATAAATTAGTTCTATAATTTACTATTGATAACATATGTTTTAATTATAGTTATTCCCTTTAAATTATAATGTTTAACAACAGACATCTCCTATTTCGAATGTATCAGTTGAGTATACCAATTTCTAAGATTAATAGTAGATGGCCTATCATCCAAAAACATAGCTGTAGCATGAGACTTTAAACCAGAACTTGCATAACTAACGTTTATACCCGCTTCTTTAAACATAGCTTTTAATTCTTCTTGATTATTATCAGTTTCGAATACCGGGCGATTTTTAATTCGTTTTGCGCGTTCTTTCGCTCCTACCATGCTGGCACCATGCCAGCCATCACCATCATAGTGTTGGCAGACATGAAACCCTTTCCACAAAGCAGCTATAGTGTCATTTCTTAATCCAATGTAACCACAGGCAATTGCTCCACGCGAAAAACCTGTTAGTACAATATTATCCTTATCACCTCCAAACTTAGATACAATTTCATTTACCATTTTTAATGTATAATCCACAGTATTATCGGCATTTCCCCAACCATCTTCAATATTTTTCTTTAAGTTATAATCCACAAAAGGGACACTCACCCAAATTACTTCCTCATTTTTACTCATTCCATATCCAATAGTACATTGTTCAGGACGCCCAGTGGAATGCACACTGCCAGTGTAATATAAATTTCCAGGGAATTCGACAATTACGGGATATTTTTTATTCCGATTCCATGTTTTAGGCAAATACAATGCGCTATATATTTGCGTTCCTGCATTTTCAGCTAATTGAAAACGTGTACGTTTTCCTGCTCCAAATGTTCCTATTTCCATGTTTGCCACCTCCATACGTTTAGATGGCATTATCCAGTTTTTAGCCACGCCACTACATATTAAATGTTTGATTTGAATTGAAGCTCCTACAGAAGCTTTTGAAAACATAACCTCAATTTTTTGTATGCGTTCAGGATTAAGTTTTGGTGTACCATCTGCATAATTTGCACGCAGATTACATTGAAATTTCATACTTTCTCCCGGTTCAATACTTGCTTTTCTACCAACAGCATCCCATCCTAAATCAGGGACAACCCAAAGTATTATTTCTACAATATTAGTACTCGTATTAGTTATTTCGGCCTCTATAAACTTGGTATTACTGAGATTCCAACCTATTTCAGGTGCAGGTATCGCAACAGAAGCATAGGTAGATTTTTTCGTTTGTAGCATATTTAATGCTACTTCTCCATTTTCCTGAAACAATTCAATTTCTACTCCGTTTTTTATAAGAATGTCTGTATTCTTAATATGAGACCAAAGTTCTTCAGTAGCATTTAATTGTATAGAAATTCCTAAAAGTAAGAATATAATTATCGTATTAAATTTTTTCATTAAATTAAATTGTAGTACTATCACTTTTTAGACCATTAACCTTAATTTTTAAGTCAATATTTTTTAAAGTTTTTAATTTTCTTATTCTCTCTAATAAGCCTTCATTAATGCCT
>Ga0172378_10006087_pt1 | contig 11271 bp, 8 predicted proteins | sample GrowelOW332metaG_FD_119755 | JGI IMG/M metagenome (GOLD analysis project Ga0172378, IMG submission 119755) | Groundwater microbial communities from an aquifer near a municipal landfill in Southern Ontario, Canada - Pumphouse #3_1 metaG | ecosystem: Environmental > Aquatic > Deep subsurface >... | reverse complement strand
GGCCCTGCGTTCTGTTTCAATCCCAGCTCGTCAATGCTACACTCCTCGCTGGGCTCATACTGATGACAACCATGCTTGGGTTGAAGTTTGGATTGAGGGGAAAGGGTATCATCTTGGAGCTGCCGAACTTCAGCCAGAACTAAATATGGCCTGGTTTGATGCTCCTGCAAAAAGGGCTATGATGGTTCATACAACTGTTTTTGGTGCAAATTATAAATCGGAAGAAGAAATTAACTATGGAACTGACTTATATACAAAAATTAATCTTCTTCCCAACTATGCACCAACAAAAAAGATTTATGTTAGGATTAATGATATTGGAGGAGATGCTGTTGAAGATGCCGAAGTAGAATTTGGTTTATATAATTATGCGGAGTTTTATCCCATTGCACAAAAGAGAACTGATATCAATGGGTTAACATATCTAACAACTGGATATGGGGATTTAATGATTTGGGCAAATAAGGGAATAGAATATTCTTATAAGAAAATATCTGTTAAGGAAGTAGATACAATCTCTTTAGTTTTAGTGCCTAATAAAAATTTAGAATATGAAGAATTCTTAGAAATAACTCCTCCTATTCAAAGAGCAATTACAACTATTTCGAGCGAAAAAGTTGATAATAATGCAAAAATGTTATCTTATGAAGATTCTATTCGTAATGCATACATAGCAACATTTCCAAATGATGAAGCTATAAAAAATTTATGCTCAGAGCTTCTAATTTTTGATTCCTCTGATGTTTCAAAAGTAATAAAAAATAGTTGGGGAAACTATAAGGCGATTGAAGAATTTTTGAAAGAGAACAAAAACATATCTGAAGCTATGACAATGTTGAACCTTATTTACGAAAAAGATCTTAGAGACACCCCAAAGGAAATTCTTCAAAGTCATTTGAACATTTACCTAAAGACAAAAACCAACCTACAATATTCCAAAGAAATAATTGATAATTACATTCTCAACCCAAGAATTCAATTAGAATTAATTACTCCGTGGAGAGAATATATATACACAAACAAAAAAGAAATTTTTGGAGAAGAAGAATTTTCATCCCCAATACAAATAGCAAAATGGATAAAAGAGAATATTAAACTCAACTCAAATGACAATTACTATAATTGTCAAATATCCCCAAAAGGAGTAATTCATTTGAAAGAGGCAGATAAAGTATCTATGGAGATTCTATTTGTTGCAATTGCAAGAACATTTTCTTTCCCTGCGAAATATGATTGGGCAACAGGTAATGCACAATTTTATGAGAATGGGGAATGGATAGTTGCTTTTTCTCAAGAGAAAGATAATGTTGGGATAGAAATTGACAATAAAAATAAACAAAAAAGTATTTTGCATGTTCATAATAATACCTCAACAAACAGGATAAAGCCAGAATACTATTCTCATTTTACTTTTGCAAAGTTCATTGATGGAAAATTTGTAACTCTTGACTATGAATATGATCCTAAATTCAAACAATTCCCTGAACAATTAACATTGGAGCCAGGATACTATCGCTTACTTACTGGCAATCGTGCAAATGATGGATCAGTATATGTTAAAACTAACTATTTTGAATTGAAGCCAAACAAAACTTATGACATTTTTGTTGAACTTAGAGAAATTCCTCAAAAACTTGTGATTGAAGGAAAGATGAAAATGAATAATAAGATTAAACTTCAAAATAAAGAGAAAACAACTTTGTCTCAATTAGCCAACAACAAAGGATTAGTTATTGCAATTCTTGATCCTCAAACAGAACCAACAAAACATATAATGGTGGATATTCCGCTTTTCAAGGAAGAATTTGACCAATGGGATGGAGGTATTCTGTTTTTAGCCCCGGAAGATAAACTAAGAGGTGACTTTTTGGAAAAGAATTATAATAACCTGCCTCAAAGATCTGAATTTGCTATTGACAAAAATAATAAAATTTTAAAGCAGGTAATCAAATCAACAAAGAAAGAAATAAAAGATAATCTTCCTATTATTCTATTAATTACAAAAGAAGGAGATATAGTTTTTATTTCAGACGGTTATAGAATTGGAGTTGGAGAAAACTTGATTAAAACGATTTACCAATTAGAAGCAACAAAATGAGAAATATAATTTTAAAAAAATCAATTTATTATATCCTTTTTACCTTTTTACTATCCGCATTATTTAGCACAAAAATAATGGCTCAACCTGTTAAAAGCAAAGTTAAATCATCCAATCAACCTTGGCAATATGGCTTAAGAGCAGGGGCAAGTTACGATATAGCAACTCTCCAACAAGGTGCAAATTATAAAATGGGATGGAAGGCTGGATTGGTTGCAGAAAAACGATTGGTGTATAATATGTATTTCCAACCTTCATTATCTATCCAAAACAAAGGATATAGTTATGAAAGACCTTTTTACGATAAAGCAGATATTAATGCATACTTAATTGAAGGTGTTGCAGGATTGTTGATGAAATTTGGAGACGAAAAAATAGGAAGAGGTTTCATCATTTCTATTTCACCATATTTTACCTATGGTGTTGGAGGGAAATCTTCATTTGAAGATTTAAGAGACACTACAACTAATAACTATTATGGGAAAATTACAGAAAAGACCTTTTCAGATAATAGGATTAAACCATTTGATTTAGGGTTTCAATTAGGCATTGGATACGATATCAATCATAATTGGGAAATAGGTGGCAATTATATATTCGGGCTACAAAGGATGATGAGCTATACAAACTTCCGATGGAAAGGCTTTCAAGTACACCTAACCTATTTCTTATAAAAAAAATCTAAACAACAGCCCTCAAAAATATTTTGTTTTATATAGAAAATTGATGGCGACAATCCTTTTTTTGTAAGTTGCTCAGCTATTTAGTAACAATACGATTTAGTTCGTTTGAAATGATTTGTTTTATCCTTTCTAAGGTCTTTTGTTCTGAAAGAAGGATTAGTTGATTGTCAATATCTTCTTCTTTTCTTAGATTTTCTTTTATGAGGTTAATTTTCTTTTCTAACTTATTTAGTTTAAGGCTTAAAAGACTTTCTTTTATATTTAAATTAAGTCTTTCTGGGCTTTCTGGATTAGGAATTGTTATTTTCCATTTTGTTTCCCATAAATCACTAACACTATAATTATTAATTAAGAGTGTTGTGACAAGGTTTTGAATTTCTTTATCCTGATTATTGGTAAAGAAATTAAGATTAGGGATTTGACCTTCTTCAATTAAATAATCTTTATACAAATCAAATATTTTTTGGTATAATTGATTATCAAAACTAATTTGATCAGTTGAAATATCCCCAATCAAGTAAGCTGCCACTAAGAATGTTTCATCCGTTTTTTCTCCATCCTCTCCTACTACAGTTTGAGTTGTTTCTTTATCTCCATAATTTAGAAGTAATGATATTATCTTTCTTTCTTGTGCCTCATCAGGAAAAGTCTCTGGAAGAATTTGTTTTTCTGCCTTAGGATTGGTTAAATAATCAGAACCATCATCTTCTTTTGGAATAAAGAAATCCTCTGGAGGCAGTTCTGAAGAATTTTCTGGTCTCTTATCTTTTTCTTCTTTTCTTTGTTTGAAATATCTTTCTCTTAATAATTTATTGAGTTCATTATTGAGTATTTCCTCCTTCATTTTTAGGAGCGAGGAGCATTGTTGAATATAAGCTGCTTTCTCAATATTATCAGGAATAAGACTAATTGTATTTATTATTTCTTTTATTAATGAACTTCTTTTAAAAGGATCATCCTTTGCATCTTCTAAAAGGAGATGAGTTTTGAATAGAATAAAGTTCTCTGCTTTCTCGGTAATATATTTTTTAAACTCTTCTTGAGGAAGTTTCCTGCAATAAGAATCTGGGTCTTCTCCATCAGGAAATAAAACAATTTTTACATTTAGTCCATTCTCAACAAAAAGATCAATTGCACGAAAAGCTGCTTTTATCCCTGCTGAGTCTCCATCATAAAGGATTGTAACATTCTTTGTATATCGTTTTATTAATCTAATTTGTTCAATTGTAAGGGCAGTTCCTGATGATGCAACAACGTTTTCAACATTATTTTGAGAAAGCATAACAGCATCCATATTTCCTTCAACCAAATAGCAAAGGTCTTGCTTAACTATCTCATTCTTTGCTAAATGAAGTCCAAATAATACTTTACTCTTAGAATAAATATCACTTTCAGGAGAATTAACATATTTTGCTTTTGTCTTTTCAGAAGAAAGAACACGACCTGTGAAACCTAATGGACGACCTCCAATATTATAGATAGGAAAAATTACTCTTGCTCTAAATCTATCATACTGAATATGGGTTTCCTCTTTTGCAATAGTAAGTCCAGATTTAATTAATACCTCATCAGTATATCCATTCTTTTTAGCATATTCTGTAAACTCTGACCACTTATCCTTACAATAACCTAATCCCCAGCGTTTGATTGTTTCTTCTGTTAATTCTCTTTCAATAAAATAGCTTAGACCTATGGTTTTCCCTTCGGCATCGTTGAAAAGAATATCTGCAAAATATTTTTGAGCAAATTCAGTAACATGAAACAAACCTTCCTTTTCGTCCTGGAGAGTTTTTGCTTCATCTGTAAGTTCCTCTTCTTGAATATCTATTCCATATTTGTTTGCAAGAAAACGTAGAGCCTCTGGATAAGAATAATGTTCGTGTTTTATCAAGAAGTTAACAGCATTGCCTGCTTCTCCACAACCAAAACATTTAAAAATACCTTTTGAAGGACTAACAGTAAAAGAAGGAGTTTTTTCGTTATGAAAAGGGCAGCAACCAATATAATTAACTCCTCTTTTTTTCAATGGAACAAAGGCATTAATCACATCAACAATTTCTGTTGCATCAAGTATTTTTGAAATATCTTCTGGCTTAATCATCTCTGCAAAAATACATTTTTATTTTATTTTATTACCTTTGCCAATTCAAAACAATGAAAAATTATTATGATAAGCTATTTAAAGAGGAACTATTCTTGGTTTATAATTATCTTTTTCGGATTAATTTATTTTCTTTTTCTTTCAAATAATCCAACCTCAGATTCATATTCTAATGCGTTTTCTTCAATAACTTCTCAAGAGCTATTTCGTCCTCATCATCTTCTTTACAGTGCTTTTGGGTATTTAATATATTTGCCTTTCCAAATAACAAACATTGAGCCTATTAAGATATTCCAATTTGTAAACGTTTTGTTTGCATTATCTTGTTTGACTGTGGTAAGAATAATGTTACATAGAATTCATTCAAAAGAAACTATAATTGCGGCTTCAGTTGTTTTTCTTGGTTCCTGTTTTGGGTTTCAACGTTTTGCCATAGATAATGAATGCTATATTATTCCTTTGTTTTTCACTCTATTAGCTATGAATTTTGTTCAAAGTTTTCTAATGAGGAATCGTTCCTATAAAGTTATTCTATGTGCTTTAGCTTGTTCAATAGGGTGTTTATTCCATCAAATTGTAATCTTTGCTTGGGTTTCTTCTTTTCTTATTTTTGTGTTTAATGGGAAATGGAGATTTATTACCCGCTTTATTTTTATAAGTTTAATAATTCCAATTACATATTCTTTAGTTGTTTACTTTCAAGAAGGAAATCTAAGCTTTAGTTCTTTGATAAATTTTGTTTTATATGATTATAGGAATTCAAATGCAGAAATGCCTATCTTAAATAATGTAATTATCTTGTCTGCAATAAGTTTAGTTAGAACCTTTATTCAAGTTCATGGTTATATTTTTCAATTTATTTCTTTGCATCCAACAATTTGTATTCCAATGATAATTATTGCTTTAAGTTTTCTTGTATATGGGATAATATATTTGTTTAAGCTGAAAAATAGACAATTAACAATATTTCAAGAAAGACGCTTTGTAAGATATTGTTGGGGGATGTTAATTCTTTACTTTGGATTTGCCGCTTTTTCAAATGGAAATGCTGAGTTTATGGTAATAATTCCTTTTCTAATTGTATTCTTAGCAGTTTATTATTTCGAAAATCTTCTTGGAGCATTGTTTGGTTTGGGATTATTTATGTATGTTTGGAACTTATTTTTTGGTCTTATCCCGATGGCTAATATGAACTTAAGCTCTAATAAAGAAATAGTAAATCTTATTCTCAATGAGCCTAATGCTGTATTTGTTCTTAAAGATAAGGTTGCGGTGGATAACATATTTGCTTATCAACAAAGAAAAGAAAATAAAAGCAATACATATAAAATTTCGGAGATAACACCGCAACAATTTGATTCTTGGGTAAAAGAAAACAGAACTATTTATACAGACTATTTTGGAGGAAAGGATTTGGCTTCAAGAGCTACAATTGCAGAAAATTATAATAATAGAATTAAATCTTCTAACCCAATAATTAATAACAAAGAACAATTCCGCCCAAAATATAAATTCAATTCTCTTGGTTCAGAAAAAGAAATTTGGACTTTTATTAGTAATTTTGCTCATTAAAATAATTTTTAAATGAAAGAATACATAATTGCAACCAATAATAAACACAAGGTTGAAGAAATACAAAAAGCCTTAGGTGATAAAATTAAATTAGTTACTTTGAAAGAATTGGGTTGCAAGGAAGAAATCCCCGAAACTGCAGACACTCTAAAAGGGAATGCTAAGCAAAAGGCAGAATATATTTATAATAAGTTTGGAAAGGATTGTTTTGCAGACGATACTGGACTTGAAGTTGAAGCCTTAGATGGTCGTCCTGGTGTTTATTCGGCTCGTTATGCTGGCGAAGGATGTAGCTTTGAAGATAATATTGATAAGCTCCTTGAAGAAATGGATGGCAAAACTAATCGTAAGGCATGTTTTAAAACAGTTATTTGTTTGATTGAAAACAAAGAAGAATTTTATTTTGAGGGCAAATGTGAAGGTTCAATACTAACAGAACGTTATGGCAAAGGGGGATTTGGATATGACCCTGTCTTCGTTCCAAAAGGCTATGGAGAAAGCTTTGCAGAGATGTCTTTGGACGAAAAGAATAAAATTAGCCATAGAGGACTTGCAGTAAAAGAATTAGTTAAGCATCTATTAAAGAAATAAAAGAATGGTAATTACAGAGGAAAGTATTAGGGATAATCGCATTATGGAAGTTGCAAAAGCTATGATGTGTGCAGCCAGAACTGCTCCTAAGGCAAGAGGAATTGATAATCTTGTTATTGCAACAATAACTAATGATGATATAATTAAGCTTTCGGAGCATACAAAGAAAATGTATGAAACTAATAATCAGCCTTTCTTTCTTCGTGATTCAGAAAACATTTTAAAAGCAAGAGCAATTGTATTGATAGGAACGAAGATATCAACAATAGGTTTGAACTGTGGATTATGTGGATTTCCAACTTGTGAAGAAAAACTATCCAACAAAAAATTTCCATGTATGTTTAATTCTAATGATTTAGGAATTGCAATTGGAAGTGCCGTGGGGATAGCCTCAGACAATAGAATTGATAGTAGGATTATGTATTCGGCGGGAATTGCCGCAAAAGAACTTTCTCTTTACGGAGAAGATGTTGCTTACGGTTTTGCTATTCCTCTTTCTGTTTTGGGCAAGAATCCATTCTTCGATAGACCAACCGTTTAAAATTATATAAAGATAAAAGAATAAAAAGATATATTTATGTTAGAAATTAATAAGATAAGACTCAATAAAGAAAAGGTAATTGAACTTTTAAGAGTAAAGAATTTTAAGGATGCAGAAGAAAAAATCAATAATTTAATTGATTTGGACGAAAAGAAACGTCAAGTCCAAAAACTATTAGAAGATATAAAAGCCGAGCTTAATGTTAAGTCAAAAGAAATCGGACAATATATGAAAGATGGCTCTAAGGAAATGGCAGAAAAAGCAAAGACAGAAGTTGCAAACCTTAAAGAGAATTCAAAAGATTTAGAAAAAGAACTATCAGAAAAAGAGCAAGAAATAGAAGGATTATTACTCTCAATCCCCAATCTACCCCACTCTTCAGTCCCTAAAGGAAAGACAGCCGAAGATAATATTGTGGAATATATTGATGGGAAAATACCAAAACTTTGGGAAGGAGCCACCCCTCATTGGAACTTATGTGCAAAGTATGATATTGTTGATTTCGAATTAGGCAACAAAATAACTGGTTCTGGTTTCCCTGTTTATAAAGGAAAGGGGGCAAAACTACAAAGAGCCCTCATTAATTTCTTCTTAGATGAAGCAGTAAATAGTGGATTTGCAGAAGTTCAACCTCCACTAATGGTAAATGAAGCTTCAGCTATGGCAACTGGACAACTTCCAGATAAAGAAGGACAAATGTATGCCATTCCTCTGGATGGTTTCTATATGATTCCAACAGCAGAAGTCCCTATTACAAACATATTCAGAGATGTTATTGTTTCAGAAAAAGACTTCCCTATCTGTAAGACTGCTTATTCCCAATGTTTTCGTAGAGAAGCTGGCTCTTACGGAAAAGATGTTAGAGGATTAAATCGTCTTCATCAATTCGATAAGGTTGAAATAGTTTGTATAGATCACCCTGATCATTCTTATGAGCAATTGGAAATAATGAAAAAACACGTAGAAACCCTTCTCCATAAACTTGAACTTCCTTTCCGAGTTCTTCGTCTTTGTGGTGGAGATATGAGTTTTACATCAGCTCTTACCTTCGACTTTGAAACCTATTCTGTTGCTCAAGATCGTTGGTTAGAGGTAAGTTCTGTTTCAAACTTCGAAACCTTTCAGTCAAATCGCTTAAAGCTTAGATTTAAAAATCAAGAAGGCAAAACACAATTAGCTCACACTCTTAATGGTTCTGCTCTTGCTTTGCCTCGAATAGTGGCCTCTTTATTAGAAAATAATCAAACTCCAGAAGGAATAAGAATTCCTAAAGCTCTTATTCCATACACTGGATTTGAAATTATAGATTAAATCTTTATTTTGAGCAGACACGCAGGTCTGCCCCTACATTAAAAATTGTAACCGATGGGAAACATAAATGGATTGCAAAATATTTCAAGCTTTTTTTCAGATACGGAAAGAATGCCTTTGCTGTTTCTTGGACATGGAAGTCCTATAAACGCAATAGAAGAAAATGAATTTGTAACTGGTTTTCGTGATATTGCAAAAACAATACCTAAACCAAATGCTATCTTATGTATATCTGCTCATTGGTTTATTAAAGGCACAAAAGTAACTTCAATGGAAATGCCTAAGACTATTCATGATTTCTATGGATTTCCACAAGAATTATATGAAGTGCAATACCCAGCAAAAGGAAGCCCAGTTTTAGCCAATGAAGTTAAAAATCTATTAATGCCAGATTTGGAAGGATTAGATTATGATTGGGGCTTAGACCATGGTGCTTGGTCTGTTTTAAGACATTTATATCCAAAAGCTGATATTCCCGTTGTTCAACTAAGTATAGATTATTCTAAAGAGGCTGATTTTCATTTTCTTTGTGGCTCAAAACTCCAATCCTTAAGGGATAAAGGTGTTTTGATTATTGGAAGTGGAAACATAATTCATAATCTCAGGATGGTTGATTATGAGAATTTTGATAAAGATAACTATGGATATGACTGGGCAAAAGAGGTAAGAGAAAGTATAAACAGCAAATTATTGGAGGGTGATTTCGAGCCACTTATAAACTATAAAGAAAAAATACATCACTCCAATAAAGCAATCCCTTCTCCAGATCACTATTTACCACTGATTTATATTTTGGGAGCTAAGTACAAAGAAGAGAAAATTAACTTTTTCAACGATAAATTGGTTGGAGGAAGCCTTAGTATGACAAGCCTCTTTATTCAATAATAATTGGTTATGCAAATTTAAACTAAGTTTTATCCCAATTATACTTTATTTGGAAATAACCAAACCTTGTTTAGAACTTTTTTAACTTGATTTAAATCTCATATCATGGCATGAAGTGACAAAGATCATGCCATGATATCGTAAACATCATGCCATGATTCCAGCAAGATCATGGCATGATTCTGACATTTAAATCAAGTTAAAATAGTTCAATACTTTGTTTTGTTAGTTGTAAACCTTGTTTTCTTGCTTTTAAGTCTTGTTTATTTTCATATAAAAGCAATTTTTTTTACCCGTTCTGTAACTTTTTCATATCTTCGCTTGTCTTATTGATGTTAAACTTTAGTAGAGTAAAGAATGATTTTGTTAGGGCGGCTGAAAATGTCGCCCGAAACAAATTTAAAAACTTTTATGACAGAGAAAGAATACAACCTTTGTGTGGATAATTTTGGTGATTCTGTGTTTCGTTTCCTTATAAAAAATATTAAGGATAGCGATTCTGCAAAGGATATTCTTCAGGATACGTTCACCAAACTTTGGGAAAAGAAATCGGATGTGGACTTCTTTAAGGCTAAATCTTACATCTTTACTACTGCTTACCACACTATGATTAATAATATAAGGTATGATTCTCAAAAAGATGGCCTCACTGGGACTCAAAGTTTTGAGAAGAATGGTTATAACGACATAAATGAGGTGTTAAATAGAGCTTTAGAACGGTTGCCTGAGGTACAAAAAGCGGCCATTTTGCTGAGAGATTATGAGGGTTACGCCTATAAAGAGATTGGAGAGATACTTTCTTTAACTCAGGAGCAGGTTAAAATTTATATTTTCAGGGCAAGGGTGAAATTAAAAGAGTATATTGGATCAATAGATAATATTATTTAGAATTATGATAACAAAAGACAATTATGAAGCATTCTTTTTAGACTTTCTTGAAGGCAACCTTTCAGAGAAAGACAAAAAAGAATTGGAGGTTTTCCTCAAGAAGAATCCTCAGCTTGAAAAAGAGCTTAAGGCTTATGATGGGAATTTATTTCTTAAGGCTGATTTGGATGTTAGATTTGAAGAGAAAGAATCATTAAAACGAAAGAAAGCCGCAATTTTTCCTCTATGGGCAAGATACTCTTCTGTTGCAGCTGTATTTTTACTTCTAATTACTATTTCCTTTGAGCTTTTTCATACTGAGGATTTGAAAACAAATTCAACAATATCTTCTCCAATTGTACAAGTAATGAAGAAATCGGTGGTTGAAAATAAAGAAATTAAAACAGAAAAAGCAGAAAACTCTAAGCAAATAAGTCATTATAGAAGAGTAAACAAGCCAAAAGCAATTGCTAAAACAGAGACCAAGGAAGCAACAAAAGATACAATTTTAGAAACAGAACCTAAGATTATTCTTTCAAATAGCATGGTTGTTTATGAGGTAGATAACTTAATTGCTTATAAACAGGATGAAGAGTGGGACGAAAAAGACATTATAGAGGTT
>Ga0172378_10006085_pt1 | contig 11272 bp, 18 predicted proteins | sample GrowelOW332metaG_FD_119755 | JGI IMG/M metagenome (GOLD analysis project Ga0172378, IMG submission 119755) | Groundwater microbial communities from an aquifer near a municipal landfill in Southern Ontario, Canada - Pumphouse #3_1 metaG | ecosystem: Environmental > Aquatic > Deep subsurface >... | reverse complement strand
GTATAATTCATATGCGTTTGATTTTATTTTTACTTTCATCTTTCTATCCTCCCTTATACTCTTATTTATAATTATTATAGCACAGTTGAATCAAAAAAGATACATAAAAAAGAGTTGTATAGCATAAGTTTTCTTTTAAAAATCTAAGAAAACCAGCTTTACAACTCTAGTTATTTTATCTTTCGTAATACATAAAATAATGCTCATAGATATTTTTTTCGTCAACAGTTCCAATTTGTGGAATGTCTGCTGTCCAAATATCTAAATCGATTTCTGGTGCATATGTGTCTACTTCAAAATCTTGTTCAATTACTGTTTGAATAAGACAATCTGCATATGGTAAAAACTGTTTATAAATTGACTCGCCGCCAATAATAAAAGTATTTTTAACTTTTACATAATCAAAAGCTTCACGAATATTATTAAAAACTACAACGCCTTCTGGTTGAAAATCTTTCTGAGAAGTGACAACAACATTTTCTCTTCCTGGTAAAGGTTTACCAATCCCTTCAAATGTTTTTCTTCCCATAACTACTACCCCGCCTAAAGTTCTTTCCTTAAAGAATTTCATATCTGCTGGAAGTTTCCATGGAATTTTATTTTCGTACCCAATTCCACCATTTCTATCTTGAGCCCAAATTAAAGTTATCATATGATTTCCTCCTTAATCTTCAAAGAAATGTTTATCACAAACAGCTAAATATTCACTTTTCTCTTCTAGGAATATATCTCCGCTTTTAGCAACTTTTCCATTGACGATTCGTGCATTATGTCTTGCAACTCGTAAACATCTTGGATTGTCACAAGGTTTAGGTAACAAATAGATTTCATCTGAATCCAAGCGATCAATTAAATATTGAGCCGATTCAAAACGAATATCTTGGAATGTTAAATCTAATCCATAAAAATAAATTACAATTCCATCTTTTTTATCGAGCATTTCAATAATTTCTTCAACTTGTTTTCCGGAAAGAAATTGGCTTTCATCTATATAAACATAAGTTGTTTTACCTTCTGGAATTAATCTATCCATTTCTTTAATTATATTTTCTGCTGTATCTTGATTATAAAGATTATAAGAAGGAATTTCCCATCCATTCCTGCTAGTAATTACTCCTGGTGTTCCAGTAGTTTCTACTAAATTTGCTGCAAATGCAATTTTGTTTTCAACATTACTATTGAAATCCTCAATTAACATTCGTGATTTACCCGCGCCCATTAAACCTGTAATAAAAAATATTTCCATTTTATCTTTCCTTTCTTATTGCTTATATTAATTATATCTGTGAATATAAAAACGTAAAGAAAAAAGCAAATTGTTTTACAACAACTTGCCCCGTACGATATAATAAATTTATAAAGTTATTTAATATCTAAATATTGTTCATTAATAAGAGCTCTTAATTTTAGTTTAAGTTTATTCAAACGCTGATTTGCTCCTTGGCGGGAAATATTATGCTTATCAGCGTAATTTTGAACTGAGTGATTCTTAACATCGACAACCATCTTGAAGATTTCTTTTTCATCTTCAGTTAAATTACCTTTAATTAGTGTAACCAACGCTTGAAAATCTAAGTCGTCGATTGATGCTGCTTCATCTTCATAAACATCAGAAAGTTGCATTCCCTCTGCATTCAAAGGAGCATCTAAAGAAACTAATCCAGCATGTTGATTTTTTTGAGAGTATCTTGAATAAGTAGCATCACGCTTGCCCTTGCGTAATTTGTTGAAAATATATGTTGAAAAACAATATCCAGTATCTGGATCATACTGCTCAAAAGCTTTCCATAATTCTAATTCTAAAATCTGCATAAAGTCATCTTCCTCGACTTTGTTATAATCAGATTGGAGATTTGTTCGACGCATAACTTTAATCATCATCGGATAAAACTGTTCTCGTACTTCTTCGTATTTCATTTGAACTTTTTGCCCGCTTGAGAAAATAATTAATTTTGTTCCGTTTTGTGATTCTATTGATTCTACCATTGCTACGTTTGTCATCTTGTATATGCCCCTGTCTGATTGCTATTTTTTTGTACATTATTATTATATCAGCAATAACAGAAACGTAAGTTTAAATACGAAATATTTTGATAAAATGAACATTCTTTTTTCAAAGCTTTAGCAGCTTGTATTCCTGAGCGGACAAAAATCCAGCTGGTCTTTATTTACTGATCAGCTGCAAAACTTGGCACAAGTTAACAGAAAAATTACAGTTCTTCAATATTATGTATTTAGCATCTCGTTTGTGCTTCTTACTTTATATATTTATTATAGTATGGTTCATTAGAAAAAGATACAGTTACTTTATAAAAAGTAAATATTTTTTAAAAATGGTGTTAATATTGTACGCACTTTAGACACAACTATAAAAACATATCATAAAATACACATTTTATTAGAATTAAAAATCAGCCGCAATAACTCAGTCTTCATATCAAGCTTATATCGATCCTCTATCGCATTTTACTTAATTTATGTAGTTTTCAAAATAATATAGCATTAGAATATGATACGGATTAAATATGGAGCTAAAAAAAGAAGAGCCCTAAAAAAGGCTCTTTAATATCGATTCTAGCTGCTCTACTGGAACATCTGGATCGTCATGATAGTAATTATTAATAACATAATCAGTTGCTTCAATAATTCCCGCAAAATCCTTTCGATCAGAATCTACTCGACGAATGATCTCATTTTCATCATCTCCGCGCTTTATTGCTCGGTCAATTCTGATAAAGTCTGGACATTCAATAAAAATAGAAACAATTTTTTTAGGATAATCTTCTAGTGATTTTACTAAACCTGCATATCCAGCTGGATCTAAAATAATAATTTGCTTTTCTTCTAACTCAATTAAGTGGGCAGGAATTCCGTATTGCCATACATCTCCATCAGCATTAATGAATACTCTTGGAGCAATAATCTTACCACAGCTTTTTAAATAATCAAAACTTTCATCACCAACAAAATAATAGTCTTGCCCCTCTATTTCATTTGGTCGTTTTGGTCGAGTGGTCATAGTAACAAGTTTCTTATATGGATCAGTGAAAGCTTCTTTAAATAATGTTGTTTTACCAGAATTACTTTTCCCAAGAATAACTACGATCATTTTCCATCATCCTTTTGTTATTAGTAAATTCATAACTAATTAATATAAATCCAACAATTGTAAAGAACCATTCTCCCCAACCGAATTCAATATTGAACATAGCTCTGAACACAGTCATTAAAATAACTAAACCTAAATACTTAACAAAATTAAATTCCATATTATTCTACCTCCACTAATTCTAAACGATATTCACCACCAAGCATATCTACTCGTTCTTCTTTTAAAATTCCAACTAAACCAATAATCAAATATTCATCTAAATCACTAATTGTTTTACCTTCATAAAAGAAATTTAACAAAGCTTCAAACGTTGGTTTTTCCTTATATAATTTTTCTAAATTATTATCTGGTTGATCATAATTATTTGCAATTGAAAAAATAGCCCATACTTTCATTTGTTTTCCTCCATATGCAAGACAGAACTATCAACATAAATAATAAAATCTTGACTTAAATTTATTTTAACTTCAAAATTAATTCCAAAAATTGTTTGTGGTAAATTTTGGCTTATTCCTTGCCCTTTGGTTAATTGATTATAAGCTTTTTCACTAATTTCAATTTTTATATCATCTCTAGAAAAACCAGATTCCTTTGCTGCCGCATAAATGAACATTTCAGTTCTTTCTAATTCACTTCCAATACGATTAATAAGTTCAAACATTATTTTGCCTCCTGGAAATAATAAATATCTTTTGTGATATATGATTCATTTTTTTCATACATTGCCATATTTACCCATTTATTTTTCTTGATATTATATATGAGTTCACCATTTAGATTAACAAACCATTCATTTGTTGTAATCTTTTCACCATCGAGAGTAACAAAAAACAATGGATTAGAGATACAAGCATAAGCTCTTTCTCCCATATTATTTTTTGGTTTATCTGGATGATGAATAGATCTAAGATGTTCAGTGTTTAAAACTCGTGCAATATTCATTTTATATAGCAACCCTTCCAAATACTTCTTCAAATTCTAATTCAATTCGAGTTACATGGGTATCTTTTAAAAACACGGTTTCTTTTTCATATTCATGATAATCTGTTGCAAGATATTTATAGAACTTAAATCCATTAGCTAATAAATCTTTTGCATTTTCAACACTATACCAATGAGTAAGATCTTCTAATTTAGTACAAGAACTAAACCATTGTTTTCCATCTTGCTGATAACGTTCATCATATCCCATTGGTAGTTCTCTAGTAACACAATTTTCAATATCGTTAATATTGAAAACAAAATTTCCAGCTTCATTATACCAGAGTCCTTTTTTAGGATCTGATGATTCTAATCTATATAACCATTTCATAAAAGTCACCTTAAGCTTTTTTAGCTTCTTTCAATTTTTGTATAATTCCAGCAATGTCTTCTTTATTAAACGGACCTTCTAATCTGTATAATTCAGTTCCGTGAAAATTAGTAATCATTAATGTATGATTATAGTTTAAATCATATTTTTCAATATATTCTGGACTTTTCTCAAGAGCCGTTGCTACAAGAACGGTTTTTTTATCCGTTTTAACATCCTTTAATTGTGATAATAAATAATCACTTAGTGGATCTGCTTGCTTATAAACAAATAATATTCTTAACATAATATTTAATCTCCCCAATTCTTATTAGATACCTGTTGATCCGTGCCCGCTAATTCTTTTACCTTTTGCATTATCATTGTCAACCAATAAGAATTTTTGAAATACTCCTTGGCCAATTTTTTGTCCTTTTTTAATTACTCTAGGCCTGAATCCAAAATTATAGAAACTAAAAAGAATTTCTCCTTCATTATCTGGATTATTATAGTAATCTGAATCAATTACCCCAACAGAATTAGCTAAAATTAAACCAAATTTTCCAGGATTAGAAGATCTATTGTGCAAGAATAATGCTTCATCCTCTGGAAATTTAGCTTTAACCCCTGTTCTAACTTTTACTGGCCCGGGTTTTATTCCACCATTAAATCCCTTCCAGATAACATCAAACATTCCAGGTATTATAACATCTTCCAGAGCTTCAAAATCATAACCAGCTGAAAATTCTGTAGAACGTTTTGGTAAATTAATATCTTGACCTTTAAATTCTTTAACTACTTTAAAAAATCTTTCCATATTAATTAACCTCCTTAACCTATAATATTTTTAATTGTGTCATTTTCCAAAGTGATTTTAACAACATAATATTCAATATATTCTTCTTTAGTAATTTTTTCTTTTTTAGAAATTGAATGTTGTTTAACATTTGCTCCTGGGGTATTTTTAGCTTCTAGAATTAATGCTTCTGCTTCCAAAATAGTATCCGCGAAATGTTTTACCGTACTTGTTAGTTGTTTTTTCATTTTTTATTTCCCCTTTTAAGTTTTTAGTAATCACAGACTCCACGTTCCATAGTTGGCGTGAAGCTGTAATCCAATATTAGTTTTCCAAGTGCATAATCATCGATTGTTAATTTAAAATTGCCAACTTCTAGACGACCCACTATAGTTGTGTCCGTATAATTATCTTTATGAATTTCAAAGAATCTTTGTCCGTTCACAACTATATGATAACCTAAGCGTCTTACTTCTAAAATGAAATCATTTGTTTTCATTTGTTCTTGTTTCTTGCTGATCTAACGGCGAAATTGAATATTCAGTAGCTACATTAGGAGAAACATATCCAAGTTCTACTTTTTCTTGTCGATCATAGTTTAATTTATTTTTTTCACGATACATTGAAAGAATTTCTTTTTCATTCATACCTAGGCCTAAGAAAATATTAATCATGAAATGTAACATATCAATTGCCTCTTCTTTTGATTTAAGTTCAGCATTTTCATGTTCTTCTGGACCCCAAGAATCATAATTTTTCCATGATTTATGGAATTTTAATTCTCTAAGCATTTCAGTTGTTTCTTCAATCAAGAAGTAACTATGCTCATGAAGATATTTACCTTGTTCTTCTTCAGTCATCTCTGAAAAATCAATTCCCATACGTCCTTGGAAAATTTGTTGTGAGTCAAGTAAAAATTGTATTGACATAATTTATAATCCCCTTAATTTAAGTCTTCTGTTATTGATTCTAAATTTTGCACTATTGAGTTAATATCTGCAACTTGTGAAGATAGATCTAATATTTCATTGGAATCATGTAGCCGATCAAGATCTTCTTTTAAACTTTTAGCATCTGATAATACACTATCCACTAAATTTTCTAGAGAGTCTAATTTTGAAGTTATTTCATCTCTAGTATTCAAAATGGATTTCCATAACTTTCTTCCGCTTCTTCTACATTTTCCGAATTGTTTTCTTCTTCAGGTTCATCTTGACTAAAAATTCTAATATTTTTAATCTCAGAAAGACGAATAATATGCTTATTTCCGTTTTCGCCTTTAACTTCAATAAATTCTTTTTGCAGCTGAACACTTGTATTCAGATCTTCTACTGATGGATTTTCCGCCACCCAGCTATATTCTTGTTTTTCTGAAATAATAGTTCCATCATATAATTCTGTTTCACGATAATATTGTTTCATTTTTAACTTCCTCCTATTTAAGGTTTATTTGGATCAAACAAGAAAAGATTATTAACATTATTTCCTAAAATTCTATGTTTATCTCCATTTCTATCTGTTAAATGGATCCATCCATCTTGCAAATAGAACATTCCTTGTATCTTATTCAAAGCAAGTTCTCCATTTTCTTCTTCAGCTTCCATAGGAACTATGAAACCAGTTTTTAAATGAATATCAACTAAATATTTTCTCATATTTTTCCTCCTAAGTTTTATTTAACTTACATAAACATTATATCTTCAAACATGAGAACGTAAACTTAAAAAGAGAAAAACTGAAGAATTAACCTTCAGTTTTAGTTGCTTGTAAAAATACATTTTCTGTATCAAATCCATTTATTCTCATAACAGTATGCTTGTAAGAAGTTCCTGTTTTTTTCAATGTAAATTGTTCACCATTTCTATAACCAATTAAAACCAGTTTTGTTCCACGAGCGAACCAAGATTCATCTAAAACAACTTTTTCTCCATCTTTTACTGTAACAATTTTTTCATCATAATGTCCAAATTGTCCTTTAGAGAATTTAATGGTAACTACTCCATCTTGAGTAAGAACATGAATTAATCGTTTTGCTTTGTTTTTTTCCACGACGGTTCCAGCAATTACGCTGATTTGGTGGATCGGGTATTCTCTACCTTTGTATTTGCCGTAACTATTAATGATTGGAATAGGAGATAGCTTTTTAAAACTAGCAATTGTAAAAATCTTATTTAATGGAATATAATCTAATTCGTGTTTTTGTGAATAGAATAGAGTTGTTTCCATTTCCCAGGATTCAACTGTTCCGCTACAGTTTAATCTCCAAAAAGAACTCATTTTCATTTTATTAAATTTATTGATAACATCTTCTGAATTTAACCAAGATTTTAGTGGCTCCATTTCAGCTTCATAAACTTTATCAAAATCTTTTTTAGCAATTTTTAATTTATCATTTTCAAAAGTATATTCAATTTTTTTGCTTAAGTGTTCAATAAAGAATTTTTCATGTTCCTTAGTAAACTCTTTTCGTTTTCCAAAGTAACCTTGTTTGAAATCATATAAACCTAATTCTTTTTTATATTTTTCTTGATCAGCATACCAAGCCATTTGTGGAATCTGTGCCATAGTTAGCTTATCTTTTTTCGGAGTAATTTTTATTACATACATTGTCATTAATCGTTTTCTATCTGGTTCAAAAGCATCAAAACATCCAGCTTTAATTAGAGTTACAACTTTCTTTTCAGATAATATGCCAGTCTCAGACATTTTTCTGTAGAAGTCTCCAAAATCTGTAAATGGTCTAGCTTCAATAATTTTTTCAATTGAATCAACGCCTAGTCCAGCAATTGGTTTTAAGCCAAATAGAATTCTATTTTCTTTTTCTAAAGGAGTAAATCCAAGTTTAGAAAGATTTATATCCGGGTTCATAATTAAACCTTTCATATCTCCAACAGCTTTTGCTACAGATCCATAATCAGTATTGGAAGATTTGTCTCCAAACAATCCAGCATTTACAGATAGACAAGCAGTTTTCCAAAAGATAGGTCCATATTTATAACAGATATTCATTTCAATCATTAAGATCATTGTATAACCAACTACGTGAGGTTTAGAAAATGCATATCCAAATGAAGGAGTAAATTGTGTTTTCCAAACATAATCTAAAAGAATTTGTCTAGTTCCAGCTTCTTCTCCACATTTATAAAATAATTCTTTTTGAATTGCTAAAGCTTTATCATCTTGCTTAGCGATTGCTTTACGAAATTTGTTAGCCATTGTTAAACTATAACCTGAGATTTTTTCATCCATAGTTAATAACATTAAAGCTTCTTGACTATCAGTAACTCCATAAGTGTCTAAGGCATGATTTTCCATGATTTTTACTTCTTGTTCATTTAATCCATATTCATACATTTCTTTATACCAGGAATGAATATCATTTTTATGACGAATAAATTTATCTAATGGTTGTTCACCTTCACAAGATAATCGCATTAGAGTGTTGGCAGCTGATAATTCATCGAAAGTATTTGCTTTTAATTTTGTAATCGTTTGTTGTCCGACTGGGGTTTCCATTTGGAAAGCATTAATTACATCGCCTTTATATAACATTTCAAACATTGTACTAGCTTCCATCTCTAATGTATCTGGATGGAAATACTTATCATAAGTGTCTTTCAATGTCCATTGTTCTTCAATTTTTCCGTGTTCAATAAGTGAATCCATTGCAGTTCTAATTCTATCTAAAGCTGAAACTGATAGAAAATCTAATTTCAATCCACCCATATATTCACTATCACCAGCATCAAACTGAGTTACCGGTAAACCTTTTGTAGTTTTCATCATTGCATTTTGTTCAATATATCCGTTTGGAAATACAATCAATCCAGAAGCATGTTGTCCACGACCTGAAACAATTCCTTCAATTGCATCCATTGTTTCTTTTAATCCTTCTTGTTTTTCAATTGCATTAATAAATTCATAAGCTGGTTTTTTACCTTGTTCTTCATCACCATAAAAAGCTTCACTTAATGTCCAAGTTCCACCTTTTTGAGTAGGCAACAAACTTGATATATTTTGTGAAATATCTCTATCAACACCAAGTCCACGACAAGCTGTTAAAATAGTTGATCTAGCTGCTTCTGTGTTGAATGTTCCCATGTTTAAAACATTTTCATTTCCATATTCTTTTTTAACTAATTCAATAATTTCTAAACGTTTTGAGCTCTCTGAGTCAATATCAATATCTGGTAGCTCAGGACGCTCTTTAGAAAGAAAACGCCAGTGTGGAAGATTATATTTAATAGGATTAATTTGAACAATATCCAAAAGATAATTTGTGTAAAAACAACTTGCTGATCCTCGTGCAACTCCAACTAGTGAAACTTTCCACATAATTTGAATTAATTCCCTTGTCAATACAAAATAAGAAGCCAGCTGTTGATCCATATCATTTGAAATATAATAAACTTCGTTTAATTCAGTATTAATCCGTTCAAGATTTTCTTCATTTAATTCCTGGTTTTTATCTCGCATTCCCTTAGCAATTAAATGTAAATAATATTTATCAATAGTGTATTCACTTTCAGAAAACTTACGAATAAATTCATATTTTTCATAATGAGGAGCAAATAAATCATCCAATTTAAAATCTGGAATATGAGCTGTAGGAACTTTTACTTCTTGTTTAAATGAAATTGGAGACATTTTATTCTTAATTTCATTTGTGTTTGTTGTTAAAACGTCTAAAACATCTTTATCAAAAAAGTCTAATAATTCTTCATAGCTCATTACATAAGTTGTGGAATAGAAAGCCGCAACCTCACGTTCACCTTCTGAAGCCTTTAGATAAATTTCGTGAGCTTTTGCTTGGTCTTTGTTTAAATAGTGTGCATCTGTAGAGACAATACACTTTACATCATAGGCTTTCCCAATATTTAATAACATCCCATTTACAATATTTTGTTCAACATTGTGAGAAGGTTGTAATTCAAAATACAAATCTTCTCCAAAAACTTTTTTCAACCAGGTAACATAATCATGAATTTCTTTTTTATTTTCTTCTGTTTTTTCTTCGCTATATTTCATAATTTTTTTAGGAAGTTCTCCTCCTAAACAAGCAGAAGAAGCAATTAGATCACCTTTGTATTCTTCCATAATTTTTTCAAGTTCATCTTTATAAGTTGGGACTCTTTCCATTCCACGATAAAAGAAATTATTCTCCCATGCTTGAGAGCTTAGTTTCTTAAGTGCTTCATGTCCTCTTTGGTTTTTTGCAAGAAGAATAAAATGATAAAATTCAATTCTTTCATTTGCTTCTTTTTTTGCAAGAGTTTCTTCACGATCAACTAGATAAATTTCATTACCGAAGCCTAAAGTAAAATCTTTAAACTTTTCTGGGTTTGCTGCTATATATTTTGAAGCTTTTACATGATTGCTAATAGCTTCATGATCTGTTAAACAAATTCCAGATAATCCAATTTCTAAAGCATAATCAAGTAATGTATCAACTTTATTAATACAATCTCTTAATCTAAAATTACTAACATCTGTGTGAGCGTGTATATTAAACCAATTTTCCAAGTAAAACCCTCTTTTCTATTAACGTTATAGTTATTATATCTTTATTTAAAAGAACGTAAAGAAAAAACCAATAGTTTTCACTATTGGCTTAACCTATTATTAAAATTTTTTATCAATTATTTCTTGTTCTTGTTCAGGTGTCAAAATATCATATGCTTTGCCAATTGTTCCGTTTTGTAAGTCTAAAATAATATTATGATCTTGATCAACTTTTGAAAAATCATCATTTTCCCATTTTTCAATAATAGAATTTAAAATTTCTTTATTATCAGAGTCACTATTACTTATTCCATTTTTAACGGTTTCAATATTTCTTTCATCCATTAAAACGTAACCCCATTTATCATCAGCTTTAATTTTTTGGTGAGTCATATAATTCATAGCTTCTAAAATCTCGTGCTCTTCTAGATGTGAATCAGAAAACCTTAATATTTCAGCTCCATTTTGTTGTGTTGTTTCAAAAGCAGCATAAACAGCAGAACCGGAAAATATAACAACAAGTAAAACAACAAGAACCTCACGTATTTTTTTCTTTAAAAAATTCATTTTT
>Ga0172378_10006082_pt1 | contig 11276 bp, 7 predicted proteins | sample GrowelOW332metaG_FD_119755 | JGI IMG/M metagenome (GOLD analysis project Ga0172378, IMG submission 119755) | Groundwater microbial communities from an aquifer near a municipal landfill in Southern Ontario, Canada - Pumphouse #3_1 metaG | ecosystem: Environmental > Aquatic > Deep subsurface >... | reverse complement strand
TTCTCTGTTTATTTCATCATAATTATATTTGTTTGTTTCACTACTATTATTTAATACTTTAAATTTGTTTGAATTTACCACTTTCTTCCCGTATCTTATTAACCCTGCTTCATAACTACACCCAAAAAAATAATCAGCAATATATTTAGTAGGTTTTACTACTAATGATAATACAAATCCCCTTAAATTTTTGTTATAATTGTTATTATGACTATGTGCTATTGTATATATCCCTTCTTTTTTTGCCATTTTTAAATATATAGCTGCGGCACTTCCAATATGTCCATGAATTATTTTATGCTCTTTATGGTCTTTGAAAAATTCATTCCAAGCCTTTTTATAACTAAAATAATTGTATATTTTAAATTTAGGAACATAATAGACTTTACCACCTAATGCCAAAATTTCGTTATCATAATCAGCTTCATTTTTGTTGTCCATCATAAAATCAAATTGAATTATTTCTCTATCAATATTGCGATAAAGATTCATCAACATAGTCTCGGTACCTGCTCGGTCCATATGACTAACTACTTGTAATATTCTAATAGGTTCTCTCATTTTACTCTATTTTTTAATGCTATATTAGCACTAAATTTTCTCCTTAATTGCATTTCTCATTTTTTGGGGTAATTTATATAAAATTCGTTTCAAATTTTGTTTTATTAGATATTTAATTCCTAATTTCTTTCTATAACCCTTAATTATTATTTTTAAATTGTCATTATTTTGTAAATGCTCTCTTGCACAATCATTGTTTTTTGTCCATTCATAAGGCTTAATACTTTGATACATTAAGCAATCATTTATTTCAATATCCTTATATTCATTACACAGCAATGATATGTTTTTTAGAATATCATCGCCCCTTTTATTCATAATAATGCAAGCATTAACACCTTTATTATTTGACTTAAACTTTTGTCCCCAAAAATCCCCTAGTCTCAAATCTGCACAGGTATTACCCATTCTATATCGACAATCATAACAAGATTTATTTAATAATATATTATCAAAAAAAGCTTGATAAAACAAATCATTAGGAGCAAATTTTTGATATTTATTATTACCCACTATATTCATTAAAAAACTATGCCACCCGTCACTTTTATCACGAAATAATATACTATTAATATCATTTATATCATTTTTCTTTTTAACTTCATCTATATATTTGTCCCAAGTTCGGTAAGACGGAACTCCGTGACAAAAGAAATCTATATAAATTATTTCATTCTTTATTTGCATAGCATTGACCAAAGAATATAGCCCATTTATTTGACAAGGCATACCAAAAACTATAAATTTAGCTTCCAAATTTTGGTTACATTCTTCAATTAATTTTTGCACCGCTGGTAAAGTATAAGCTTGTAAGTATTTAGACTTCCTAAAATCTTCTAACTCTTCTATTTTATTTATAACTGTAAATTTAGCACGCAAATCCGACATATCCATTTTTACGCCCACTATTTTATATCCATTTTTAAGTCCATAGGTTGCAATTAGGGTAGAAACACCGCCTGAAGAACTTTCCATATTTACTTGGGTATCTATTGCACTTAATGCTTTAATACCGCCATCTTTAATATCCTTTTTACTTGTTAAATTATACATAGGACATACTTTAACACATTTCCCGCATTCGATACACTTATCATTAACAAAAGCTACTAAATTACCGTATTTATTTTCTTTTATTTCTATGGCTTGCGTTGGACATATTATAGAACAAACTCCACAACCAGAACAATTAGCAATTTTACTTACATTCATTTTTTAATGCCCCTAATAAATATTGTGAAGAATTTTTTCTTATTATTTCTAGTTTTTCATTAAACATAGTATAATTTATATTATTATTATAAATTGTTTCAATATTTTCTTTTGTAATTTCATCTATTTCAATATATCCGATTTCAAATTGATTTAATATACCTTCAAGTTTATTATTGTTTATTGACCTTGTTTTTACTATTAATGGTTTATTATTAATTAAACTAGCTATTGTACCGTGAAATGTATCAGTAATTATAAATTCAGCATATTTAAAATATTCAAGCCATTCCAAACAATTGCAGGTTATATTTACATCACACCACTTATGATATGTTCCAACAGAAATAATTTTATATCCTTTTTCTTTTGCAAATTTCTTTACCTCAAATATTTCTTTTTCATCATTAAAATTTTTATCATAACCATAAAGAATCATATATTTTTTATTAATTTTCTTGATTTTTGTACTAGTTTGTGAAAAATCATACAATAATACGGGGTCACAAACTATTTTTACTTCTTCCCCCGACAATTTCTCAAGTATACTACAAGTATTTGCATCTCTTCCCGATAAATAATTAACTTTTTCAACACCACTTTTGATTAGGTCAAGATAATTATATTTTTCTATTCTAGTTATATCCGTTTGTCCAAATGATGGTGCATAATAAATAATATTATTAGCCAAACAGCCATGACCATACATCATAAAATTACAGCCCAATTCTAAACTCAATACTTCATCACTACCAATAACAATTGCTGACAAATCACTGTTATTATAAAATTTAAAATTAAAGTTTTGTTTTCTAAATTTTTTATTTTTTAAATATTTTTTTGTATTAAATACCGTTAAAAACAGTCCTTTTTTTATTAAAAATTCTTTAAATACATAAGGAATTGAACGCAAAGAAATTTGATTCCTTTTACCTTTTGATAAATCAAAATCATAATTTTTCTTATATGTCAAAATATCAATATCATAACCATTTTGTTTTAAAAAATTAGTTAACGCATACATTTGAAGTTGTGCACCTTGATTATTAACATTATAATGAGTCAATATTCCTACTTTCATTGCATTATCCTCTCAAATATTTGGGCATTTATGATATTACTGTCAAAAATTTCTTCAGCGATTTTCCTACTTGCTTGCCCCATAATATTAATTTGAGACTTGTTTTCAATAAAAAATTTTACTTTCTCTATTAAATCATTAACATCTTTTACATTTACCAATAAACCGTTTTTTCCATTTTTTACCATTGCTTTGCAGCCCGCAATGTTGCTTGCTATTATTGCTCTTCCTATTGAGCAACTTTCCATTAAACTTCTTGGGCAACCTTCGTGATAACTAGGTAAAACAACAATATGATTGTTTTCATAAATATCTAAAACTTTATCAGTATATCCTCTATACTTTACATAATCTTTGTAATCTTCAATTATATTATGCTCTTCATCACATATACCATAATAATTAAATTCGACATTACTAACGCCACTATTTATTATTGATTTGGCAGCTTCGCAATATTCCACAATACCTTTATCTTTTTCAATTCGAGCAATCATTACAAATTTTATAATATCGATATTAGGTTGGTTTTTTTGTTTAAATTTATTTATATCAACACCTATGCCATTAATTAAAAAACATTGATTTTCCTTAGCAATCCTACAATCTAAGAATCTTTTTTTGTTGTCTTTATTTAAGAAAATTACTGTTGGTATTTTCTTAAACGCTATTTTATATAAAATTGTTGTTATTATTTTAATTATTCTGTTTTTTAAGCTATTATCATTAAAAACAGAGCCTAATCCTTCTACCATTGCAGTAATGTCTTTATATCCTGCTTTTTTCGCAGCGATTATTCCGAAAGTATTTGGTTTTGCTTGAAAAGTCATTATTTTATCAGGCTTGATTTGTTTAATTAATTTAGATAATCTTATTACATATGCTATATTAGAAAAGATACCTTTATCCCGATTATTACTGCCTATGCTGTAAAATTTTACTCCTAAAGATTCTATCTTTTCTCTATTCTCATTATCACATGCGACTATTTCTATTGAAATATCTTTATCTTGTAAATATTTTATCAACTCTTCTCTAAACCATATTACCGAACGAGATGCTCCTGCAATCATTAAGATTTTCACTAATTCCCCCATATTAATAATAAATTTGCAACATTATGATCTAATATTGCAAACTTATTTTTTTTATTCTATTAAAATTTTATTATTAAATAACACTTAACTAACTTGCTTGTTCATTTCTGCAACAACAGGCCTTTTACTAACTATTATTCTTATATCTTCGTTAGTAGCGATATCATCAAACATATAGCCTGCTTCCATATCCGCTTTTTTCTCCATAACAAAACCTTCGCAAGCACCTTCTTTTACTCCATCTAATTTGAATACTTTTTTTACTGTCATAAATAATATTTTCAAATCAAACCAAAATGAAAGTTTTTCTACATATTGTCCATCATACCACGCCTTTTTAGGAATATTCCTAGCAAGATTATCTCTGCCATTGACTTGTGCCCAACCGGTTAATCCTGGTTTTGTACTTTGTACATTATATTTGCGTCTTTCCTCTACTAAATCTTGTTCATTAAAACCACACGGACGGTATCCTATAATAGTCATATCGCCTTTAAGTATACAAATTAATTGTGGCAATTCATCTATACTTGTTTTTCGTATAAATTTGCCAAATTTAGTTATGTATTTATTGCTTTCCAATAATGCAGGCGGACAATCCTTAGGTGCATCTTCACTCATCGATCTAAATTTATAGAACTTGAATGGTTTGCCATCTTTGCCTATCCTTTGGGTTTTGAATATAACTGAACCATATTTTTCTTTTTTAATTATTATTGCTACAAGCAAAAATAACGGACTTAAAAATATTAAACCCAAAAAACTGCATACAATATCAAAAAACCTTTTTACTATATCTTTATATATTTTTTTCTTCATCTTCATTTTTTACTTTTATATTTATTTTATTTCCTTTTTTGCTGGTAACTCCTAGTGCAATTACAAAAGCAATAATTATAGTTACTATTAATATAATTCCTAATAGTGAAAAACTTAAATTATCTTTATCTTGCGCATTTGCGGCAACGCTAATCGATACTGCTTCTTTCAAAACTTCATTATCTATATACTCTTGTACACCATCATTTATTATTTCTGCTTCAACCTTTAATTGTGTATCAAGATTACTTATCATTACATCTCCAATAGCTTTTTCTTCTGCTGTTGAATTATTGCCAAAAGAACTTTGTCTGTCAGTCCATAACGATTTTAAGTTATTTAGATCAGCTAGTTTTGTTTGGTATGTCGTAAATTTATTAAGCATTAAGGTATAATCATCGCCATTTGCAAGCGTTCTTATAGTAGCCCCATCTGAAGTTTCCGTTGTGTTATATTGTGGTTCATAATTCATAACATACTGGTCATCAGTTAAATCAAGTGGTGTATTATTTATATCTTTTTTTGTAGCAACAGCTTCTATTAATATTTCTTGTCTTGCTATTTCTCTATCATAATCATTTAATTTTTCTTCAATATAGACATCTGCATTTACACTAATATTATCTTTTGCAAGACCTTCCTTGAAAATGAAAGTTTGCATTTGTTTCAAATCAAAATTCTTTAATCTTAATAATCTATTTTCCATATCTTGAAAAGAAAGTTTTGTACTTGTAGTTCTGTAATCACTATTATTACTAATTCTTGTTTCTAAATAATATATCATATCATTAATTTGTGTTTCGTATAAATCTACAAGTTCTATATAATCATACTGTTCAATATTGATATCGCCAGCAATTGCCGAACCCAAAACATCTGAAAATCCATATTTTGCTTTAAAATCCTCTGCATATTCATTTACTATTGCATTGAGGATATTTATATAATCATTTTTCTTCAAATTGATTTTGTTACTTTTTGTGATTGTTATAACATAACTTGTCGAATAATAAGATAAATCATTAAGGTCATTTAATTGAGAAGGATTTTTAGTAGCAATATCTTTGATTATTAATATTTTTTTCATTGTATCTTCAGGAACAACACCTGCTATACTAATATTACTAATTATATTATTTTTTATTGTAGTGCGCTCTTCATTATCAGTTACGAAACCATTATCTTTTAAGGCTTTTAATACTATAGCATCGGACTTAATATTGCTTATGTCCAAACTACCACCCCACGGGTCAAAACCTTTTTCAACACCTTCATAGTTAAAACTAACCATTGCTTGATAACTATCTTCACTACTAGTCCCTATCATTATACCAATAGTAATTCCGCCGACAACAACTGCTGCAATTAGAATATAAGCGACTATTCTTACCCATCCTTTTTTTATAAGGGCAAAAACATCTCCAATCGTAAGCTCGGCGCCTTTTTTCTTTTCTTCCACTCAATATCCTCCCTGCATAAATGCATATAATTACAACTGTGTTTATTATGTAATATAAATATAATATAATTACTTATACATATAATAGCATAATTTTCATAATTATATCATCTAGTGTCTTTTCAGTCAAGCGTACAAGCAAAATAACAATTTTATATAAAGCAATTTTATTAATTTGTACAAATTAGTATAATTTAATTGCCCTAATGTTTTGAAACCCTTTTTCTAAAAAGTACTAAATATCTCTTGTAAAATTGAACAATTGATGATATAATTTTTATGTATTTGAGGATTTAATCCTTTACATAATAGGAGTTTAGTGAGATACCTTTTTTTTGACATTGAATGTGCAAATTGCAATAATGGTTTAGGCAAAATGTGTAGTTTTGGTTATGTCATTTGTGATACTGAATTTAATGTAATAAAAAAAGAAGATATATTAATAAATCCCGATGCCAAATTCAGTTATGGAATATATTGCAATAAGTACATAACGCTAGGTTATCCATTAGAAGAATTCATAAATAAACCTAAATTTGACTATTTTTACCCGAAAATTAAAGAAATTTTGACTTATCCTGACCAAATAGTAATAGGACACGCGATTAATAATGATGTAAATTTTTTACTTTGTGAGTATGAAAGGTATAATTTGCCTATTTTGAAATATGATTTTTTTGATAGCCAAGAATTATATCGTATTTTGACTAAAGATACCCAACATAAAAGATTAGCCACTATTTGTGAAGAACTTGCTATCGAAATTGGGGTAGAACACCGAAGCGATGAAGATGCTTTGATGACTTGCCAAATTATGGAAAAAATTTGTGAGAATAATGCAACTACTTTACCTGAGTTATTCGAAAACAACCCTACCTCGGGACACAAAATGGAAAGTGCTATAGCAAGGTATGATAAAAGAAAAACGCTTTTACTTTTTACGGAATTTGTTAAATCCGTTTGTCCACAACACAAGCAACATAGAACTAATGAAGATATTATGGGCAAGACCTTCTGTTTTAGCCGTAAATTAGAAGTTGTAGATTTTCCAAAAATGGCACAGCTTATACAAATTGTTGTAGATGTCGGCGGATACTACACCAGTAAAGTAGAAAAATGTGATTACTTTGTTAGATCACGCAATCGGTGTGACAAATTGCATAAAGCAAAAGAAATAGTGAAAAATAACGAAAATAAATTACAAATAATAAGTTTTACCGATTTTCAAAAAATGTCTAAAATTAAATGGTCCACACTTCCAGAAATGGATATGCAAGAAATTTTAAAAAATAAGCGGAATAAATAAAAAGCAAGAATAACAATCTTGCTTTTTTATGTTAAATTATTTACTTCCTTTAACTGTTTACTTCCTTTAACTGTTTACTTCCTAAATTTTATTTTACTTATTTCCGTTAACACTTTATTCCTTTGACTTCCTATATTCTTTTTTCATTTTATTATAAAAAAAATTTTATGTTTTTAGTGATAAAAATGCATTTTAATAATATAAACAAAAAAAATAGACAAATTTGTATTTTTTACTTCCGTTTTTTTAATATTCAAAAAATTTGTTTTTATTAATTATCCTTATAAAAAAATGTTGCCCGTAATTTACGGACAACATTATATTTATTTATTATAAATTATTACTCTTTATTAATCTGCATCACCTATACTATCTAGCAACACTTGTTTTTTCTCATCTTTCGATAGTTTTTTAGGAATAGACTTACTGTCACCGTGTTTTACAAAGTACATAAATACAATTGCTATAACCACGCATATTGCAGAATATAAGAACAAATATTTCATTCCAAATCTATCCATTACTAATCCAGCAAAGAAAGGAGTAACTGCTTGAGCTGACATTGTAGCAGTGTAATAATACCCTGTATATTTACCAACATCATCCGCATTTGCAAGTTCTACAACCATTGGGAAAGTATTAACATTTGTAATTATTAGACCAAACCCAGAAATTAGGTAGAACACACAGAACAATATAGCTGGCACAAGATAATTCGCACCTGGTTTAACAAATAACAATAGAAGTATATAACTTACTGTTGCCAACGCAAAACCAATTAAAACCGACTTTTTACGACCTATTTTTACTGCCAAGAACCCTACCGGTATAAATGCAATAGCACTGATTGCCATACTAACTCCACTTACAATACTAGCTATACTAGCAGAAAGGTTTAGCGCTTTTGTACAATAAATACTTAGTGAGGTACTAACTGCGTTATAACCCATAAACCACATAAATATTGATGCTAGTATAAACATAAACGAACGGAATTTTGCTTTTTCTTCTACTGATCTATCTTTGAATGGAATTCTAATTTTTTTACCATTTTTATCGGTAGTTGTATTTATATCTACTTCATCAACAATCCCGTATTCTTCACAAATTTCTTCACACTCTTTCACCATTTTTCTTTCTTTTACTAGTGATAAGAATAAAGCTAATAGCAATAACATAGTTCCCGCTACCGCAGCAAATATAATAATATAGTTATTTATACTTATTTGGAACAACGTGACCGTATAGATTACAAACGCAAGTGCACCACCGACACCACCCGCCAAATTTATTACGGCATTAGCTTGACTTCTAAGTGGTTTTGGCGTTACATCTGGCATTAGGGCAACTGCTGGCGAACGGAATACAGCCATCGCAAGTAAACATATAAATAATATTGCCATATATAGACCCAAACTAGTTCTTCCAGTTTCTGTACTAATTACGCTATCATAAACCTGTTCACTAATCCACACATTCATACCACTTGCAACAAATTTATTATACAATTCATTATCTATTGCGTATTCATCATACTGCTCTTCGGTTATTTCTTCTCCGTCTAGATAACAAGTTTTATTTGTAAATCCTTGTTTTGTAATATGATGATAACTTATATTTATATACTCTTCTTTGCTAATATCATTGTTCTCTAAATATTCATTATCACAATATTTAGAATCGCCATAAAAGCTTAATAATTTTGCTTGCAAAACTTCTGGACTTTGACTCATTTCTGTAAGAATTTCGTTACGAGTATTCATACTTTCTACTTGTTGGGTTTTTGCAACAATTGGTACAAAAATCATAGTAATAGCGGCAAGTATAGTACCTATAATAATAAACGGTGTTCTTCTACCCCATTTATTTGTTAATTTACTCTTAGATTTATCACTAATTTTTCCAAACAATGGCAATAGGAACAAAGATAACAAATTATCTAGTCCCATAATTAGTCCTCTCACAGAATTACTTAATCCATAAGCATTTTCTAATAATAGTGGAACTACAAAATCATACGCAGCCCAAAATAAAATAATAATTGCAAAAGCAACACCTATTTTAGCTGTTTTGCCATAGTCTAACTTTAATTTCTTTTCTTCCTGTGGCACATTTATATTTTCTTCCATATAACCCTCCTAGATTAAGGTAACTTAAATATATAATTAGTATACAACATTGCATACGTTATTACAATATCTTTTTTTTTACCTCAATATTACCCCATAAAATAATAAATAAATTAGCCAAACTTAAAATAGTATTAAAAAATAAATTAATCAAACTTAAAATAGTATTAAAAAATAAATTAGAATAAACATTTACTATATGTAAAAAATTAGTAAATAAATAATTTTAATTTTTTTATGCGGTTTTTACGGTTTAACAACTATTATTTTTATTAAATTGAAAGTACATCATTTTGCAAATTTTTTGCTCATATAAAAAATTTAACTTTAATAAGACTTCCTCATCGACATATTTATCATTTTATTTGAATTTTTTTGCTTTATTTATCATTTTATTCTAATTTTAGTAATTTATTATTTTAAACATTTTTGCTTAATAATTGGAATTATTGCAACATAATTAAGTTTGAAGTCGGGCAAAATTTTTGTATTTTTGCACTAAATAACACTTTATTCCATTGATAACCACTCCATACTTAAAATTAATATTGACTAAATTCAAAATCTTTGGTAATATGTAGTTAATTAGATAGGGAAAGTTCTCACTATAATATATGATATAGTAAATCCCTTGATGTCGGTTACAATTTTATTGCCGTAAAAGCAGGAGCAAAGTTACTTAATATGGAACAAAATAGTGATAATATTATTGACAATAATGTACAAAATACTGTCGTAAATGATGACACTATCCCTGAAACATTGGAAAATGATAACCTTGCTACAACTAACTTAAATAGCAATCCTACTGACACTCAAGAACCAACCATTGAAACACCTACCTTAGATGAACCTTTAAATGATAATGATGGCATACTTCCTGAAAATGATTCAAATGAAACAAATGATTCATTTATAGATGATTTTGATGATTCTAGTAATTCTAGTGACATTGATGATTCTAAAGATTTTGAAGAAATGGACAAGGAAGTAAATGAGGAAATTTTTTCTTACGAAGGTGCCAATGAATATAAAGATTATTTGGATACTTTAGAAAAGGAAATTACCGATATATCTAATGATGAAGATGATGAAGATGAAAATAGCAAAATCTTAGAAGAAGACTTAGATATAGACGAACAAATTCCGGTAATAAAAAGTGAAGTTGCACCTATTGAAGTAGTTGATAACACAGAAGACAGTCAGGACCTTGCTGATGAAGTCGGTATTAGTAACATATACGATGAGTATAAAAGAGAAATACTAGAACCAGTTTTTGAAAATCAACTTAGACAAAGCAAAAACAGTGTAAAATTTGCTTATAGTAAAGTAAAAAATACTATCCTATCTTATATGGATATAAAACAGCGTTTTCGTCCTAACTGTGAAAACTTCAAATTAGGTCATAAAATAGTATTTAGAATAGAAGTAAGAAATGATTGTTTATATTTATATGGTAATGTAGCTAGCGAAGAATTAGACAAAGAAATTTTTGGACAAATAGCTAGCAACCAAAACAAGCAAACACCTACTTATGTAGAAATTCGTAAGGATAAAGAAAAGTTAGAAGTTAGTAGCTTAGAAAAAGGTTTGAAATTCATTGCGGAAATAG
>Ga0172378_10006081_pt1 | contig 11277 bp, 11 predicted proteins | sample GrowelOW332metaG_FD_119755 | JGI IMG/M metagenome (GOLD analysis project Ga0172378, IMG submission 119755) | Groundwater microbial communities from an aquifer near a municipal landfill in Southern Ontario, Canada - Pumphouse #3_1 metaG | ecosystem: Environmental > Aquatic > Deep subsurface >... | reverse complement strand
CAGTACGTAAGGCCTCTAGGTTTCTGGGTTGTGTGGAATTCAGGGTTGCTTCCCTTGAGAGTCTGCTGACACTTCGTGTGCAATGCGGCAAAAAGCAGTCTTGGTCAAGTAACCGGTCCTGTAGCTCATCGATATCGATATTTCTTGTGGTGTTGCCACACAGAGCAGCAGCGGTACCCACCGCCTGACCCAACAACGCACACGTAGCCATTACGCGGGTTGCACTGAACGCAGCATGACTGACCGAAATATTCCTTCCCGCACAAAATAAATTGTCAATGTTCTGTGAGTACAAACAACGGTAGGGAATCTCAAACGGGGAAGGAGCAGGATGGAACACATTCGGCTCCTCCCCGCTTGATCGAAACCCTCCGCTTTGATGGTCGTCCATCGGCCACCCACCATAAGCCACAACATCGACAAACTGTGTTTGGTTGGTGATATCACACTCAGTGAGGGTATAGTCACCCACATACCGACGTGACTCGCGCTTACCCGGAAGAAAGCCTACCCAGTCCAAATCAAAATGCTCGTTCTTCTCTCTCTGGCTTGGATCATTCTTCACAAAGTCCCACATGCCGTAGGCTAGGGCCAAAAGATCATCGCGGATGCTCTCAGCGTCGGTGATGGTGTTCTGTTTCCCCCCAAGCTCCAAATACCAGAAATTCTCCGTAGGGTCCTGTAGATTGGGAACCCTCTTATGCAGCATCCCAAGTGAAAGCTTCTCCGCCCAATCAGGGGCGGTGAAGCTTTTTTTATCGCCATACTCTCGCCCTTGGATCAGGATGCTGTTACCCATCGTATCTGAATCCTCGGTATCGGGACCAAAGCTTTCTTTGTATGTTGCTCTGGCCTCCCGACCATGGCGGAACAATGCATTGGTGATAGGAGCCAGGATGCTGTCCCCCGAACAATCGGCAAACAAGGGAGCTTCAATGGTGTAGTAGGTCTGTGTCGTCATTTGCCAACATCTCACACTCGAAAGGCGACATGCCTCCATTGTCCCATCGAGACACGTCGTATTGAGGAACAGACGAATGTTCGCCTCCTCCTTCACCATCTCATACAGGATGCTGTCCCAAATGCTGTAGTTCTTGTTGGGATTGCGATAGAAGTTCCTCAAATGAATCTCTTCCAGAATGCCCGTCTCCCGCACTCCCGTTCCCCGTGCACCACTGATCCACATCCGAATCTCTGATGAGGCATTGCCTCCCAACATCGGACGGTCGTGAACCAAAGCCACCTGGATACCGTTGCGTGCAGCAGCCACAGCCGCACACAAACCGGCAAGCCCGCCGCCTATGACACAGAAATCGACATGAAGAGTCCGTTCAATAAAAGAAGTCATGGTTTGCTACCTTTTGAGCAAGTCAGTCGTGTCCTGATAGGTCTTCGTAAACGCATTAAGCACCGCAGAGAAATCACCCTTCACATTGATGAACCTTGCCCCAGCTTCATATACGTTCTTCGCCGCCTCAGGACTTCCCACCGTGGTTCCCCACCAGATGCCCTCTCGTTTGGAGACTGCATCGTTGACCTGCTTGTATGCTTCCTCCAAGAACTTCGGGGAAGCGAGACCAAACTTCTTGGCGCTCTGCAAGAGATCGGCAGGCCCTATAAAGAGAATGTCGATACCCTCGGTCTGCACAATGCTGTCAATGTCTCGTAAGGCCTCTACGTCTTCGATCTGCAACATGGTGAACGTATGCTTCGCACTGTGCTCGATAATGACATCCGGCTTGCTGGTCATGAAATCGCTACCGAGGCTGGAGAAGTCCTGACCCCTTAGTCCGGTGGGAAAGAACTTCGTATTGCGTACCGCATACGCAGCATCCTCTCCTCCCATGCAGTGGGGGACCATAATACCCGTTGCCCCGTCCTCCAAGGGACGGAAGTAATCGGCATAACTGCGTTTGAGAATGCGAACAACCGTGTCGCAGTCATAGATGTGGGATGCATAGATGCAATCCCGAATCATGCTATCGCTGATGGCCTTATGCTCCTGGTCGATCCAGACGCAATCATATCCTATCTGCGCAGCCATTCCCACAAAAGGAGCTGCTGCTGAACCCACCTGGGTGCAAAGTGCATACCCACCATCACGTAGCTTGTTCATAACCTTACTTTCACGCATTGATATTTCCTTGTACATTCTTTGGTTTTCCAGCGAAATAAGAACAGATGGTATCGACAAGAGCGTCTACTGTGGCAAACGCACTCTCCCGGGTGGCAGAGAGCATATGGGGTGTCAGCACGACATTGTCCATGGTTTTCAGTTCCTCAGGAACCTTCGGCTCCTCTTCAAATACATCCAGTGCAGTTCCTGCAATACGCTTCTGCACAAGGGCTTCAGTCAGAGCCTTCTCATCGACAACGGCGCCCCTGCTGGTGTTGATCAGGTAGGAGGTAGGCTTCATGCACCCAAGGAAGTCTTTGTCGATGAGATGGCGGGTTTTCTCAGTGAGCGGAAGGTGGAGCGAGATGACATCACTTTCCTGTGCCAGTGTCTTGAGGTCGGTGAACCTTACATACTCCTGGCCCTCGATCGCTTTTCCGACAAAGGGGTCATACACGAGAACTGAGTGGGTGAACCCTTGCAACAAGGAAATAACCCGCCTTCCGATATTCCCATACCCCACAATGCCGATACTTTTGTTGGTAATCTCGCAGGTGAGTTTGCGGTTGTTCCATTCTCCACTGCGCAGGCTTCTGTCTGCAGCAGTAATATTCCTTATAAGGGAAAGCATCAGCGCTACGGCACCCTCGGCTACCGCTTGTGAGTTCGTCCCAGGTGTATTGGTAACCGTAATGCCGTACGCTGATGCATGTGCCACATCTATTCCATCGATGCCCACGCCCATACGGGCGATAAGGGCCAGTCTTCCCTGTACCCGCTTGAGTTGGTCGTTGTTCCAGGTATCGACACCACTGATCAGGGCATCACAACCTCGAGCAACCTCAATAAGCTTCTCTGCGTCGATTTTCTCGTAGTTGGTCTTTACCAAGGTGAAGTGCTGCTTTGTAAGTAGCTCTTTCAAGTACTCGTACAGTTCATCGCCATCACCGCGTCTGAGATTGATGCAAATTCGTTTCTGCTGCATACCCTTATCCTTTGACTGCTCCTGCAACCAGACCTTTGACGAAGAACTTCTGACCCGCGATGAAGACGATGAAGACCGGCAGCAGCGCAGAAGCACTGGCCGCCATCACCAGGTTGTATGTGACAGTCGACTCATCGAAGAAGTTGGTCAACGCTACGGGAATGGTGTAGAGCCTCCAGTTGGGCAGGAAGATCAAGGCGTCCATATAGTTGTTCCAGTTGTTCAGGAAAATGACCATGGCAAGCGAAGCAAGGGAGGACTGCACCAACGGAAGCATGATTCTCCTAAATATGGTGAACTCCCGTGCTCCATCGATCAGAGCCGATTCCCTCAATTCTTCCTGAATCTGGATGAAAGCTTGGCGCATCAGAAAGGTTCCCATAACTGAGAATACTCCCGGAAGAATCATGGTATAGATTGTCCCGATAAGGTCGAAATGGCTGAACATGACGAACTTGGGTATCAATGTGACTTGGGTGGGAATCATCATGGTTGCCAGATACATCAGAAACAGGGTATTGGAACCCCTGAATTTGATTTTGGCGAAGGCATAGCCCGCCAGCGCGGAAGTAATAAGTGATCCCACTACGTTGATGACCGTAATCCTCAGGGAGTTCCAGTAGGCGAGGGCGAAGTGGTAGTTGCGCATTCCCATACCATCGAGATTCCACACCACCTTGTAATTGTCCGGATAGAAGTAGTCGGGGATCCAATCGATGGGAAGTTTGATGACATCGGCCGAGATTTTCATGGAGGCACTGAGCATCCAGAGAAACGGGATGACCATGGTGAATGCGATCAACCCCATTACGGTAGTCCACAGGAGTTTTGAGAGAGTCTGTTTTGTGATTCTTGGCATATACATTAGTAGTTCACCCAACGTTTCTGATAGTTCCACTGGAACAGCGTTACCGAGAACAGCAGAAGAAAGAGTATCCAGGACATGGCCGAAGCGTAGCCCATCTTGTAGAATGAGAAGGCTGAGGTATAGATGTAATAGACCAGCACCGAGGTGGAGGAACCCGGACCTCCTTGGGTCATCAGCTGAATAGGGGCGAAGATCTGAAACATCGAGATAAGCGTGGTCACGATCAGAAAGAAGGTCGTGGGACTGAGGAAATGGATGGTCAGGGTGAAGAAGCGGGTGATCGGGCCGGCCCCATCAATCTCAGCAGCCTCGTACACTTCCTTAGGCAAGTTCTGCAGGGCTGCCGAATAAATCATGACTGCATAGCCGATGCCCGACCAAATCATCATGAATATAATCGCCGGTAGCGCCCAGGTGTACGAGCCAAGGAACTTCGGAGGATTCTCGATGCCAATACCCTGTAAAAGCTGGGTTACCGGTCCCCATGGGGAGTACATCATGACCCAGATAATGGAAATGGCAACTATGTTGGAAATCTTGGGCATGAACATTGCCAGCCTGATGGGTATGGAGCCATAACATTGTGCATCAATGATGGTTGCAAAGACGATGGCAAAGATGATGATAAAGAAGACGGAACCAAAACTGAGAATAATGGTATTGATGAGCGAGCGGACAAACCAGCCATCCTTCCAGATTTCTATGTAGTTCTCTATTCCCACCCAATTCCAGTTTCCGATTCCCCAAGTGAAGTCCCAGTCGGTAAAACTGATGACCAAGGAGAAAACGATGGGAATAAGGAAAAAGAGTACTACTCCCAAGATGTTGGGAAGAATGAAGGCGTAGCCGGTAAGATCTGTCCGTAGTTGTTTCGATAATGCCATGGATGAAAACCTTTCTAGGGAGTTCGGTACCACCATAGTGGTGGTACCGAAGAAGGATGCTTTATTTCTTCAAAAACTCATCGGCACGGGTTTTTGCATCGGTAAGGCCTTGCTGTGCACTTTTTCTTCCGGTCATGACCGCCTCGCACTCCTCATTCATGACTTTCTGAATCTCGGGAGCCTTGGTGAAAATGGTGGTGGAAGTAAGATTGTCGCCCTTATTGTAGATGAAGTGTTTCTTGGCACTCTCAATGTCGATGATCTGGTCCACACCTTTGAAGAAGCGTCCTACTACCGAGTCCTTATCCAAGGTGTTGGCAAGGCCGATTCTTCCTCCGATGGCCATGTACTGCACACCGTTGGTTGCATACCACTTCAGGAATTCCCAGGCAGCATCTTTGTTTTTGGACTTCGGGTTGATGCTCAACTGGTCACCATACTGTGCCCATGTGTAGGTGTCGCCTCCCTTGTACGCCACAGGTTGGGGAACAAAGGCAGTGACGAAGTCGTGGGGATACTGCTGTAGGTCCTTGACGCTGCGGATAATGAAGTTGTCCACCACAATAGCGGCTCTGCCGCTGAGGAACATGTTCTCCATGGTGAGCTTCTGGGTGACCGTGTCAACATGGCTGGGAGCCGAACCGTCCACGTTCATGGTGTTGTTGATCAACTCAAGTGTCTGTACGAGTACAGGATGATTGAGCTGGGTTTCCTTGCCATTGGGATTATACATCCAGTCGCCACCGAGGGTGCGGGATGAGAGCCGTGCCTGCATTTCGTAGAAGTTCTGGGTGGAGTTCCAGAACATGCCATAGACCTTGTCCAGTCCTTCTCCCTTGGTAAGCTTCTTTGCAATTGCTCGGAACTCCTCATAGGTCCAGGAGTCGGGGACGGGAATACCGGCCTCATCGAACATGGTCTTGTTAATTAGGAAGGAGGTTTTGGTCAGGGTGGTGGGAAGGGAATACAGGAGGCCGTTAACCCGGGAGAGGGCGATGGCAGTCTCTCCGAAGATGGTTTCAGGAACCAAATTGTCACGCTGCAGGTAGGATGTGAGATCAAGAGCCATTTTGGCTTCTGCACGCTTGGCAACCCGGGTCAGCCCACCATAGGAGGCATAGACGTCGATCTCACTGCCGGACAGCAGATTGGTTTCCAGCTTGAGATTGCCTTGGTCATTGTTGACATACCGTTCATATTCAATACGGATTCCCTTTTCCTTGAATTCACGGTTAAATGCATCGATTACATCCTGGGGACCATTCTCGGCGGGAATGCCCATCCACAGGTGCAAAACGGTTTCTTCCTTGGCACTATTCGCTTCCCCGGTTGCCTGGGCGAAAGTGAAGCTGCCCAGAAGAAGCACGATCATCGTAAGCACTACGTACTTTTTCATCATATTCCTCCATGTGTATAGTGTATTGTCAGGGGCTTACTCTGAGAACACAATGCACTTTCTTTCTCTGTATCTGTAATACATTTCGAAGTTTCCTCCATGCAATCTTTCAAATCTTTCGAGCGGACTCCGATTTCTTTGGAATGTGAGTAGCAACTTCCTTCTCCGTCATTGCAAAGCTTGCGGCCGGGGTGGGGGTATGGTAGCCTCTGATGCATGAAAGGACGAAGCATCCATATTTCAACGCTCGGCATGAGAATGTTCATGTTGATTCTCATTGCCTTGCTGATTCCTTTCAGCATCCTAAGCTTCTATTTTGTCAGAGGGTATGAGAAGATCATACGCAATGAGCTGAACACGCATATCATCCATATGGTCTCGCGCAGTGAAGCCGATGTAGACGCCCTCTACTACCAGATGATTTATATCAGCAATGCACTGGCTTCCAATCCCGCTTTCCTGGAAATTCTCAAGGATAAAGAGGCTTCCTTGTATGAGCAGACACTCAGTTTTGATGCAATGGTGAATGCCATTCTGGTCAACTACCCCTCATTCACGTCCGATCTCAAGATTACTGCCATTGATAGCGAGGGCAGGGTGTTCGCCAATTGGAGCAAGAACTTCAACGACTATTCTTTTCTTGCAGACTTGGAGGCGGTCAAGCGCAGCAAGGCTGCCACCAAGCATGTGGTGTGGATGGGGGTGACACCGAGCTTCATTCTGGAGGACAAGCAGAACAAGCACTTCCTCACCCTTGCACGCTCCGAGCTGGTCGATCCTTCCGAAGCTGGCTTTGTCTGCACCTTTATACTGAGTATGAGCCGGGAGAGTTTCAGCAGTGCGGTAAGTCGGTATTTCCCCAATGAGGGGGACTTCGCGTTCCTTCGCTCTGCCGATGGAACGATTCTCTTCCCTCTGGGAACTCCCCCAGTTGTTGAGGGCGGCTTTGATACACTGGAGATAAAGGACGGATTGGCAACCTTGGGCGATGACCGGTACCTGATGTATGATGAGTACTTGGAAAACTCATGGTTGATCGGGGAACAGCCGCTACGGATCCAGTTTTTCATCAACTACCAGGGAATCGAGGAACAACTCGCATCCTTGGTTGCAACCATCCGGGTCAGCTTGTTGTTCTTATACTTCGTGTTACTCGGCGTCATTGCCTACTTGTCGGTGCATGTGATCAGGCCGATAACAGCCTTGTCGAATACGATCAGCGGCTACTCGGTCGATACCCCTCCTACCGATCTGGATATCGCCAGGAATGATGAAATCGGACAAATCAACCGTTCCTTCCTTACCATGGCACAAAACAATGCCAATTTGTTCCATCGGTTGAAGGATGAAAGTCTGAAGAAGGAACAGTTCTATTATGAATCGATGCGTGCCCAGGTGAACCCTCATTTCCTGTTCAATGCCCTGACGACGATCCGGTGGATGGCGATGCTCAAGCGGGCGGATAATATAGTCGACTCCATTAACTCGCTTGCCGACATTCTGCGGTTCAGTATGGATAAAAGCCGGGAGTATGTCCGTCTGCGTGAGGAGATCCATACCCTGCAGAGTTACATTTCACTGCAGAACTATCAGCATGGAAGCCGTTTTACGTTGTTTGAAGTAATTAATCCGGCTTTGTTGGAGTACGAAGTTATAAAGTTCATTCTGCAACCGATTGTGGAGAATTCGGTGTTGCACGCTTTCCCCAATCGGATACAGGGATGTGAAATCCGTATTGAAGGCTCTCTCGAGCAGCGGGAGGGCAGGGAGGTTCTCCTGCTTGCAGTCTCCGATAACGGGGTGGGTATGAGTAAGACCGATATTGCTTCCTTCTCGTATGCGAAGCAGCACGGCTACCGCAGGGATGCTGAAAAAAAGGGTATCGGGTTGTTAACCGTTGATGAACGGATTCATATCCAGTATGGGGATCCGTACGGCCTCTCTATCACCAGTGAAGAGAAGGTAGGTACGACAGTCTGGTATACCCTGCCTGTTCTTTACTCTTCTGCTGTGCAAGGAGATGATGGTATAGTAGCAGGTACATCATGAAGAAGTTGCTGGTTGTGGAAGACGAGTATTTGGTTCGAATTGGCATCTGCTCCCTCTGTGATTGGGAGGAGCACGGATACGTGCTCCTCGGCAATGCCTGCGAGGGTTCCGAGGCCCTGGCTCTGATCGAGAAGGAAGTGCCCGATATCCTGCTGACGGATTTGATGATGCAGGGGATGGATGGCTTCGAACTCATCAGGCAGTGCAAGCTCCGCTATCCATCCATTGCCATCGTGGTCCTGAGCAATTACAACGATTTTGAATCGGTCAAGCGTGCCATGCAACTGGGTGCTGTGGATTACATCCTCAAGCTCACTACGATGCCGCAGGACCTTCTGGATACGCTGGATAAGATTCCTGTTGCCCAGAGTGCATTCTCCCCGATGGAGGCGCAGGAAGTTCTGATTCAGCATTTGAGCCCGATTAGGTCCCATCTGTTGACGCTTGCCATTGAGGGCAGCTACTCCTCGTTGGATGCCTTTACAGCACAATGCAAGAAGGTGGGTTTGTGTCTTGCCTGGGATGAGCCGTTTGTAGTGCAGCAGATTGTTATCGATGACTATGCGGACAAGGTGCACAGCAGGGAGATATCAGAGCCCGTGTTGGTGCTTTCTACGATGGAGCATATTATCGAAGAGGCGTACGCAAAGCTGGATTGTAAGCATGCTGTCATTATTCATGGTGAGGGTTCGGTAGTGGTTCTCTGCTCCTGTAAGGACTTCTCTGGTGAACAGATGGATGCAAGCCTGAGCGGGTGTTTTCATGTGGTACGCGAGAATATGGCAAGGTTTCTTGGTTTGACGGTAAGTGCTTGTGTCAGCAATGTATGCTCAAGCGTGTCTGATCTTGCTGTGGTGATGCAGGAACGGGATCACGAGCAGCATCGCTCTTCCTGGCACGCCACCGGTCAATTCATGAATACCCGGGAGAACATAAAGCGTACCATCCAGTACATCAGCGACCATATTGATGAGCATTTGAGCCTATCCCTGCTTTCCAGTGTCGCTGCGATGAGCGAATGCTACTATTCCCATGTGTTCAAGCTTGAGACGGGGATAGGGGTGAAGGATTATATCAACCAGGTGAGGATCAAGAAGGCGAAGCAGTTGCTCCGCGAAACTGACCTCAAGATAGCCAGCGTAGCACTTTCCATTGGGATTACCAACACCAACTACTTCAGCGTCTTCTTCAAACGCCTTACGGACAAGACTCCTATTGAGTATAGGAATTTGCCGGGGGAATAGCCTGATTGTATCTTTGTACTCTTGCAGGGATGGTAAACCTGAATACACAGCAAACTACTAAACCAATACTATCCTAATACGTGTATGTAATGCAGGATATTGATGATTGCATTATAAATAACTATGATTGTAGTCGAAGGGAGTAGCATATGGGAAACTCTACGGTAAATATAAATTTTCGTATGGATGCAGAGCTGAAGAGCAATTTGGAGAAAGCTTGTCAGGAATTGGGTTTGACTCCTACTGCAGCATTCACCATCTTTGCGACAAAAGTTGCAAGAGAGAAACGCATCCCCTTCGAGGTTGCAGTTGATCCGTTCTATAGCGACCAGAACATTGCCAGGCTTAGAAAATCCATGGCACAGATGGAAGCGACCGGCGGTACAATTCATGAGGTGGAAGTATGTGATTAAGGCATGGCCTGATGATGCTTGAGTACTGGACTCGACAAGACCGGAAGACCTTGAAGCGAATATTGACGGGGATGTGATTCGTATTGTCCAATGCGGTTCCCACTACAGGGATACGTAGTGGTGGGTCTGTGACCCAGAAACTATTCAGGTATTGTGGCCTTTTAGCATGACAGCCATGAGACGGTGAAGAAAGATGGGGAAGCTATCTTGAAATGACAATGATAGATTGAACTCCATATCAACTGAAAATGCGTAAGAGTCAGTTGAATTTTTTCCAATGGGACGAAATTTCTCAAAACAAGTCGCTATGTGTTCCTGTTCTGATCAACTTCAGGATTAGCGTTTCCTGAAAGACCTTGTAAACGAGCAGCCAATCCGGCTGTATATGGCATTCTCTCATACCTGCATAGTTTCTGGAATTGACAAGTGCATGATCTCTGTAGATCTCCGGTAACGGTTGTTCATTACAGAGAATCGTGATTGCCTCTTCCAGCTTGCTTGGATTGCAGCCTCGCTTGACTGCCAGCTTATAGTCTTTTTTGAACTGACCTGTAAATTCCAGTTTAAGCATTGAGAGCATCCATCAAGCTCGAGACGCTTTCAAAAGGACCTTGCATATCCTTGTCTTGCTCAGCCGCATCCATTGCAGCCAACGTAACTTTATTAGGAGTACGCAAAGCTACCTCAAAGGGGAGGCCCTTATAGCTGATTGCCTGTCTTAAAAAGATATTGATTGCTGTAGTCATATCCATTCCGAGGTCGGAAAAGATCTGCTGCGCCTGCTGCTTCACTTCTCGGTTCATCCGTATCGTCATACTGGTATCAGCTTTCTCTACCATATCAATTTCTCCTTTTATATGAGATTGCACGAAAAATATAGTGCATTACATGTCTATTGTAAATACATTGTCTGTACAATGTACATCTTTATCTGTTAGGAAATCCAAAAAGTCTGCAGTAAACACTGATTAACGGTCTGGAAAAGGTATTCAAGAAAGAGGGTTCCAAGGAGAAGGTCCAAAAAATCACAAGGCTGATTAGAAAGGGTCAGCCTTTGAACGGCAGTCACAAGGAAACTATGTTGCACCCTCGAGGAATCACGAGATGGGGCAGTCAAGCAACTATTGTTCATACCACTACCCCAATCCTGGTCAGTAAATTCTCTTTCGACCTCTCTTCGTCATTGAGGTAGTAGTTGTAAATGGCTCCTTCTGGGACAAGGTTGTGCTCACCGATCCATTGGAAGATCTCCATCATTAGTGGGTCACTCGCTTCATAGGGGCCTTGGAATAGTGCTGAGACCATCCTTTGTCTGGGGATTG
>Ga0172378_10006080_pt1 | contig 11282 bp, 8 predicted proteins | sample GrowelOW332metaG_FD_119755 | JGI IMG/M metagenome (GOLD analysis project Ga0172378, IMG submission 119755) | Groundwater microbial communities from an aquifer near a municipal landfill in Southern Ontario, Canada - Pumphouse #3_1 metaG | ecosystem: Environmental > Aquatic > Deep subsurface >... | reverse complement strand
GCAGCATTCGACCAATCCCAAGGAGCCAGGAACATCCCTTCCAGGTTGTTGCCGATGTAGTCATTCGGCCTGAACGAGAGGGTGATCGTACTCCACAGGGGAACTGCAATGATCACAAGCAATGCGACAAGAAAGATATCCACCACCAAGTTGAAACTATGGTCGGCGGCAGTGGGTCTGACAGCCACTGAGATGAAGCGCCCATTCGGTCTTTTTTTCTTCTGTGTCATCATCCGCCTCCTAAAAGAGTGAGTTGCCGCCGAAGCGTTTTACCAAACGGTTTGACCCGAGGATCAGGAACATGCCGATGACCCCCTTGAACAAACCGACGGCGGTGGCAAGGCCGAACTGGAACTCCAGAAGCCCTTGACGATAGACCCAGGTGTCGATGATGTCTGCAACCGAATAGACCGGTGTGGAGTAGAGCATGAATATCTGGTTGAAGCCTGCGTCGAGGATGGTTCCCAACCGCAGCAGGACTACGATCAAGATGACCGGACGGATGGATGGGAGGGTGATGTAACGCACCCGTTGCCAGGAGTTGGCCCCTTCCACCAAGGCAGCCTCAAACAGGGATGGGTCGATGCCCATCAGTGCTGCAATGAAGATGATGGCGCTCCACCCCATCTCTTTCCATGCGTCACTGAGGATGACTATCCAGGGGAAGGCATTGGTGTTGGTCAGAAAGTCGACCGGTTTGCCGCCGAACATCTTGATGATGTCATTGAGAATCCCATCACCGGGGGCAAGCAGTGCAAGCAGGATGCCGTACATGATGACCCAGGAGAGGAAGTGCGGAAGATAGGCCAAGGTCTGCACGATCTTGCGCAGGCGGGGACGATTGCTCTCGTAGATGGCAATGGCAAGAATGATGGCCAACGGAAGACTGAACACCAATTTGCCGAAGCTGTACATCAGGGTGTTGCGCAACAGTTCCGTAAAATAGTAGGAGTGGATGAACGTCCTGAAGTGCTCCAAGCCGATCCATTGGCTTCCAAGCACCCCGTCCAGCGCCATATAGTCCTTGAATGCTATCTGCCCATTGAAGATGGGAATATACTTGAAAATGATGTAATAGACGAAGGGAATGGCCAGCAGAACATAGACAGACCTATGTCGCTTGATCTCCCGCATCAGTTGTTTGGTGCTGTTCTTTTGTACCATATCCGTTTGCAACCTCGCATGTTCAGCATAGGTCAGCACCCCAAGACAATGCAGGGAGCCTCTTGTACTTTTCCGACATTTTAACCGGATTTTTCCAAAAACCTCCCTACTTAGTATTAGAAATACACCATTTTTAGGACATATGTGTTTTTACTGCCGTGAAACCCTCCGGTAGTGAAGGAAGAAACGCACAAAGATATACAGGTAGAAGGCAAACAACACCACATAGGTGTAAAAGAGGAATGAGTGGAGAGAACCGTCACGTTGACTGGCCTGCAGAAAGGTCTGGGGCAGGATAACCAACACAAAAAGCATGACAAGAGGTATCATGCGGCTCTTGAATACGCGGCGCATCATATCCAGGCGGGAGGCATCATCACAAAAAATTCCTTCTTCCTGTTGCATGGCTTTCACCGGCTTTCGGAAATAGGTATACCCCATGAAGGAGAACAGGTATTCCCATCCACAGTCCCTGAAGATCTGCACATAGGAGTGAAGTTCCTTCCTCCCCTCCTCGTTGAAATCCAATTGGTAGACCACCTCTTCCGGCTCGCACGCCTCAAAGCGATAGATGCCGGGAAAGTATACGGAAACCAGCTTCCAACCCTGTCTGTGCTGTTCCTGCAAAAAGAGACACTCCCGCTCATACTCAGGAATTGTGAAAAATCTCACCATGATCTTCTTTCTCATCACCGTACCTCCTTCATATTCCTATACAGCCGGACAATCCGCTCCTTTTCCAAGGCAAGCACCTCGCATCCCAGATCGGTAAGCTGATAGACCTTTCGCTTCTCCTCCTCCCTGAGCAGGACGATCAGGCCATCTTTCTCCATCTTCGAAAGACTGCCGTACATAGTCCCGGGGCTGAGCAGGATGGTTCCCTCTGTCAACTCCCTGACCTTCTGGACAATCCCATAGCCATGCATCGGCTGCTGAAGGCAAAGCAGGATGTAAAACCCTGTTTCTGTCATCGGGACGTACACTTTTCTGATATGGGTATCCATGCAACCACCTTACATCGCGATGCTATACATCGCACTGCGATATAATAGGGTTGGGCGTATCCCTTTGTCAAGCACAGCAACCACATCATTCTGTGGCTGAACGGACCTTGGTGGGGGCACACCCCTTGATCTTCCTGAATACCCTGCAAAAATACGCTTGGTCCTGGAAGCCCGTCTGGCTTGCCACCTCATTGATGGTAAGGGTGGACTCCTTGAGCAGGATGGTTGCAAGATAGATACGGTAGCGGTTCAGGTAGTCCCAGGGAGAGAGACCGAGCTCCTTGCGGAAAATTCTGGTAAGGTAGTCCTCACTGACATTCACCGCCTCGGAAAGCTGCCATCTGGAGACTGACTTGGTGGCATGCTCGGCCAAAAAGACAACGGCACGCTTGACCAAAGCACCGGTCAGGGGTGGAAGCACCTCACCGGTTGCATACAGGCTGATCAGCCGGGTCTGGAATTCGCTGCTGTCCTCCACACAACGGTGAGCGATTACGAGTCGGGGGATCAGGCTCAGTTGCTCCGCCTCTTCCCGTTTCCAACTCTCCCTTACCAGGACGATCGGGGCACCGGTGAGTCTGCGCACCTGCTCATAGAGTGCCGGATCGAAAACATCGCTGACCAAAAGGCCGATGGGCTGGCTTTGGACAATGCCCAACACCTCATCATGGGTGCAGTGCCGGATATGCTCGATGACCGGCACATCAGGAAAGGAGGCACCAACTACCAGCAACAAACCCAACGAGGAGGCTTCATTCGGGACGGAAGATAGGGCAGCATGAAGGCTCTCGTGATGGGATGGTGCATGGAAACAGACCATCGGCGTACGCGAGAGTTGGCTGTGTCTGGAAAGCAAATGCAAAGCCAGTTCAAGGTCCTTCCCCGTCCGCTGCCCATCCCATGCAAGCAGGCCTCCCTCAAGCTGATTGATCGTACTCCGATTCAGACTGGATACCTTGAAGATCGAAACCGGTCCCAGTTCGGAGAAAACAGGAGGAACTTCCGTCTCTCCCTCTGAAGCGAGGTAGTAGACATTGCTACCCATGAGAGGAAGGCTCTCAGCACCGAGACTGGGCCAACTGAGACGGAACTGGATGGTGTTTCCCTTGATGGTGACCAAGCCTCCGCTCATGAGCACAATGCGCTGCGCCAGGGAGAGACTGGGGTCTTGCTTGCCCATGGAGGCCTTCCAATTCTCAAGGGAAGACGAGAACGTGCAAGCAACCCCCTCAACCAGAAGACGGATGGAGAGGGCAACCTCCCCGCCCTCCTTGCGGATATGGTCACACACAATGTCGAATGCTTGTCTCAGGCGATTCTCATCCCCGAGCATTGTCGGGAGCTCCGATGGCCCATCATACTGCAGGGAGTCGGCCTGCACTTGGTGGGAAAAGAGATCGGAAAGCAGGTAGGTCCGTATCTCAAGTTCCAGCTCCCCGGTATGGGAGAGCGAGAGATCGAGCAGGTGTGTTGCCGATCGCACTTGCTCCCCAACCTGGTCCTTGAGCTGGGTGTCGCACCCATGCACCAGAGAGAGAATGGCATCGAGAGGGGTTCTGAGTCCTTCCCCGACATTTGCAAAGAACTCAGAACGGGAACGCTGAGCCCTCTCAGCCTCTTCGCGTGCACGGTTTGCGGCATCGAGCAGGAACGCCCCCTTGAGAGCGGAACTGAGGGACGTGCGCAACTCCTCCATAACGCTTCCGTTGAACAAGGTTGTTCCGATGACCAGATATCCAAGCGGCTGATTGTCCATGAAAAGACTCTCCACCACATAGACACCACGATGGAGGTGCTCCTTCAGCGAGGGGGGAAGCAAAAGATGCTTGGCAAAACGCTGTTGCTCACTGATGATGAGGGAGTCTGCATAGCCTCCAAGAAAGGTACTCTCCTTGTCGTCGGCATAGAGCACCAGGAAACAGGCCCCCAAACCCAGGGAAAGCAGGTGTTTTGCCAGCAGGGATGGAATGGATGAGATATCCCTCACACCCAGAAGATCACACTTCAGTTCATCCAGTCGCTTTGCCTGTTGGGAGAGGAGGTACGCATGCTCGTGCGCAACCAGATCCCGCTGACGCAGGAACAAGTCACGGATGGAAGCCGAGTACGTTGCAAGGAAGGAGGAATCTGCATGGAATCGCTCATACCAATGCAAGGCCTCGGAGAGCAGGTTGGGATCTCCTCCACGGTCAAGAAAACGGTAGGAAAGGCGTTCAAGTACAGACAGGTCAAGCTCTTCGTTGCCGCGGAAAAGACGGGAAACATCCTCCCGATACTCTTCGGAAACACTGAAACTCTGAAACAGCCAGGCAAGGTAGGATTGCAAGGTTCCCACCGTCATGCGGGCTTGCTCATCGGTTCCCAAGGAGTAGACGCATCCGCAGGATCTCCTCACCACCAAAGCCGAGGGCAACAGGATATCGAAACAAGAGGCTCTCTGCCCTTCCATCAGATTTTCCAGCAGTGTCCAGCTCATCCTTGCAAGTTCGGTCATCGGCATCCGTGCCGTCGTGCAGGGAACCCGAAGCAAATGGCTTTCCCTGCTGTCATTGTAGCCGACGATACGGACATCCGCAGGGATGCGGTATCCTGCATCCTGCAAACGCTTTCCGGCATCGAACATCATCATGTCGCTTGAGCAGGCCAGGGTATCAAAATCCTTGCCCGGCACAAGGCCCCGTTCCCGGGTAAGCTGGTCCATTGCCTTTGCCCCTTCTGTCCAGGGGAAGGGGTCACTGACCAGTCGGTTATCCAATACCAAGCCGGTTTGTTCGAGGGTATCACAATAGGCACGGTACCGATCCTGCGCCGAATAATGGTTCTCAGGACCCCTGATGAAGGCTATCCGTCTTCCGTGGTGCTTGGTGATGCAGTGCAGGATCACCGCCTGGACTCCCGAGTATGCATCGAAGGAGACAACAGGACATCCCTCATGCTTGATCCCGATGGAAACACAGGGAAGCGGGGAGAGGGAAGAGAGAAATGCCTGCACCTCATTGAAACCGACCGAACCTGCCAAGGCCGAAGCCCAGGTGATGATGCCGTCAAGGTTGTCCGGATTCACCAATGAGTAGATGCTGTTGCGTACGTACTCCTGCCCTTCCTGGCACTCGAGCCGGCCTCCGGGAAAGACATAAAGGGATGAGCCTGAACGCTGGGCAAGGCGGGCAATCTCAGACCAGAGCCCATTGGAGGCCCCGGTATGGATGGAGGCGAGCACAAGGCCCAAGGTTGGGGAAAGGTGATCAGTCACGGCAGGACTCCTTGCAAGGCTGTAACACTATACCATAGGATTCTGTCGCTTGACAGCGCAACAGAGAGAAGTATATCATTTGGAACGATGTTTCAATTTCAATCACTCGAGGCAGGGCTCAGGCGCCTAAACTATCGTTTGGAACGGATCATGCCGGTCCTCACCCCCAGTGGGGTGATCCTGGGGCTCCTCCTGGGCTCGCTCATCTCGTGGATGAAACCCTCGGTTTCCTATCTCTTCGCCTTCATCACCTTCAGCGGTGCCCTGGGCATCAGTTCCCAGGACTTTTTCAAGGTAATCCGCAAGCCCAAAGCCATCCTGGTCTTCCTCTTTGGATCAAATCTTGTCATGCCACTGCTCTCCTGGTCCCTGGCCAACCTGCTCTTCCCCAACCAGAGCGAAGTGATCACCGGCTTTGTCCTGCTCATGTCCATCCCCACCGCCCTGACCGGCTACATATGGGCAGGCATCTACAAGGGAAGCGAAGCTCTCTCACTGACCCTTATCCTCGTATCCACGCTTCTGGCCCCGCTTCTCACCCCCCTGACGGTGCGCATCCTTGCACGAACTTCGGTACAGATTGATGTAACGGGCATGATGATCTCCCTTTTGCTGATGGTTGTGCTCCCCTCGATGGCAGGCATCCTTATCAACAACGTCACCAAGGCAAAGGTGACCGAGCATGTCTCCCCCTGCCTCAGGCCATTCTCCAAGATTGCCCTCTTTCTGATCATCGGCATCAACACGTCCCAGATAGCCGACCGTCTCATCTCCAACGCCTCACTCACCTATCTGCCCATCGCCTTGCTGTGTGCTTTTCTTGCTGCAGTGGGCTACCCGCTCTCCAATGCCTTGGGCAAGGCGGCAGGACTCTTGGAACCTGAACGAAAAAGCCTGACCTTTGCCTCGTCACTGCGAAACATCAGTGCAGCACTGGTGTTGGCCATCGACTATTTTCCGGCCGAAACGGCCCTTCCCGTCATTCTGAGCATCGTATTCCAGCAGACGACCTGCGCCATCATGGCCTACCTTCTGTATGGAAGAAAAAAAGTAACATAACCACCCAAAGAGAGGAGATATCGTATGCAATCAATCAAGGACATTCACCAACCGATAGAGAGAAAGGAAAGAATCCTCCAGTTCGGGGAAGGCAACTTCCTCAGGGCATTCGTCGACTGGATGATTGATATTCTCAATGAGAAGACCGACTTCAACGGCAATGTCGTTCTTGTCCAGCCGCTCGACCGCGGTCTTTCGGATATGATCAACGACCAGAAGGGACTGTACACCACCGTCCTTCGCGGTGTGCAGAACGGAAAGACGGTTGAGGAGTATCGTACCATCAACTCGGTCAGCCGCTGCCTCAACCCGTACAAGGCCGAGGACCGCTCCGAGTACCTCAAGCTTGCCGAGAGCGAGGACCTCCGCTTCATCGTTTCCAACACCACCGAGGCAGGCATCGCCTACCATAGTGGAGACAAGCTCGAGGATGAGATGCAAGTCTCCTTCCCCGCAAAGGTCTGTTCGTTCCTCTACAAGCGCTACCAGGCATTCGCCGGTGATGCAAGCAAGGGCCTGATCATCATCCCCTGCGAACTCATCGACAAGAACGGGGACAACCTGAAGCGGATCGTCAAGCAATATGCCCAGGAGTGGAAGCTCGAGGATGCCTTCCTCCTTTGGCTCGACGAGGCGTGCGATTTCTGCAACTCACTGGTCGACCGCATCGTTCCCGGCTATCCGAGAGCGGAAGCCGAGGCTCTGTGCACCAAGCTCGGCTATCAGGACAATCTGCTCGATTCAGCGGAGATCTTCCACCTCTGGGTCATTGAATGCCACAAGAACTTCCACGAAGATGAGCTTCCGTTCAACAAGGCGGCTCTGAACGTCGTCTGGACCGACGATATGAGCTTCTACCGCACCCGCAAGGTGCGCATCCTCAATGGTGCACACACCATGAGCGTGCTTGCTGCCTATCAGGCAGGGTTGAACACCGTGCAGGACTGCATCGCCGACAAGGCCTTGCTCTATCCGTTCATGCACAGCGGCATCTTTGAGGAGATCATTCCCTCGATGGATGGTTCAAAGCAGGAACTTGAGGCATACGCTGCCGACGTGTTGGAACGCTTTGAGAACCCGTACAACCCGCATCAGCTGCTCTCCATCTCCCTGAACTCGGTCTCCAAGTTCAAGACCCGCGACCTTCCCTCCCTGCTCGGCTACTACGAGAAGCAGGGCAAGCTTCCCAAGCGTCTGGTCTTCTCCCTCTCCGCCCTGATCAGCTTCTACGAGGGCACTGAGTACGAGGGAGCAGCACTGAAAGGAACAAGAGGAAAGGAAACCTACCTCATCCAGGATGACAGTGAGGTGCTTTCCTTCTTCGCCGATCTCTACAAGATGGGCGGAACTGCAGAACAGAAGGCAGACCGTCTTGCGAAGGCCGTACTCTCCAACCAGAAGTGGTGGGCCCAGGATCTGAGTGCAGTTCCCGGCCTCACCGATGCAGTGAAAGCCAATCTGCAGTCCATCTGGAGTGTCGGTATGACCGAGGCCCTCAAGGCCCTCTGAAAAGGAGTATCCATGCAGACATATTCATTTGTAAAAGTACACCCGGAAGACTCAGTGGCGGTTGCCGTCCAGAATCTTGCCGCATCCACGGTGGTTGAAGTCGACGGACGTTCCATCACCCTTCTCTCCGACATACCCTTCGGCCATAAGTTTGCCATCAAGCCGATCGCCAAGGATGAGCCGATCATCAAGTACGGCGCTCCCATCGGCTCGGCACAGACCGATATCGCCATCGGTGAGCACGTCCATGCATCCAACATCAGGACACTGCTCTCCGAGAAAGCCGAATACCACTACGACAAAAACCTTGCCGACTTGTTCCAGACCAAGGCGAAGGAGCGACAGGCGAAGTGGCAGGGAAAGGTTCCCTCCATCAAGGCATTCCGCCGCGAAAACGGGAGCATTGGTATTCGCAACGAGTTGTGGATCGTACCCACCGTGGGGTGTGTGAACAAGATTGCCGAGAACCTGGTTGCCTGGGCGAACACCAACCTGGCAAAGGCTGACTTCTATGACGGCATCCACGTATGGGCACACCCGTATGGATGTTCCCAGCTTGGGGATGACCATGAGGCTACTCGTACCATCCTCTCCGATCTGGTCCACCATCCCAATGCAGGAGCGGTTCTGGTACTCTCCCTGGGCTGTGAGAACAACACCCCCGAATCCTTCCGTGCCTTGGTAGGCAAGGTGGATGAGAAGCGTGTCAGGTTCCTCACCACCCAGGAAGTCAGTGATGAGCTTGCAGAGAGCAAGAAGATCCTCAGCGACCTGTACGAGGTGATGAGGCAGGACCGGCGTGAGGATGTGGGAATGGACAATCTGGTCGTCGGCTTCAAATGCGGCGGCTCCGATGGATTGAGCGGCATCACGGCAAATCCCTTGGTAGGACGTTTCTGCGATGAGCTTACCGCCATGGGAGGAACAGGCTTGCTGACCGAAGTACCCGAGATGTTCGGTGCCGAGCAACTGCTGATGAACCGTGCCGCAAACGAGGATGTCTATGCACAGACCGTCAAGCTGATCGACGACTTCAAGCAGTACTTCGTCAAGCATGAGCAGGTCGTATACGAGAATCCCTCACCGGGAAACAAGGCTGGAGGCATCTCCACCCTTGAGGACAAGAGCCTTGGATGCATCCAGAAAGGCGGACAGGCCATCGTCACCGACGTCCTTTCCTACGGCCAACGCGTGCAAAAGCGAGGGCTCAACTTGCTCTCGGGTCCAGGGAATGACATTGTCTCCACCACGGCCCTCACCGCTGCAGGCTGTCACATCATACTCTTCACCACAGGAAGGGGAACCCCGCTTGGGGCTCCGGTACCGACGGTGAAGATATCCAGCAACAGCGATCTTGCGACGAAGAAGCCGAATTGGATTGACTTCGATGCGGGGAGACTCCTTACCGAGGAGGCTGATACCGTACTTTCGGACTTCCTCTCCCTGATCAAGGCAGTTGCAAGCGGAGAAACGTTGGCCAAGAATGAAGAGAACGGATACGCAGAGATTTCGCTGTTCAAGGATGGAGTGATCCTCTAGGACACGGACACAAAGGAGAAACACAATGAAACCATTTATGGATGAAAACTTTTTGCTGCAGACGAAAACAGCCCAGGCGCTCTACCACGAGCATGCCAAGGGCGAGATGATCTTCGATTATCACTGTCACCTCAACCCCAGTGAGATTGCAAACGACAAGCGCTTCACCACCATCACCGATGCGTGGTTGGGCGGCGATCACTACAAGTGGAGAGCCATGCGCGCCAACGGGACACCGGAAGCGCTGGTCACCGGAAAGGATGCCGATCCCTATGACAAGTTCCTCGCGTGGGCTGCCACCATGGAGAACAGCCTGGGGAACCCGCTCTATCACTGGACCCATCTTGAGCTCCAGCGTTATTTCGGCATCAAGGAAGTGCTGAATACCAAGAACGCAAAGGCAATCTACGAGGAAGCCAACCACCAGTTCAAGGTGAACGGGAACCTTTCGGTGAAAGGCATCATGAAGCAGTTCAAGGTCTATGCGGTGGGCACCACCGATGACCCTGCCGACGATCTGGCTTACCACCAGCAGATAGCTTCCCAAAAGGATTTTCCCTCAAAAGTCATTCCTTCCTTCCGCCCGGACAAGGCGCTGAACATCGAAAAGGATACCTTCATCGCCTATGTCGATTCGCTGGCACAGGCCAGCGGCAAGAAGATCGAGCAGGCAAGTGATGTGGTTGATGCCCTTATCAGCCGCCTCGACTTCTTCGTGAGTATGGGTTGCAAGGCTTCCGACCATGCTTTGGTCACCGCCCCGGCAATCTTCAGGAGCGAAAACGAGGTCAATGCAATCTTTGCAAAGAAGCTTGCAGGAGCCACGCTCAGCGAAGTGGAAGTGGAAGCCTACAAGACATTCGTGCTCACCCATCTGGCCCGTGCCTATGCAAAGCGGAACATCGCGATGCAGCTGCACTTTGCCTCCATCAGGGACAACAACGGTCTCATGTTCAAGGCCCTTGGCCCCGATACCGGCTATGATGCCTCCCACGACAAGGAACTTGCCCAGGGCTTGAGCGCTTTCCTGAACAATCTCTCCCAGACCGGCGAGGTCCCCAAGACCATCCTCTACACCCTGAATCCGAAAGACTACTACTCTCTTGCAACGCTCATGGGTTGTTATCAGGATGGAATTCCGGGCAAGATGCAACTGGGCTCTGCCTGGTGGTTTGCAGACCACAAGGATGGAATGGAAGAGCAGATGAAACTTCTGGGCAACGTCGGCTTGCTCCCCCGGTTCATCGGTATGCTCACCGACAGCCGTTCCTTCCTCTCGTACTCCCGCCATGAGTACTTCAGGAGAATCCTGTGCAATATCTTCGGCACCTGGGCCGAGGAAGGGGAAATCCCCTATGATATGGATATGTTGGGAAGTGTCGTGAGAAACATCTCCTTCGGCAACGCCAAGGCATACTTTGAGGGGTAAGATGATGGGAAAGAAAGAGACTGAGACGGGCAGTGAAAAACAACAGACGAGCGGAGTCATCAGGACCATCGCAATCCTTGAGACGCTTTCCAGGCATCAGAGCATCAACCTGGAAAGCCTTGCCAAGGAGACCAAGTTGCCAAAAGCCACCCTCCTCAGATTTCTTTCCACCCTTGTCTCGCTCGGCTATGTATACCGGGATCCCAGCGACCTCTACAGCCTTACGCTGAAGATGTTCAGTGTCGGATCCCACGGTCTTGAGCACATCGACCTGATCCATGTCGCCAACCCGATCGCCCAACGTCTGTGCGACGAGCTGGGCGAG
>Ga0172378_10006079_pt1 | contig 11282 bp, 9 predicted proteins | sample GrowelOW332metaG_FD_119755 | JGI IMG/M metagenome (GOLD analysis project Ga0172378, IMG submission 119755) | Groundwater microbial communities from an aquifer near a municipal landfill in Southern Ontario, Canada - Pumphouse #3_1 metaG | ecosystem: Environmental > Aquatic > Deep subsurface >... | reverse complement strand
GGGAAATATCCGTCTTGCATACTGACTGTACATAATCTTTGGCTATCATCAGTTTTGCGTCCGGGTCGGTTGCATTCAAAGATGCCGGCCAACCGCCACGGCAAGCAGAGAAGATGATATCGTTCACATTCATATCAGAGACAGTTTCCACCTCATGTTCCGGATGGTCAAACAGTTCCTTGAGCGAAACGCTTCCGTTTGACTCATTTGATTCCCACAGCGACATCGGCGACATCTGCATACGCGAGATGCGCCCCGTTCCACTATGATGAATTTTCTTCTCATTCACGGCATTCGACCCTGTAAGAATAAACTGACCAGGATTACCACGTTTGTCGCACATCGTGCGAACGGCATCCCATAGTACAGGAGCATCCTGCCACTCGTCGAGCAATCTAGGTGTTTCACCTATCAAAAGGTTTGAGGGCTTAACGGCCGCCGTTGCTAGATAATCATCACGGTTATCTGGATCTTGCATGCGCAGTACACTTCCCGCCTGCTGTTCGGCAGTTGTTGTCTTTCCACACCACTTCGGGCCTTCAATCAACACGGCCCCCATCGCATTCAACCTGTCTTTCAGGTGCTTGTCGGTTATACGTTCCAAATAAATCATACAATTGGCTTATTTATCAGTCATACAAAATTACTAATAATAAGGAGATTGCAAAATTATTGTGAATAATTGTGGTATTTTATCGGTAACATTTGTGGTAATTCATCACGAATCCTTGTGGTATCTCATCCTGAGGGTGTGATAAATCCCGGAAATATCCGGGAATGTAGAATCCCCTGAAAATCGGGCTTAGTTTCAAATTTCCATGTAATAAGAGATTTGGACAATCAATTAGGGTTTGTTTTTCGTACCCCTAAGAGGACAATTTTACGATCTGCTGCTGTTTAAACCAGTGCAGTAGCTTCTTTTGATTTCTTAGCGCCACATTACAAATTGAATAGTAAAATATTCAGTAGATAAAATATTCATGTAACTTTGTCTGTATAAAATCAGATATCCGGATATATATGACTTCCAGGCACCTGTTCGTATTGTTGTTTTGTTCATTAATTACCCTTGGCTGCGACAAGGAGCAGGCAGATGAAGGAACGACAAGAAAATATTGGAAGGGTTCCGGTTCAGATAACTGAAAATTTATTTTAGTAAAGTACAATACATGAAAAATTATCTAAACGCTGCTTTAACAGCAATTTGTCTCCTGTCACTAATTAGTGTGCAAGCTCAGAAAAAGGTCACTTACGGCAAAAGTACATTTACGCTTTACCAGTCGCTTCCAGATCTTGAGCCCACTCCCCTCTCAGGATTTGCTCCCGATGTTCCGGGTTATACCTTTAAGAGTAAAAACTATGGACCCGGCACTTACTATACTTATGCTCCTGGCAATGTTCCAAAGACAGCCTATAAGTGCATTCTCACCGAGATAAAAGACTGGGTTGCATACAGACCGGAGCAGGTTAAAGAGATAGCAGCAAAAAAGGGGCTGAAGCAACTCGAAGAAAAGGAGATAAAGAAGTTGTTCAAAAACACCAGACTTCCAAACGGAGGGTTGATGTATCAGCTTACCGAAGATTCATGGATATTGTTTCATGTCAGCGGACTCCAGAATTGCGGGCCAAAAGCCTGGTCCTCAAACGAGGAGTATGTACTTGGAGTCTCATTTATTGTTAAGGTCCCTGCGAAAACAGATATCGTTCTTGACAGAATGTACCGTTTCTGGAACGACGGAGTAAGGTTTTCTGACTTTGCCATAGTTAATCAGTCGAACTTCAAAACAAGACAAACTGCTCCAAATGACCAGAACCCTAATAACTTCTCAATTGGCGAAGTGCTTAACAGAGAGAAAGGTTTTTACAGACTCTCCTTTGAAGGCGGCGCTCCAACCTATATCTGGCACAGTTATGCTAAGGTAGTCGAGGAAAATATTAAGAAATCTGACTTTGATGTTTCGGGCCAGACAGGGTACGAAGATCTCCTTTCGGCATTTGACTACTCACTTGATGCAGTAAAGTCAGGTCAGAGTATCTATTTCAGCTATAGTGTATATTCACGCTTTCTGAGAGATATTGAGCCAGGAGTAACCTGGCAGAAAGAGATGGCCAACCGCAAGCAAAACGAAGCACAGCGAAAAATCGAAATGCAGAAAATCCACAAAGCAAACGCCGTTGCCCTTGAAAAACTTTACAAAGAGATTTTTTCCAAATAGGTCAATTTTGTTTTAAAACGATTTTAGTATTAATGTCGGACCCCCTGAAAAGCGGACATAGTTTCATCCGGCAAGCGGCGATACGAAAAAAGCAGGCATCACTACCTGCTTTTTTCGTACCCCTGAGAGGACAATATTCCGAACTTTTTTGAGGGATATGGAGGTGATTTTGAAGTTGAAAAATAATTCTCAAATGGTTAGTAATGATTTAAATAGATTTACTACATTTGTTTAGTAAAACAGTTTTAATTTCAGAAATAATATGAAAGCAAAGTATTTACTCTTTGGAATAATGGCATTAGCGCTGTTATCGTGTGATAAAATCATCAATGGTGGTAAGATTTGGGACATAAGCCCCGTTGTGGTTATAGTTCAGGTTGCAAATGCCAATGGGATTGATTTGCTTAATCCGGACAATCAAAATTCATATGCAGCAGGTAGTATAAAAGCTGTATATAACGGGAAAGAGTATGAGTGTAATAAAAGTATATCAGATGCCAATACCAAAGCCTATCATGCACAATTTTACGGCCTGAAAACGGACAAAAATTATGTTGGTAATTATAGCCTGTTTTTTGGAGAATTTGATGGGGCAAAAAGTTACTCAAACGAAGAGGTAACAATATTATGGGGAGATGGTTCTTCAGATAAAATAAAATTCAGTAGAAAGTTTAGATGGACAATTTTCGGTGATCCTAATATTAGCGAAGATTGGTATTTAAACGGCACTAAAGTATCCGACGGAGTTATCAAGATTGTTAAATAATTACAATTCATCTATTTTCAAAGATATTCTGACTTGTGGCGCAAAAATGGCGCAAATCATGAAAGGCAAAACCCTAACTGACTCATTATCAATTATGGTTTGTTTCCGGAGCACAGCGACACTCCCCCTCCCCGGAGGGGGCCAGGGGGTGGGACAAACCCCTAAGAGGACAATTTTACGAACCATTCTTAAGGGATTTAGAGCTGATTCGGAAGTTGGAATTCATATTAATAATTGAATAACCACCCGTGCAAAACAGTTGAATCTGGATGTAATTCACGATACTGTTCATGAAATAGGCAAAGACGAAGGCCGTTATGGCAAAGGCTTTTAAGGTCTGTATAACAGGTACTTCAAATAGATATGACGATCTTCTGATATTAAGGTTTAAAATCTCAGCTTGTCTGTCATCAGCCCGAAACGGATTACATCTAATCTATGGTTAAAATAAACATTATAATAATCTGAACCGTGATAATATTGAACGAATAATCCCACTTCTTCAAGAAATTCTGGATGGTAATAAAATGTGAGTTTCAGATTTAGTCTTTCAAGCGAATAATTGTTTAAACCGTTATAGTTACCGAATTTCCAGGTGGTCTCGGCCTTTAGTGAAATTGCTGCTTTGCTTTTATCGGGATTTGCTTTGTCCTTTACAGGAAGTTTGAAAATGGATAGCGTATTGTGCCAATTAACCTGACTATAAATACCAACAAGTTCATCACTTATCATTCCGGGAGGATGAATCTCTAGTGATGTTTTAAAAAACTGGTATGCATTCAGGCGTTTATTTATGTTTGTAAGTATATACCCTGGTTCAATGAAATTAGTAGAAAAATCTCCTGATTTCAAGTTTATATCTCCATTTTCCATAAAAAAACTATCCTCTTGACCATTAGAATGATGGGCTAGTCTCAAATATATATTTTGTGTTCTTGAATGAGATTGGTTTTTAATTTGATAATAGACAGTTATTTGGGGTATATAGCTAGGAGTTTGTACTGGAAATGAATTTTTCCGGTACATTCTCATGATGATCTGCGGAGTCAAAACCCCCATAAGTCTGGAGTTTTTACTTTTTCTGATGTTAAAATTTGGAATTATATTTCCTTCAAACCACAATGGCTCTATGTTACCCAAATCTATTGGAAAAGTGATATAGCTGTTACCTTGGTTTACCTGAGATATTTCGGAAAGAGTTATATCATGTAATTTGTCATTTTGCTGACTATATGCATTTTGTCCTAAGAACAGTAATAGCAATACTGTGATTTTAATTTTTTTCATTTACCCGCTCTGTTTTGAATCGTTGCTTTAATTGTATCTACAACAAAGTAAACCATAGGGACCAAATAAACAGTCAGAATCATAGATGATAGCAAACCACCTATGATTACCCATGCCAAACCATTTTTCCATTCGCTGGCTGTGCCTTTTGCCAAAGCAATAGGTAACATTCCTATTGCCATAGAAAGTGTTGTCATCAGAATAGGTCTCATGCGTTCTTTACCTGCAATTATTAATGCCTCTTTAAAGTGCATACCTTTTGCTTTTAGTTGATTAGTAAAATCTACAATCAATATCGAATTTTTAGTTACTAGCCCCATAAGCATTATTAAACCGAGTTGGGCAAATAGGGTCAAGTGGTTTAAAGACAAGTTTAACGCTAGAAAAGCGCCGATTGCTGCCATAGGAATTGCAAATAAGGCAACAAAAGGATAGATATAGTTATCGTAAAGAGCGACCATTATAAGGTAAATTAAAATGAACGAAATTAGAAGAACATATCCCAGTGCTCCAAAGCTTTCATTTTGTGTTTTAATATCTGCTCCCCATGTAAGTCTGACTCCTTTTGGCAAAGGTTTTGTTTCCAGATATTTGATAACGTCGTCTGCTAATGTGCCAGATGGTCTTCCAAACGATTCAGCTGTTATTGTGATTGAGGATTGCCTGTCAAGTCTTTCAAGTAAAGAAGGTGATCTATCTTGCTTTACTATGGCAAACTGAGAGACTTCTATTGGTATGTTAGCAGCATTAACTATTGACAATTTCTGTACATCTCCAAAATTCTTTCGGTTAAAGTCGTCAAGCCAAATCCTTACCGGGTATTCTATGCCATTCTCATAAAGTGTAGCATCGTCATTCCCTGCAATTGCTGTCCTTAGATTTAATCCAACATAGGTTGTTGTAAGTCCTAATCGTTGCATTTTATCCTTGTCAGGAATAACTTTATACTCTGGGTTACCTTCTTTTACCGACAATTGAACATTATCTGCGCCTTGTATTGTTTCAATAACAGATTTTAAGTTGACTCCTGTTTCAAATACCAAATCAGGGTTATTTCCGCTTATGGTTATTTTTATCGGCGATGATTTTGGCAGTAATCCCATAACTGCCATAGAAAAGGTCACACTTGGGAATTCCTTTTTCAACTCTTCGCGAAGCGTTTTCATATATAATTCTGTATTAATTTCTCGCTCGCTGGAAGGTTTTAATTGAATTGTTAACTCAGATAAATTAGCTGAGCCAACTCCCAGGCTTCCTATACCGGTACTTGGACCTGCTACATTACTAAAAATCGTAGATACTTCTGGTTGTTGATATATATAGTTTTCTATTTGCTTTGTAATTATATTATTCTGTTGAACTGTTATCGTTTTATCAAATTCAATATTCATTCTGAACTTTCCCTGATCTCCGGTAGACATCATTTCCTTACCAATTATACCTTGTTTCATAACAATTACTGTCATTATTAGCAATAACAGTACAATTCCGGTAAAAATCACTTTGTGATTCAGTACCCATTCAAGCTGTCTGCCATACCAATGTATGAATCTATCCAGTTGTATTCCAAACCATAATAAAAAAACATTGAAGTAATTGGACGGCTTTAAGTCGTCTTTTTTACCTATCCGGGACGCCAACCAGGGAGTCAGTGTGAAACCTACAAGCAGACTGGTTAGAGTGGACGTTATTACTACTATTGCAAATTGTTTAAGCATGTCGCCTACAAATACTTGCAAAAATAAAATAGGCAAAAACACTACAACATCTACCAGTGTGATAGAAATTGCGGAAAATCCGATTTCCATACGTCCGTCCATTGCCGCTTCTCTTTTACCCTTTCCCATATCCAGATGTCGCTGAATATTCTCAATTACGACGGTCGCATCATCTACAAGTATCCCAATTATGAGAGACATGGCAAGTAAGGTCATGAGATTAAGGGTGAAACCCATAAGCCACATTACAGCAAACGCTGTAACCAAAGATGTCGGAATTGCTATCAATACGATCAGGGAGTTTCTGTAGCTTCTAAGGAATAACAACATAACAAGTGAGACCAGTATGACCGCTAATATCAAGTCAAATACAACGGAATCAACTGCCGCAATTGTTTTATCTGTAGAATCATCTGCAATAACAAAGCTTACTCCATAGTTAATATTCTGCTGTTCAATACTTTTAAGTTTGTCGCGAACAAGTTTAGAGACTTCTACGGCATTAGCATCACCTTGTTTTTTAAGCAATAAACCTATACCGTTTTCTCCGTTAAAACGACTTACAGATGCTATTTCCTTCACACCGTCAACAACCAGTGCCACATCCCTGACATATACCGGATTACCCGGAAAAGGCATTGCTATCTGAACATTCATAATGTCCTCTATTGAAGTAAATTTTCCAATTACTCTCACAGCGTTGTTTTCTTTAGAGCCTTGTACCTTGCCAGCAGGAATATCAACACCGGAGCGAGTAATGGCCTCAACAACTTGATATAGTGATATCCTGTTAAGCTTTAGTTTATCTTGGTTTACTTTTATCTGGACTTCTCGTTCTTCTCCACCCAGAAGACTAATCTCTGCAACCCCTTTGAGTTGTTGGAGCTGAGGCAGATAATCATCTTTCATTTTCTGATAGAATTCAGTTGAAGGCAACTTGCTGGTTGCGCTAATAGATATAATTGGCAAGTCATTGGGCGAAATCTTACTCATAACCGGACTTAGAATGTCTGCCGGCAGATCTTTTCTTATGTTGTCTATATATCGCTGGGCATCCTGCATAGTGTTATCAATATTTGTCCCATATTTCAGATTTGCTATAATGACAGACGCATTAGGCATAGACTTTGTCTCAAGATAATCTACACCTTCCAGATTTGATAAGGCATCTTCAATTTTTCTGGAAACAGATGTTTCCACTTCTTGTGGTTCTGCTCCCGGATACATTGTTTTTATTACAATTACCGGCTGATTAAAATCGGGTAATAGTTCATATCCCAGATTCATAAACCCAATTATACCCAATAATGTAAATATGCTGAAAAGAACAATTATAAGTGAGGGACGTTTGATTGATATGGATGTAATATTCATATTAGCTGTTATTATAAGAAATTAACGTTTGCTCCATTATAAAGATTCACAAAACCGCTTATTATGAGAACGTCACCTTCCGACAGCCCATGTGATACTATTGCTTTATTTCCAAATCGAGAAGAAACTATTATATCTTGCAGTATCGCTTTTCCTCCTGTAATCTTATATACTTGAGGTCGAATATTTGATCCAATTATTGAAGAAGCAGGTATTATTATAGCCTTATCTTTAGTTTCATTTTTCAAGTTTACTTTACCAAACATTCCAGATTTGATTTTTAAGTCAGAAGTGTTTTTAACAAAAAACTGAATGGGAAAACTATTTCCTAAGTTGGCTTTACTGCCCGACATAATAATTTTCCCGGATAATAAAGTTTCCGGATATGCATCTGCTATGAGATTGGAAAGTTGATTTAGTTTGAAATAGCTTAATTCATTTTCTGTAACATTAACTGTGAACCGTAAATTGAAGATATCGATTATTTGAATAAGAGGAATCCCTGGAGCGGCAAAAGCCCCTTCTTCTGTAAGTTTTGCTATAACAACCCCGTTGAAAGGTGCGGTAATGAGGGTTTTGTTAATTTGTTCTATCAGTGTTTCCCTCTGCACATTTGCAGATCTTAAAGCCAATATTGCTTTTTCTAGTTGAATGCCCTGTATTGCGTCGGCATTAGCAAGTACTGTGAACCTCTTGACATCTGATTCCAGCCCCTCGATTTGAATGTTTATGGCTTGAAGCTGCAGTTTAAGCAATGAGTTATCTAATTGCAACAATGCCTGCCCTTTTTTTACTATACTTCCTGCATCTACAAAAACGGAGTGAATCTTGCCCTGTATGTCTGAACTTACTTTAGTTTCTTTATTGGGCTCAAAAGTTCCTGTATAAACTTTTTCATTCATTACACTTTCTTTCTTCAAGGTTATCGCTTCTACATTTATAGACTGTGATTTGTCATATTTGTAAACTCTGGTTTCTGTTGTTTTTTTATTGCTTACGAGGCGTAATACAACTAAAGCAATAAGAGCAAAAAGGGCAACTATAGATATTATTTTTTTCATTTGAGGTTACTTGTTTTTTTGATTATTGAAACTAATATTTCCTGTCAATTTTTTCAGTTCCAAATCTGCTTTTAAATATTCAATTATTGAAGACAAGTATGATTGTTGAGCCTCACGCAGAGAGTTATCGGCTAAAATGACATCTGTTAAAGATGCAACTCCCTCTGATTGCTGTAATAAGGTTTGTTCATATACTTCCTGAGCTAGTGAAATCTGATTATGAGTTGTTATTATTGTTTTGTTAGCAACATTTTTTTGTGATGTAGAGTTTTCTGTAAGCATTCTATTTTGCTCACTAATACGACTTAACTGTAAGTTACTGTTTTGCAGTTCCACCTTTTTTTGATTGATTTTTCTTCTGATAACAGTACCGCTAAACAATGGAAATGATAATTGTATACCGGCAAAGCTAATAGGGTAGAATTTAAGGAAATCATTGGGTTTCTTGTCATAGCCATAGCCATTTTGCCCATAAGTGGCATATAGCGAAAGTGTTGGTAATCGGGAAGATTGTAAAGTGTTAAGTTCGGAAGACACCAATTTTTTTTGAGTTTCTGCAATTCTAATATCAATTGTAGTAAAACTAATATAATCATTACCATTTGGAAGAGTTATATTATCATCAATTTGAATATTGTAGTCAAAAGGTATTCCTATAGAGAATTTCAACGCGTTCACCACTTGATGATATTTATTTAAAATCACCTCTTTTTGAGTATTCAACAGTTCTACCTGCAAACGAACCTTATTTACATCAGTATTCCTTGCAAGCAGATTTTCTTTTAACAATTCTATGTTTTTTAAGAGTTTATTTGAATTGATAAGATTGCTGTCAATAAAACGTAATTGATAATTTAAAATTTGTGCATTGTAATACAGGTTGCATACATCAAAATATACTTGTTCTTCGGTTTTTTGATACTGTAATTCGGTAATTTCATAAGCGATTCTTGTCGTTTCAATTGCTCCGTAAATCTGAGGATTGTAAAGAGGTGCCATCAATTGCAAGCTGGCATTTACATTATGCGGAACGCCAAACTGAGCCTCTTTAAATGTTCCGGCAGTACCACCGAAAACAGCGGCAGGCATAAGCTGATATGGAAGCTCTATATTGTAACGGTAGTCTGCCGTAACATTAAGTTTTGGGATTAAATTAGCTATAGCCTCTTTGTGTTTTTGATCGCCGATTATAATCCAATTTTTGCTCATCTGCAAGTTCTTATTGTTAATCATTGCAGTATCTAAGCATTGTTTTAGTTTCCAGACCTGAGAAATTGCAAGGGTTGGGGTTAATAAGATAATTAAGGCAAGAATCTTGTATCTATGTGAGTGAATATTTACAAACATAATTGTATAAATTTTTTTAATCATTTATTGAGGAAATTTAAAATTACATGATTTTTACTGATGCGGATTTACTTTAATAATTGATAAAATAGAATTAACCATATTTTCTCCATGCAACATTATATCGGATTTAAAGTTCTCTACCTTCCATTTATATAACAGCATGCGAAAAGCACCCATTACTATATTGGTAAGCTCTTCACTTTTGACATTGTTTGTAAATAATCCGTTTTTCTGACCTTCAATTATAATTGGCATTAAATGCTTTATTTTTGTTTCCATCAATTTCTTTATGGTCTCATTTATTTGTTGGCTTTCCTCTAGTAGGCCGTCAGAAAATACAGCAACCACAAAATGGGGATTGTTTTTGAAATAGTTGATCTGGCTCCTAAAAAGAGACTTGAATTTTCCCTCTGTATTATCGGGGTTGTTAAGAGTTTTAAGCAATCTTTCATCAATACTATCTGCCAAATAATTAAGCATTGTAATAATAATTTTTTCTTTGCTAGGGAAGTGGCGGTAAATTGCACTCTCAGAAAAATTCATTTCTTTGGCCAAGTTTTTTATCGTAAGCCCGCTAACACCGGAAACCGTTAGTATTTTTCCTGCGGACTCAATGATTTCCAGTTGACGTGAAGTAATATTCATGGTCGGATTTTATATCTTTACTTAAAGTACCTTCGTTTTGTTTTCTGGTCTTGGAGCTTTAACGACCATAATCCTGGCAAGGTTGTCAGAATTATTAGAAATATAGTGAGTAATATCTGCAGGACTTTCTACTAATGCATTTTCACTACATACCTCACTCTCACCACCAATTATGATTGTAGGATTTCCCTCTATTATGAAGAAGAACACATTAACAGGTGTTTTATGAGGTTTTAAGCTTTCACCAGGCTTTAAAGCAATAATCATTACTTGAGCAGATTCCTTATTGTACATCTCGCGTACATCAACTTTGTGCGGAGTGTCTTTGACAAGCTGCTCCTCATATTTCGTTATTTTCATTTATTTTTGTTTTATGTAAGTGAACATTCACACACAAAGCTGCAACTTTAATATTTATAAAACAAATAATACTGAAGAAATAGTATTATTGGAATAGCCGGTCAACTTGACCCCATTGTGCCGGTCAATATTGGCCATTCAATATCTCTGCTAACGATTTAATTCTGAAAAACAGGCTAGTTGATAAAAATTCCGGCACGCATTGGTCAAAACTACTATTAGTTTCACAAAAGTTGACCAATCAAAAAGAGATAAATTCTGATAGATATTTCGGTATAATTTATCCTATTTGAGAGATGTGGCGCAAATCGTAAAACAAAGAACCCTAACTGACTGATAATCAATTAGGGTTTGTTTGTCCCAGTACCCGGAGCCGGGATCGAACCGGCACAGCCTTGCAGCTACTGGTGTTTGAGACCAGCGCGTCTACCGATTCCGCCATCCGGGCATTTAATATCGGTAAAACTGGACGCCAAAGGTAATAAATTTTTTTAAACAAGCAGTT
>Ga0172378_10006078_pt1 | contig 11282 bp, 7 predicted proteins | sample GrowelOW332metaG_FD_119755 | JGI IMG/M metagenome (GOLD analysis project Ga0172378, IMG submission 119755) | Groundwater microbial communities from an aquifer near a municipal landfill in Southern Ontario, Canada - Pumphouse #3_1 metaG | ecosystem: Environmental > Aquatic > Deep subsurface >... | reverse complement strand
GGTGTCAGCAAGAACTTTCGTGATATAAGTTTCCAAATCGGTCTTTGAAAAACTCGAATCGCTCGGGAGCGTGAAACTCGGGAGAAGGCCATAGAAAGAATTCTTGACGCTGAAGTTGCTGCCCGAGCGGATCTTATTGACGCCCCGGATGGTCTTAATCTGATAGGCACTGACCGCATCGTCGCTGTTCTTCCACTGGTGCGGCATCATGATCGACAAAGGCGTGCTCTCTTTGCCATCGAGATACTGGATGTTCTCTTTGAAGGTGGTCGAGGTGAGACTATTGATTCTGTCAACCGTATAAGAAGAGGTATTCCTGAGAGCGGCCGCGCGGGCCGAAGCGGCATAGAAAGCCGCCTCATCTTTCGAATTCATCGTACAAACCGAAAGGTAATTGCCTTTGGTCATCGCCAAATCGATTTGCTGTTTGAAGATCGGCGAAGAATGCTTGCCTTGGCTGAAAGTGAAGGCAGTGCCTTCTGGGGCGCTCAAAAGATAATCTTCTTCGCCATAAGTCGCCGCCTCGATTCTGGTGTTCGGATAGGTTGTTACATAGCCATTGTGGGCGCTAGGAATCCGGATGACAAGATCGGAGCCGGTATAAGTATTCTCGGTAATCTGTTTGCCAGCGAGATCATAGAATTCGTAAGCATTGGTCACGCCATCGATTCGGAGATTGATCACCACATCCGAAGGATCTCTGAATTCGGACACGACATAGGGCGAGCCTTGAACAAAATGGCTGACCATCTCATCGGCTCCGTCGGGGCTATTGCGCATGGTGATGTTGACGCCATTTTCCGAATAAGAAAGAACTTTGGAATAACTGGTGCTTGCTAAAGAGGCGGGTTTGATCGTCACGTCCTTGAAGACTGGGGCGAAATTCGACATGGTGGGCTGCATCACCCCAAAGGTATCCTTGACGGAAAAATACTGGGTGAAACCCGTCCCTTTGTAGGAGAGATACATCCCCTCGTTCGTGTAGCCGGCGCAAAGGGGATTGAGGGCGGCTAAGGTCGAACCGCCGTAGTTGGCATGCTCGAAGCCGCTCCACCACGTATTGGTTGGAATCGCACCGGCGTTGAAGGCTTCGTTATCGATGAAGTCCGGCAAACCGGCCCGGCGAAAAAGGTTATTGTAGTCGCTTCGCTCACCGGACTTGGTTTCACCCGGAAGGGCCACGGCGCCCGTTCGATAAGAACCCGAGCCAACGTTGATAGTCGTGTCGGCACTGTCGCTTCGATTCCGCGAGGGATGAGTGTAACTGCCCGCGGCCACGGTCACTGTCCGCTCAGCGGTAGTTCCGCTCACTTTGTATTTCAGAAGGTAGGTCCCGGCCTTTCCATAATTGACCGAGCCGTAGACGGCAATCGAAGAAGTGAGATCATCATTATTCGATGCGTAGGCTTTGACGCCCTCTAGCGGATCGAAGTAATGACCCAAGACCACATTGGCCGCGCCAAGGCCGGTGAAATTCACATTCGGATCCACCGGATCAGAGGAAGAAGAAGGGCTGCTCGAAGAGGGATTTGATGAACTGCCGGAAGAAGAGGCAGCGCTCGAAGAAGATGTTCCGTTCGAGGAACCGCTCGAAGAACTGGTCCCCGCCGATGAACTTGTGGTGCTCGAAGATGAGGAGGCCCCGCTCGCTGAAGAACTCTTGCTCGTTGAAGACGAAATCTTACTGGAAGAACTTGCAGGCTCGCTCGATCCCGAAGAGAGGGAACTCGGGCCTCCTTTGCCACCGCATCCGCTCAAAAGAAGTGTCGCGGCAGCCACACCCATTATCCAACTTGTTTTTTTCATAAATACCTCCGTAGAACCCCGCTATCCTGAATTAGGAAATCGGTTTCCCTTTATCATCATTATAACGATTTAAAACCAAGAAAAAAGAGAAATCGTGAAAGCCCTTTCAAGGAAACCGGAAAGAAACTGAAACGAAACAAAGAGGCGGTCTAACCCTTTTGCGAATCGAATTTTTAGAGATGCAAAAGCCAACGAATCGACTCGTCAGTCACCTTTTTGGCATTGAGCACAGCGGGATCCTCAGGGGTCAAATAGATCTTTCGCATCTGGCGCTCAATGAAGCCGTGCCTCTCCTCGACTTCAATCAGTTTATTCTCGATGGTCGAAAAAGAGAGTAAGCGAGCGAAAGTCGTTCCGTCATCTTGCAGTCGGTCTTTTGTTGCCACCGTGATCACGCTTCGGGGGAAGTGAACGGCATCCTCACCCGAAAGAAAAATAGGCGAGACATCCGTCCGATTAAGAAGATCTTCATAGGGGCAATAAAGATGAATCCAATCGTTCAATAAGAAGGTTGGGAACGTATCAGACAGCTCGATCCGTGTGCTTTGATCCCGCGCTAAATCAAGGAAGGGATAATCGAGGAGACAGCCGGCGATCCGCATCTCTTCTTTGAAGCGTATAGCTAAAGCGGCCGCCAAATTCGCCCCCGAAGAATGACCGATCAAATAGATGGGCAAGATTGCCAATTCATTGAACTTTTGCAAAAGAGAGAGGATTTCTGCGGAGATATCAACCAACTGCTGCGGGTAGGGCGCAAGGTAAGAAAGCGTGAAATCCGCATTGAGGACCGCCACCCCATAAGTCCTGGAGAGATAATCGCAATAGGCATCGTCATCGAGGACGCTCTTGAAGCAGAATCCCCCGCCATGGATATCAACGAAAAGCGCTTTCTTGCCTGGATAAAAAAGATAGGTGAGTTTCGCACCACCATTCACCAACCGAATCTTGCGACCAAGGGTTGGGGTTTCGCGCAAAAGTTTGGCGGATTCCCTTCCGCGTAGAATAGCCTTTTCCTTGGTTGTTAGATTTTCTTCTTCCATCTTATGCTAATTCTACACAATTTAAGGCTTTTAGTGATTAATGATTTCCCTTCGATTAAAATAAGTGTATGAAAACACTTGTCATCGATATCCCCCACGGATTGGCTTATCCCAGTTCGGTTTTATCTGCGCTCAAGGTCTATGCTCATAAAAACAACGTCTACGAAATTTATGTCACAGGCGATTATGGTGACATGAGCATCCTCGAAGGGACTGAGCGAATTAGCTGCCACTATCTCGAAGACGGCAAGGATTCCACGGCGTTGGCTCTCGAAAAACTAATGGATAAAGAAAGCGTCGGCTTGGTCAGTTTTGCCGAACGAAAAGCCCTGAAAGAGACGGCCATTCGTCTTTTACCTAAATCTTATGCCCCGACTTATGGTCTTTTTTTCGAAACCAAAGAAAGTGGAAAACCAGCTTTATTAATCGAGGCTGCTGGCTTTGGCGGAACAAAAGAAAGCGATTTGCGCAACAACTATGAGTTTGGCGTGGCCTATATGAGCAATGTGGTCGGTGTCAAAGACTTGAAGGCCGGGCTCCTTACCCTGCCCGGGATCGAAACCCCCGACGAACTTGCCTTCGATGAAGCAGCGAGAAAAGAATATCGTAATTATGGCGGACTCATTTCGCCATCCGATGTTTTTAAAGGAGATAGCCGTTTAATCATTGCCGGGGGGCGCTCGGGGGCTTTCGTGATTCAGGGTGCGCGCGAATCCCGAAAAGTTGAAGCCAACCTTGAAAAAATTCGTTCATCAAAGAGCGTTTCTGCCTCCTTTTCGTCCCTCTTTGCCAAAAAAACGAGCAATGACACTTTTGACCCGCGTCTCGATGAAAATGGTTACCTGCTCTTTGGCTTCGGCTATGGCATTGCTGACCTGCCGCTCGACTGCGGATACGGGAACGTCATCGACGCTCTGGAAACAATCACGCGAATTGACCGATCTCAGCCCTATCGAAATGAAGGATTACCGAAACAATAATAAGAGGTGGCTTCCATCGCTACCTATAAAGGCGTATCTTACGGGGTCGATAACGGCCTCGTTTTTGAGGGCCATGAAAATTCTCCCTTCGGGGGAAAAATAACTAAGCGATTGCTGTTCTACCAAGGATTTTTTCTCATTGCCACCATCGCTTCTTCGTCTCTCGCCCGCCTAGCAAAGGATTAAAAAGCTGCGCCCCTTCATAAGCACACCAAAGAAAAAAGCTCGGCCTCACAAGGAGGCCGAGCTTTTGTAGCTCCTCAAACCTGAAGGGATTTACTTCTTCTTGAGGTATTTGAGCGAATCCAAGCAAACGGCGAGCATGATAATAATGCCCTTGAAGATGTACTGGACGTTGACGTTAAGGCCGAGGTTGGTCAAGCAGTAGGTCATGCCGGTGAAGATAATGGTGCCAAGAACCGCGCCGCCAATCGTGCCAACACCTCCGTTGAAGGAGATACCGCCGACAACGCAGGCCGCAATCGCATCAAGTTCGGTGCCGAAACCGGTATTTGGAGTCGCACTCGATGTTCGGCAAGCTTCGAGGAAACCTCCAACCCCATAGAAAACACCTGCCATGACGAAGATGAAGAAGGTGGTCCAAAAGACGGAGATGCCTGAGACGGCGGCCGCTTCGGCGTTGCCGCCGACGGCGTACATATTCTTGCCAAACTTGGTCTTGTTCCAGATGAACCAAGCGATCACGATCGCAACCGCAGCGAAGATAATCAGATTGCGATAGTTGGAGTCTCCATCGATCATATCGGTAATGCTGGTATTGGCGTTAAAGTTCGACTTATCCGCATAGCCAACCATCATGAGACCGAAAATCAAAAGCTGAGTGGACAACGTGGTGATGAAAGGGTGCATCTTAAACTTGGCGGAAAAGAAACCCGCAATCGAACTGAAGAGTACGCAGAGGAAAATGCAGAAAAGCAAACCGCAGGCAATCTTCAATCCCACTGGCGCGTTTACCATGTTGACAATCGTGAACGAGCTTACGGTTCCGTCCGGATGCGTGATGGAATAGGGGTAGGTAATATCCGCCAAAAACATACAGCCAAAGGAAGCGGCCATGCCTGTTAGACGACCAATCGAGAGGTCGGTGCCGGCAATCAGAATCAAGCCCGCAACGCCAAGGGAGAAAAACATTTTAGTCGAAGACTGCGACAAAATGCCCAAAATGTTATTCCATTGAATAAGGTTGCCGTCGGAAGCGATGATGCAATAGATATAGAAAATCAAAATAATGAGGTAAAGAGCGTTCTTGAGAATCCAGTTGCTAAATTTGAAGGCATAGCGTTTTTGCCGATACTTATACTCCAAATTCTCAAGATAAGTATGGCGATTCCCGTGGATACGCCCTTCGTAGCCATAGCGGGAAAGATAGGCGCCATAAATCAAGTCTTTCGTGTTGCTGATCTTGTCGTTTTGCGCCGAAATGACTTCGCCGATCAAACTCTTGTAATAAATATTTTCAGCCTTAGCTTTAGCTTTGTGCTCGCTCTTTTCGTTTTGCACTTCGCACTCAAAAACCCGTTTGGCCTTCTTGGCCTCTTCAGCGGAAAGTCCTGCCAATTTTGCTTGAACGTCATTCCCTTTGGCAGTTAAGGCCTCTTGGGCTTGAATGTGCTCAGACTCGATAGCCTTGAGCCGATCTTCGTGTTCAGCCTTTAATTTGATTTTGCTTTCAGCTAATTCTTGTTTGGCCGCAACAGTGATCGGCGTCTGTTCCGCTTTGACGGCGGCATAGTATTTCTTGCCTATGGTCCGGCTGTCAGCGAGCGCCTCACGAACAAGTTCACTCACTTGGTTTTTATTAGTTTGAGCGACTTTGCGCGCTTCGCCAAGCCGGGTTTTATCTGTTTCGATGATTTTTTCCTTGGTTTCGTCATCGATGAGTTTGTTGTTCTTGACGTCGTGAATTTCATCTTTCAAAGCCGCTTCGCGATCGACGCCATCTTGGCGTAACTCCGAAAGGGAAGCGAGATAATTCTCGAATTTGGGGTCGCTCTCGTACGGATTGGGGACCCCGCCCTCATTGCCGTGGGAAGGGCCGCGGGTCGGAACCTTAACTTCGCTGGCTGCGGCTGCTTTACTTTCTGCCATAGATTTATTCTCCTTTTCCTTCTCTACCCAATTTTAAAGGCACTTCGCGCAGAGACGAAGCAATTCTTCCTGATTCGTCTTTTTTGTCTCCACGATACCGGCGACATGATAATTGCTCATGACCAAGATTCGATCAGTAACGCCGAGAATTTCTGGCATTTCCGAGGAAACCATCAAAATGGATTTTCCTTCTTTGGCCAACTTGATCATCAATTGATAAATCTGATATTTCGCCATGATGTCAATGCCGCGAGTCGGCTCGTCCATTAAGAAGACATCAGGGTTGCGTTCCATCCATTTTCCGATGACGACTTTTTGCATATTGCCACCCGAAAGGGTGCCGATTTTGTCTTCAGGCCCATTGCACTTGACGTGCATCTGCTTGATTTCGTGTTCGGCAGCCCGGGCCATCTTTCCATCGGAAACGAAGGGCCCATTCATGTATTTATCGAGATTGGTAATGCAGGTGTTAAACGAGAGATCATCGATGGCGAAAATGCCATTGAAACGTCGTTCTTCTGTTATGAAAGCCCAACCGGCATCCATCGCCTGGCGCGAGGAAGTGAACATAACCCGCTTGCCTCGGTAGACGATATCGCCACGGGAGATAGTCCTGACACCGAAGAGCGATTCGAGAAGCTCAGATCGACCAGCGCCGACCAAACCATAAATCCCAAAAATCTCCCCTTTGCGAACTTCGAAGGAAATATCTTTCAAATACGGCTTATATTTTGTGCAAAGGTTGTTCACGGTTAAAACGACGTCGCCTGGCACATTGTTTTTCGGTGGGAACCGACTATCGAGTGAACGGCCAACCATCGCGGCCACCAATTCATTTAAGTTGGTGTCTTTGACCGGTTTAAGCAAGGTCACCTGGCCATCACGAAGAATTTCGACATCGTCGCAAAGTTGGAAGATTTCATCCATCTTGTGAGAAATGAAGACGAAAGAAATTCCTTTCGCCCGTAATTTCCGAAGAATATCAAACAGCGTTTTAACCTCGCGTTCAGAAAGCGAGGAGGTGGGTTCATCAAGAATGATGACTTTTGCGTTATACGAGACGGCTTTGGCGATTTCGACCATCTGACGGGCCGAGACCGACATGGTTCGAACAATGGTTTTTGGGTTGTAGTTCATCCCAAGCGAGGCAAAAAGCGAATTGGCCTTTGCCACCATCCGTCCTTCATCGACGATGCCAACGTTGGTCGGATAACGGCCTAAGAAAAGGTTGTCAACAATCGAGCGATCAAGGCACTGATTCAATTCCTGGTGAACCATGGCGACGCCGGATTCCAACGCTTCTTTCGGCGAATTAAAATTCACGTCCTTTCCTTCGAGTTTAATTGTGCCTGCATCACGAGAATAAATTCCAAAAAGACATTTCATCATCGTCGATTTTCCTGCACCATTCTCGCCCATCAAACCCATGATGGTTCCTGGACGAACATGCAGATAAATGTCTCTTAGGACTTTATTCTTCCCGAAACTCTTTGAAAGGTTGTCGATCTCCAAAATATACTTTTGGGTTTCTTCCGCCATAATGCACTCCTCCAAATCTTTCCGGTTAATCGGCGAACAAACATAGGGCCCTATAGTTTAGGTAGGGCCCTATGTTGCGAATCAAACAGCTTACTTCGTCAAATTAGCAATGTTGGCCGTGATGTAATCCACGATCATCTTGCCTTGCATATCGCCGCCCTGTTGAGCGTCGAATCCAACGTAGAGAATGGTCTTGAATCGCGAATCAGCCATGGCAGCGGTATCAACGGCACCAGCGGCATCAGTGCCCTGGCGGTTCCAGAAGATGACCGGCACATCACTAACAGCGGAGGTCGATGCGCCAAGCTTGGTGGCAATCTTGTTGAGATAGGTTATGGTGTTGGTGGTCTTTGTCATGTTGATGAGATAGGCATCCTTGACCGGCGCAGATTGAATCTGGTCAAGAATCTTCGCTTCATCGTTACCATCGCCTTCGTACGGAGTCCCGTAGTTGATGGCGAACTTATCTTGATAAAGTTTCATCAAAGGGAGGACGTTGGCATGAAGGAAGGTATCGGACGAACTGTAAATCGAGAGGAAGACGTTCTTCGTGGTTGCACCATCTTTCTTGACGATGCCCGCATCGAGCAAATCGGCCGCCTCTTTGCCAAGGTAAGTGTCAACGTTAGCCTTGGTGATAGCGAAGTTATCAACGAGCATGGACTTGTTGGCCGCATTGTAAGTGAAGTTGGCGCTAACTTTGCCATAGTCACCGGCGGTCTTGAAGCCACTCTCGTAGACAGCGGCACCAGTCTTGCCATCCATGGCGTTGCGAGCGACCATGAAGATACCCGCAGCCTGATCGGAGGCGTTCTGGTTGATCGTGCCCATAAGTTTGCCATCTTTAATGGCCTGCAAAGCATCGGAGTTGGAGTCATAACCCCAAATCGGCATTCCGCTGACCCATTTCTTTGAGCCAAGGGCGCCCATCGCCATGCCATCGTTGTTGGAGACGAAGAAGTTAAGGCCTTGGGCCTGACTGACACTGCCATCGGTTCCCTTCCAAGAATCCGAAGCGTGCTTGTTGAGCCAGTTAGTCGTGCTCTCGGTCGCGGTTGTCGCGTCCCAAGTAGCGCCGCCAGTAGTCTTTTGCTCAGCGTGTTCAAGTTCAGTAATCGTGTAGTCCTTGCTGGCAATCGTCAATTTGCCGACAACTGGAGTTTCGGTGTTCGGGTTGGTTGCATGAGTGGCCGGCCGAGTGCCGAGCGCTTCACGAATGCCGCGAGTACGAGCAGCCGAATCGTTATGGTCAATTTGACCAATGAGAAGAGCGTAGTTTAAGTTGACGCCCTTCGTGTAGGTGGTCTTGCTTCCGCCGCACGCAGCGAGCATGCTCAGCATCGCCAAAGCCATAACTGGAATAAGTTTTTTGTTCATGATTTCCTCCTATATTCCATGCAATTCTGAGGAGATGTCACAACGACCATTTGCTCCCCAAGATGCCCCAATATTTTAAATGGAAGCGCTTCCTTATGGAATGGACAAAAGTACTCAAATTTCGTAAAAATCTCTACTTGTAAGCCCTTTTATACGATGTTTTGGGCGTTTCCCCGCCTTTACGAAAAGGATAAAGAAGATCTTCGGGATCTGGTTTCTACTATGTTGAAAGATTTCTTATTTCTTTCGAACGATCTCACCTAAAACGTGATAGAAGTTTTCTGAGGGGACCACCTCATTCGCGGGGTAATCAGGGATGGCCGTCCCATTCAGAATGTGCTCAATCAGATCGTCGATGACGTTCGCCTGCTTGCCCGCGTTATTTAAGACGGTTCCGGCCAAAGTGCCCTCGTTGATGGCCGCTTGACCCGTTTCGGTATCATCGACGCCGATAATCGGGAAAAAGCGCTCGGCAAACGAAAGATCATCGCCGGAAGAGGAGTCGCTCGAACTCGCGACAGACGATTCTCCCGAAATTGAAGAGGGCGCCGGCAGATCTTGCCGAAGATAATTGATTGCCCCGAGGGCCATATCGTCGTTATTGGAGAACAAAAGCTCGATCTTGGGGCTATAAAGGCTCTTCATGGTCTCCTCGGCGACGTTTTTCTCCCAATTGCAATAGGCCGAGGCGAGGATATTGACGGTGTAGCCAAGGTCGCGAAGCTTTGAGATGCAGAATTCGCTTCGTTGTTCGGCGTCTTGGTGCCCCCGCTCGCCCTTAAGAAGCGCCACATCGACAACACCATCGTGATTCTTATCGTAGACGCTGGAGGCAAAAGCGGTTTTCCCTCCGAAGATCTGATCGGCGATCTCGGCTTGGAGCCTTCCTTCAACGGCGGGATCGCTCCCGACATAATAGCAATTCTTGCTTGCCCACTCGCCAGAAAAATCCCCCGCCAAAGGCTCGCGGTTAAAGAAAACAATCGGGACATTCTTGCTTTGGGCTTTCTCAATGAGGGCACTCGAAGCCAGACGATCGACGGTATTCATCACTAGAATCTCGGTTCGGCTATCGCTAAGGGCTTCAATCGTCTGTTCGTTTTGAGTCGTCTGCTTTCGTTCGGCGTAATAGGGTTGATAGGCGATGCCGCCATTGCTGAGTTTCTTTTCAAGCGCCATCTGAAGGGAATGGATGAAAGTATCGGTCGAATCATAGATGAAAAGTTGGGCCAGCGAGGTGGGCGATTGACAAGAGAACAAGGCCAAAAAAGGTAAAAGAAAGAGGGTTTTGCACATATTTTTATTGTTCATGACGGCTGGCTCCTTCCTTGGGGATCACAACGGTAATGGTGGTCCCGATATCTTCCTCCGAGTGAATTAAAACATCGGCTTTGTCGCCATAATAGATTCGAATCCGCTGATAAACGTTCTTGAGTCCCACCCCTTGATAGACCGTATCGTCTTTGAGGGATTTCAAGAGCTCATCGACCTTCTCGGGCGTCATGCCGTAACCATTATCTTTGATCTCAAATTTCAAGAAATCACCATCAGAATAGGCTCGGATTCCGATTACGCCCTGCTCCCCTTCTTTGAGGCCATGCCCAATCGAGTTCTCGACGAGAGGCTGGAGAATCAACTTAACCACATTATATTTTTCTAAGCCCTCTTCAACATCGATCGTGTAGGCGAAGGAATCGCCGAAGCGCATCTTTTGGATTAGGAGGTAGTTGCGGGCGTGTTCGATCTCGTTCGGTAACGGAATGACATTCTGGCCCTTCGAAATGGAGATGCGAAAGAACTTTGAAAGGGCGACGATCATCTCTTCGGCTTTTTCGTTTTCCCCTTTGTCGATCATGGCGATGATCGAATCAAGGGTGTTATAGAGGAAATGCGGGTTGATTTGGTTCTGTAAGGCTTTGAGCTCGGACTTGCGCTGTTCTTCCTTTTCAGCGACGATAGACTCCGTCAGTTCCGAAATGCGACCCATCATCTGGTTGAAGGAGCGGTTCAGTTCGACCACCTCCGAAGTGCCGGTGATTTCGGGTTGAAGCGAGGTCTCATAATTGAGCGACTCAATTTCAACCATTTCTTTTTGCAACCGCTTAATCGGGGAGGTGATGCTATTGGCCGCGAGCAAGAGGACGGCGATAAAAGTCACGATGACGGCGATCCCCACCACCGAAATAATCCAAGTGAAACGGGTGATAGCTCCTGAGAGAGCATCCTGATTGGTGAAAATCGCCACGCGCCAGGTCGTGTTGGAAATCGTGGCAGCATAAAGATAGAAGTGATGGTTTTCAAAAGTGATGGTCGTCGAGCCAATCACCAAGGTTTGAACGAGATTTTTTTCGGAATCCGTAAGGGTTTGGCTGGCGCTATTGGAGGTATAGATGGTTTGGTAATCTTTGGTATAGATGATGAAACGGCCCCC
>Ga0172378_10006077_pt1 | contig 11283 bp, 8 predicted proteins | sample GrowelOW332metaG_FD_119755 | JGI IMG/M metagenome (GOLD analysis project Ga0172378, IMG submission 119755) | Groundwater microbial communities from an aquifer near a municipal landfill in Southern Ontario, Canada - Pumphouse #3_1 metaG | ecosystem: Environmental > Aquatic > Deep subsurface >... | reverse complement strand
TTCACCATGTGTTTTCTTATCAAAATATCTCATTGGTAATTTATTTATTTTTTTACTTAAATCTTTTCTTAATTCATAGGATACTTTACAAGAAATTGAATTCATTATAAATCCTTGAATATAAGAGAAGATTGAACTTAAAATATATAATCCTAGTAATAACAATAAAGTTTTATTTATGGCAGTAAAGTCCATTTCACCTGTGCCACTTACTTTTGCTATTAAGCCAGTGTATATATCAGTAACTACGTCACCTAAAATATCTGGTCCAAGTATTGAAAAAATAGTACTAAGTATGGCAAATATAACTACTACAACGATACCTATTTTATATTTTTTCATATAACTAACAAGTTTTTTTAAAGAACCTTTAAAGTTTTTAGGTTTTTCTATAATAGCTTGCATACCACCCATAGGGCCGCCGCCCATTGGACCGTTCTTACGTTTATTTTTTTCATTAGACATTAGATAGTTCCTCCTCACTAAGTTGTGATAGAGCTATTTCTCTATATACATCACAAGTTTTCATTAATTCTTTATGATTTCCAATTCCAACTACTTTTCCTTCATTAAGTACAACTATTTGATTAGCATTTAAAATAGTACTAATTCTTTGTGCTACTATAAATACTGTCTTATCTTTTGTAACTTTTGTTAATTCACTACGTAATTTAGCATCTGTTTTTAAGTCAAGAGCAGAGAAACTATCATCAAATATAAATATATCCGGATTAATTGCTATAGCTCTTGCTATAGCTAGTCTTTGTCTTTGACCACCTGATACATTTGTACCACCTTGTGATATTTCAGCTTCATATTTACCATCTAAATTTTCGATAAAGTCAGATGCTTGTGCTATTGAAGCTGCTTCTTTCATTTCTTTATCAGTAATTTTAGAATCGCCATATTTAATATTACTTTCAACATCACCACTAAATAGCATACCCTTTTGTGGTACATAACCTATTTTGGCTCTTAAATCCTTAGTAGATACATCTTTTATATCTACTCCATCTATTAATATAGCTCCTTCAGTAACATCATAAAATCGAGGAATTAAATTAATTAAGGTTGACTTACCACTACCAGTAGAACCTATAAACGCTGTAGTTGTTCCTGGTTTAGAAGTAAAGTTAACATCAGTAATTACATCTTCATTAGCATCTGGATATCTAAAGCTTACTCTCTTAAATTCAACAACTCCCTTTTTAGAAGTATCAAATTTCTTTACAGTTTTATTATCTTTAATTGAGACATCAGTGTTAATTATTTCAACTATTCTATTAGCTGAAACACTTGCTCTTGGAAGCATAATACTCATCATACCTATAAATAAGAATGACATTATTATTTGCATACTATATTGGATATATGCCATCATATCTCCAACTTGCATAACGCCATCATTTATACCATATGCGCCTTTCCAAACGATAGCAATACATACGGCATTCATAAGAAGCATCATCATTGGCATCATGAAAGCCATTGTTCTATTAACAAATAAGTTTACTTTGTTTAAATTAGAATTGGCATTATCAAATCTTTTTTCTTCGTGTTTCTCATTATGGAAAGCACGAATTACTGGAATACCAGTTAAAATTTCTCTAGTTACTAAGTTTAACTTATCAACTAATATTTGTAATTTTTTAAACTTAGGCATAACTATTGTAAATAATCCAGTAATTATAATTAATAAAGTTGCTACGGCTAAAGCAATAATCCACCCCATTGATCCAGAAGTACTAGTTGTTTTAATAATACCTCCTACTGCAATAATTGGAGCGTAGAATACTACTCTCATAAGCATAACTATTATTTGTTGTACTTGTTGAATATCATTAGTAGTTCTAGTTATTAATGATGCTGTACCGTAACTTTTCATTTCTGTTTTTGAGAAGCTAACTACTTTAGAAAATACTTTGCTTCTTAAAGTCATAGCAAGATTAGCAGCAAGGCGTGAACCTAGTAAGCCTACTGCTACTGCTAAACACATAATTAATAAAGCGATAGCTAACATCTTAGCACCACTTACTAATATATAATTAGTTTGTAATACTCCAGTATCTATACCAATATTTTTATATTCACTTTGTATATCTAAAATAGCAGTACTAGTTAATATAGTTTCTGGCATTGCTTCTAATTTTTCATTAACATTTGCCAGCATGGCATCAATTTGCTCGCTGGTCATATATTTTAATGATGTATAAAAATCCATATTTTCTGGTACAGCAAAGCCATATTCAGCTGCTTTACCAGAAGTAATCATATAATCCATCATAAGTGGTAAAGATAAAATATCACTTATTTTCTCTTTAACATCTTCATCTTTAGTATTTAATTTATATAAATTTTCTGTTTCAAGTATAGGATATTTATCCTTATAATTATCATAATCTCCTGTAGTTAATAAATCATAATAATTAGCTAGATATTCTTTATCATCATTTGATAAAAATAACACTATATTATCATATTTTTTAGCAGTCATTACTGTCGCTGCAGCATTTTCTATACCATTTTGTTGTATACCTATATTAACTATTTTTGAAGTATATTCAGGTAATTTTAAATCACAAATGGCTTGCGTTACAAGCAGTAAAATTATAACTATAATAGATAATATTGAAGATTTCAAATATTTAAATAGTTTTAACATAAATTCTCTCTTTCTATACCCTTTCTTATTATATTAAGTTGTTTAATATAATGTTCTTTGATCTTTTGTTTTTGCTCTGGATGGCCAAATGTATGGGCAACATTTTGAAAAAACATTGGCATTAGAATACTAATTAGGACATATATGTCGTCTTCTTTTAAGTTTAATGTTTCTTTATTAATATTTGCCATCACCAATTTGTCATTTTCTTTTTTACAGTCTTTTCTGGGCATTGATGACTCTAACCTTTTGGTATTCATATTTAAAAAGAATTTATTAATTAACAAAGTTATATTGGAATCACTATTATCAATAATAAAATCATACAAAATTATATATGAATTAAAAACATTTCCATTATTTTCCTTTAAAATATCTATAAATATTTTGATTAAATTATTTTTGTAAAAAGTGAAAATATAATTATATATATCTTCTTTATTTTCAAAATACAAATAAAAACTTCCTCTTGGCATATTTATATCTTTAATTATCTTATTAATTGAAGCATCTTCAAATAAATTATTTGCAAATTCCTTTTTAGCTGCTTCTATTAGTTTAGTTTTCTTATCATCAGGTAAATTAAAAAAAGCACTTGTTGGCATACACCCATCTCCTCATAGCAACCATAACATTATATCACTGACAATATGTCAGGTCAATAGAAAAAAATAAAAAATATAGGTTATAAAAAGAAAAAGTAAACAGATAAGTTTACTTTATTTTTGAATCCCATTTGATAATAATATATATGTTATTAAAAACGCACCATATATAGTTGTAAGTAAGCATATAAATACAATACTTGTAAAACCATTATATTTTTTATTAAGATCTTTCATAGTTAATACTTTTACTTTTGGCTGAATATCTAACGTTTCAGAACCTTTTTGAATTTCTTGTTGTTTTTGCATTAATCTTCTTTTTTCAATAATTTTTTTCAATATAATTTTCTGCTCGTCAGTTAAAGAGTCAAATCTATTATTTAGTGTAAACTCAAGCTCATAGTCATCCATATTATCAAAAATTTGCTCAGCAGGATTTTCTACTGTTATTGAAGTTTCAATTCCGTTTTCATCTACTGCACTTACCTCTTGTGAAATCGTTTCTGCACCTTTTTCATCAGCTTTTCTTACTTCCGTTTGCCCAATACTGTTACGGTGTACATAATATGTTTCACCTGTATCTGCATTTATATAAATATTTCTTTTTGTATCTACGACAAAATTATTAATATCTGTTTCTTTCATACGCATAATCGATGCAAATTCTCTTCTTTCATCTGGTGTTAAGTCACGGCGCTCAACATCTACTGAAGAGACTAAATTAGCTTCTTCTTTTTCTACCTGCATTGCTCTGATAATATCAGTTCTATTTTTCACACCATCAGATGTCTTGTAATCCATACTAGCATTTTGTTTGTCTTGAAATTGCGTAACAAAATCATCCTTACTCATATTATCGTCTAAGACAGTATAAGTGTCATCAGGATTTTCTACTTTAATGTATTCTTTATCATCAACTTTAAAACCAGTAACATTATCTAAATTTAAACTTGCTAAATCAGCTTTCGTTTTATCATAATAGTCTAATAAAGTTATAGCAATTTGATTTAAATCTTCAATATTATGCTCTAATCCTGAAACTTCTAGACGGTGAATTATTTCACCATTATTTGCAATCATGTCTGGAATGTTTTTTAGATATTGTGCTAGTGCATCCTTACTATCAAACTCTCCGTCATTTATTCTATGCTTAATATCTTCAACAAACTTTTCATCATAAAATTTATTCATATTATCACCTAGTTTAATTATATCACAAATATAGTTATTAACAATTTATATATTAAAACTATTATTACATTTGTCAATAAAAATTGAAATAATTTTAAAAATTTATTTTTTTTATGTATAGTAAGACTATGTTTTCTTTATAAAGTAAGGCTAAAACCATGTAAACAAAGCCATTATTGTGTCAATTTGTACATTATTTTACGTAAAATTTTACAATTATTTACATTTTTACAAGAGAAAATAATTGTAAATAAAAATAATAGAAGATATAATTAAGTTATAAGAGAAAGGGGTCTCAAGTATGCGTATACTCAAAAAAGTAAGATTTATTCTTGTATTAATTTCATTTTCTGTATGTCTTGGTTTAATGAGTAGTACTTATTCAAGATATGTAGCAGATGCAACTAGTAATATTGAAGTATTATTTGCTAAATGGCAAATTTTAGTTAATCAAACTGATATTACAAGTAATACAAGTTCTACTATATCATTTGTACCTATAATTGAAGAAAATAACTATGTTGAATCTAATACTGTTGCACCTTCCTCAAAAGGATACTTTGATATTGTTGTTGATCCTAGTAATGTAGGTGTTTCATTTAAATATACCATTAATTTAGCTGTTGCAAATGAAAATATGCCTGATTTAATGATTACAAAATATTCAATTTTACCTTCTAATTATGTTGAAGGTGATCCACTCGAAGTTACTAATTTAACTAATAATACTATAACAAATACATTAAATTTTGATAAAAATACTACATCATTTAAATTTAAACCTTTTACAATCAGAGTATACTTTGAATGGTATGAAGGTACAGATGAAAAAATGAATGATAGTCAAGATACAGCAGTTGGAAAAGCCGCTGCTACTGAAAATACAAAATTTCAAATGACTGCTAACATTAATTTTGAACAAGTATTTGAATAAAGATAATGTTATATTTAAGAAGTAGATTAGATTTCTACTTCTTTTTTTATATATTTGAAAATAAAAAACAACATTTTAATAATGTTATTTTAATATATAAATATATCTATTTTAAGTTGGCTTTAGGTGCTAAAATTACTGGTATTACATTGCAACTTGCAGTTTTGGCTTCACCATATATTTTAGAATTGATTTCATCAATTTTCTTAATTGCAAAGCCATTACTACTATTGTATTCACTGCTTGTCCAATAACAATTAGCTGAAGAAAGATAATCAAACTTTTCATTAGAAAAGTTATAGTAACCATTAGAACTAACTGCCTTAGCAATCTCTGTACTCATACGATTGCTATAGTTTAATTTACCTATAATTAAATCAGATATATTATTTCTAATTAATGTTGACTTTATTACATCTTTAGAAGTTATTTTCATTAAATCTTCTACTGCTAAAGACCTTGTCGGGACTGTCCAACCACTTGTTATGGACGACATAGTAGCATTATAATCAGTAAAGCTACTATTCAAATATGTATTCTTAACATTGGGTAATAATGTAACTGTATCATCACCTAATGTATTATTTACATCTAATACATATGTAGTAAGACATGTGGCACTAATTTCTGTACATACTTTATTATTTACTACATCATATAGAATAACATCACCCAAATCATAATTTGGATCACTAGTTGTATCTGACTCCAAGTATTGTTCAGCTGTTACACTTATTACAATTTGAATCGATGGTTTAACTTGGTAATTTGCATCATTATTTTTTTTAGATAGTTCACTTTGTTCAAATTTATAAGCTTCTGTTCCCCACAAACTATCTAACGAATTAATACCTGAATCTAAAGGCCAGGATACTGAAACCTCAAATGAACTTTCCTCCCCTTTGGCTAAAATATAATTTTTACTTAAATTGATATTAATATGAAATGGATAATTATGAGATAGTACATCTTCAACATATTCAGAAGTTGTTGCTGTACCATCAATAACATAGTTATCTGCTTCATTACCTAAAATTCTTGCAGAAACAATTGAATATTTAAGTTGAGCATCCGAATCACCTAAGTTTTTAATATTAACTAATTCATCTACAATATTCATTCCTGGATAGATATCAGATAATGATATAACAATATCATTTGAAACAGGTTTTCCATCTTTATCTAATTCTATATACCACGCTTTAACACCTATTTCAGTAGAAACACTTGATATACCACTATAAGCAAACCAAGCAAGTGTTACTGATATAAATGAAATAACTATAAAGGTTAAAGACATGATATTCAATCTTAAATACAGTTTATGCTTTTTTTCCAATTATATCACCTCACCGTTCACTTATATTCTTTGTTTATATTATTACTAATTATTACTAATTTTTTTTCTTCTCTCGTCTTCTTTTTCTAGCATCGTTGAAAGTATTTCTGATCCTATGATAAAAAGTAAAGGAAGTATTATAAATAAATAAAATCCTATAGTTGTACCAACAATTCTATAAATTATTGAAAGTATAATTGATCTGTAAATAACAACACCATATATTTGGCTTTCAGAAATAACAGGATCTTCTACTAAATTAGCTAATCCTTTAGTATGGAATATATATTTTCCATCTTTATCATTTCCAATACTAACAACCTGGTGAGTAATGACTTTATCTTTAAAGTCACCAGCTGTGCCTAAATAACTAACTGTATCACCAACTTTAATTGAAGATGGATCAACTTCTTTTGAAATTAAAACATCTCCAATTTTATACTTGGGCTCCATACTGCCTGAAATTACAGTAAACATCCTATAATTGAAAAAAGATAGTTTATTGTCACTGAAACGTTGTAAGCATACAACAATTATAAATCCAACAAGCACAATAGCAAACATTATTTGAACAATAGCCATAATAATTTTATATGCTTTATTGTTTTTCATTTCCATTAATTTTTTCATAAAATCACCTACAAATAATCTTGAGTCCTCTCTAAATATTCATCCATCGCAGACTGAAATTTCTTTTTAACATCAGTACTACCAATTGCTCTTTTGTCTTTTTCGTTTTTAATTTGACTAGTTATCATGGCAATTATTTCTTCATCTGTTATTTTAATTCCACAATTTAGTAATAGAGAAACAGCTCTCTGAATCTCATTTTTAACCATTATAACAGCATACTTTGATAACTGTTCCTTTTGTTCTCTTTTAGACGAACTTATAGAATCGAAGACACAATAATCTATTAAAAATGATTCATCTAAAATTCCTTTTAATACATCGTCTCCTGTTGTATCTAAGCCTTCTTTAGAACCATCTGTATCTTCATAATCATAAGTTTGTAAGAAGTCCCATAATTTCATAGCAATTTGAAAATTAGGATTTTTTAAAATCATATTTGTTTTCTTAATTGGCGAAATTACAAATGCAACATGAGCTTTTTCTAATGATTTAAGCATATCGCTTCTTTTCCAACTTGCGATATAATCTTTCATCTTTTTTACTCTTATTTTAAGCTCATCTATTTCTTTTTGGAAATCATTTTCTTTACTTCCTTTTGGCATTTCTTTTGAACTTATTTTTAATTCAACATTAACTTTTTCATATCCATTATTAGTTGAAGCAGCATATTCTAAAACTTTATCATTCTTTGTTTTAAAATTTTCTAAGGCTACTTCTTTTCTCATAATAAATCTTAACATGTTATCAATTAATGTATAAATAAATCTATTTTCATATGTATTAAAAGTTTCTTCATGATGTTCAATTAATATTTTTGACGGACGAACTTCATTAGTAACTTTGTCTATTTTTTCGATGAAGTGCGTATGTTTAGATAAGTCTTTTACACTTGCAACAGTGATTTTTCTTGCTTTTTCTATTTTTACTACTTCTTCTTCTTTAATAAGGGCTACTTTTGGGTTTCTAACAATATTATCAAGATATGGACAAGAGAATTCTATCTTATTTACCCAATCAAAAGACATAGAATCATTAGTAAGTTCAGATTTAAAAGACATATCTGAACTTACATTTTGCATAAACAATTCACTTTTTTCTGCTAATTTTTCGTCGCTAGCAATTTTTTTTGCTCTAGCCATATATAATCACCACTATCTATACTGACTTTTTAATTCTTTCTAAGTATTCAATACATTCTTTCATATTATCATCACCAAATTCTTTTTTCAAATAGGCAACGAATGGATCAATTTCATCACGAATTAATAATATATTTAATTGATCAAACTTACGGAAAATTTTCTTAGCTATAAAGTAATCAATACCATCAACTTCTTTACCGCCACAAGCAACATAGACTGGAACAAATGTATTTAGTTGTTTCATGATACGATTACCAAAAGCTACTCTAAAATGCTTAATTACATAATCGTCCATTACTTTAATTTTCTCTAAATTTTTATCAGAAATCTTTTTATTTGTAACTGCATCTGCAAACAATGACTCAAGATAACTTGAATTAATTTCCATTGCTTCTTGTTCTCTACATTTAAAAGGTTCTATTTTTGTATTAATATCAATTGGCATTGCACGGTCATAAACTTTATCAGTAACCATAAATGTAGAATCATCATTGTTAATTGTACCGATATACCATAAATTACCAGGCAATGTTAATTTACCCTCTTTTATACGAACTGGGTCATTAGGCCATGTATTTGTTACTAATTCAATAATCCATTCATCTCTAGAAGGCATTTCTAGGATGGATAACATTTCAGCAAAATAATATTCAACACGGGCAATGTTCATTTCATCTAGTATGATTGTATGAACATCATCATCAAGCCCAGAAACATATAATTCTGCTAATACATCTGTTTCATTAAACTTTTTTGTAAACTCATTGAAATAACCTAATAATTCAGTTTTATCACGCCATGAAGGCTCGACTGAAGCAATACAAGAATCATTCTTAACAAATTTTCCCCATGCATATGCAAGTGAAGTTTTACCAGTTCCAGATATACCTTGAAGAATTACTAACTTACCACAAGCTAATCCTGCAAAAAATGATCTTAAAAGTGATGCATCATAATATAAATGTAATTGACTTGCAGAATAACATTTGAAATCATCAATTAATTCATCTAAAGTAAAACTATTTCCATAATTTTTAATCTTAGATGCTTTATATTTTTGATCAATTTTATCAAGTTTAGGAAATCTGATGTCACCAGCATTTTCCTTCTTTTGATCTTCTTCTTTATTTTCATCATCTGCTTCTGGAGTTTCTTCATCATTTGGATTTAATCCTAATTGAGAAACTTTCATAGCCATTATTTCATTTTTTTCTTTCATTAGTTTTTTTACTTGACTATCCAAGTCAGATATTTCGTCTAATAAATCTTCTTTATTTAATTTATTTTTTCTAAATCTTATTAGTTTTTTAAAACCAGAAAAAAGAAGAAATGCAATTAAACCAAATATAATAACTAAAGTGGCTATTACTGAACCAACTAATAGCCACTCTGAGCCTTTAAAACTATCTTTATAACTATTTATTATTTTCATATATTCTTTGTAGTTAATCATCTGAGTTATGCCATTAATAAAACCTTTAATTATTAAAAGCATTCCATCAAAGAATATAGAAATGAATTCATAGAAAAATCTTAAAAAAGTATTCATTCTTGTTCCCCCCTGAAGTCTCCAACTTTATCAACTATATCTTCATAAATAACATTATCCAAAAGTTCTTCTGGTATATATGAAATTACACTTGCCATATTTGGAATTTTTTTATTAATAAATACATAATTGGCAATATATAAATCGCCGCGATTCTTTTCTTTAATTGTTGTTTCCTTGTTAAATACTAAAGCAAATTTATAACCCATCTTTCTAGTTTTCTTTAAGAATTGTTTATTTGCTAATAAATCTTCAAATGTTATCAAAATAATAACATTATCTTTAGCATATTTATCATCAATAACCCTTAATAGCTTCTCAAATTTTTTTTCTTTAGTGTATAAACTTTTTGGAATATATAAAACATACTTCTTATTAAAATTAGCTAGAACCATATCTTTTATTAATTGTATTGATAATAAATTTAGCAGTACTAACATTTTATCTTCAGCAACAATACCTTCAGTATAAGTTTTATCAATAACATAATCGCTATAAACTTTACTAAAAGAAATATTATGCTCAAGTGCTAAACCATACATGTCTTTCTTATTACTTAACTTATTAATTTTCAAATCAAACATATTAGTTTCTAACTTTTGCAAAAAGTAATCAAATGTATCATTATATTTTTTTTGAATTTGAACTATTTTAGCAACTATTTTGGCATCTTTGGCAGTATCCCAATTTTTACAAAATTTTGCAATTTCCTTTTTATAAAATTCGTTTCTAACTTTAGTTTCTTCTATTGAATCTTTTGCACTTTCTAAATTTGCAATTAATATAAATATGTTATTGTATGTATCAACAATTTCAGCATATTTTTTGTTACTACCCTTATATTTACTAACAAGTTCATTTGCAACATTAGTGATAACTTTCTTAATTTTTAAGACTGAACTCTTTCCTGTTGCTTCAATATCTTTATCACCAAAGTAATTATAATATTTAGCGTTGATGTAAGTATTTATAAATATATTTTTAACAGTTATTTCCTTAGTACGAATTTTTTCATCAACTAGAAGATCAATTAGCTCATTTACCTCTTCTTTTTTTATAAACATTGATGTATCAATAATATTTTTATGATTACCTAGTTTACTTTTTATCGATTCTAGATTAATTTTTGTAAGAGTTTCATTATCTTCAACTACAGGTTCTTCCTCTTTAGTTGAATCTTGTTCATCTTCTTTTTTTTTATTTTTATCTTTTTGTTCAGATACTTTCA
>Ga0172378_10006075_pt1 | contig 11285 bp, 9 predicted proteins | sample GrowelOW332metaG_FD_119755 | JGI IMG/M metagenome (GOLD analysis project Ga0172378, IMG submission 119755) | Groundwater microbial communities from an aquifer near a municipal landfill in Southern Ontario, Canada - Pumphouse #3_1 metaG | ecosystem: Environmental > Aquatic > Deep subsurface >... | reverse complement strand
TAAACATTCCCTCATGCTTCTTATTCTTCTTAAGTATGTAAGAAGAGAGTTCAAGAGAGTAAGAGATTAAATATCCTAAAAGAAATGAATCTGATAAAGCAAAAAAAGGATTAATTAGTAGGAGCAATAGTCCCGATACTTCCTTTGGGAACGGGACTTTTACTAGCCTGAAAAATCGAGAGAAGATTATCCTTAATATGCCAACTTTACCAAGAGAAAAAGGGATAAAGACAAGAGAAAAACAAGTCATTATCTTTTTGGCTTTCTCCTCCTTAACAAAATAACTTAGAACTCTCTCTCCAAAGCTTAAAAAGAAAGATAAATAAAGACCAGTTGAAGAGAAGAAATAAAGCACTCCAATTTCGCCCGCATCATTTAGAAAGGGATTCTTTGAATCGGTTTTACTAAATAAAAACGAGTCTAAAAATGCCTGAGTATCCTTTGAAAAATGGTTAAGGAAGTCCAATTCTTTTTCTCTTAACCTCAACGGCATTTTTAGACAATACTCGATTTTTTTGGGGTTAATGGCGTTATTGACGCCTTTCTTTTCTAAATATTCTACAAATGAAAACTTGCCCTCATAAGTAGTTTCCTTAACAGTAGAAACTGTTCCTTCAATACGTAAAATATCTCCAACTTCTCTGACGCTTTCTTTTTCATAAACGTAATAACGAACAGTTTTAGAGGAATAAAGGAAGTAATTCTTTTTAGTTTCAACAACCACTCCAATCTCATTAAAGCGTCCTACAGCGGGAGAGGGCTTGTAAGCAAAGAGGATGATTCCTATGCCTAAAATTCCTAGGAAAGGTAGTAAGCATCGCTTTTTGAATGATAAAAACAAGAAAAGTAACGAAAGAGGAAGGAGAAGAAAGAAAAGAGGCTCTCCAAAATAGAAGCTAAGAGAAGAGCCAATTATGAAACCTAGGAAAGCAAAGACCCAGGACCACCGTGACACATTAATCCCTTAAGCAAATATTCATTTTTACTTTTTCAAAGGTTGCTGGTCCGATGCCATCAACATTCTTGATTTCTTCAATGGCCTTAAACGTTCCATTCTTTTCGCGATGAGCCACAATAGCATTCGCCAAAGTCGTTCCGATTGTTTCTAGATTAGAAAGAGTAGCTTTATCGGCTGAATTAATATTGACCTTACTTAGTGGAGTAATCGCGCACGTATTCGAATTGTCGTAAAGAGGGGCGATATAGTAAGTCCCACCGCTTAATAAAGCATAATCAAGATTAAAACAACGACTATCGGCATTAGAGGTTGTTCCTCCTCCAGCTTCAATGAGATTCCTCAACTCACTCTTTAGAGGAAGCAAATATGTTCCAGGATGGGTGACTTCTCCTGTAATCGTTACATTAAGGTTACTTTCGTCCGTGATTGAGGACGTTGGATTATTTCCACCTCCACCTCCGGTTACGGATTTGATTGCGGAAAACGAAACAATAACAACGATGGTGACAACAATAGCGGCAAGAATAAGTTTAAACATAATTGACTCCTTTCACCCTAATGTAGAGGAGCAACGAAAAATAGTGCAAAAAAAGAGGGAATTGCTTCCCTCCTCAATTGCCTGATTTACTTATCCTTTTCGTTTTTGGCGTCAAGGATTGTGATTTCGTAAGGATCATCACACTCAACAAGGACTGTTTCGCCTTTAGCGTGTCCTAGTAAAGCTTTCCCTAAAGCGCTTTCGTTGCTAACAAGAGGAATTGGTTCAGCCATTGGATCAGCTTCAACTGTTCCAACGATTCTAACCTTCATTTCTTCCCCAGTGGCAACTTCAGTATAAGAAATTACATTACCAATGCTAGCTTTTTTGCCAGCCTTTGGGGCGGCGACAACCACAGCGATATCTTTGATATGCTCAATTTGGTTAATACGGGCTTCGATTTGGGCCTGTCTATTACGAGCAGCATCATAGTCGGCGTTTTCGCTAAGGTCACCTTGGGCTCTTGCGTTTTTGAGTTGTTCAATAACGTCAGGACGCTCAATGTCAATTAAACGACGATACTCAACTTCAAGTTTGTCGAGTCCGTCTTGTGTCATCTCAAGTTTTTCTTCTGCCATTTTTTATCTCCAAAATCCAATAGATTATAGAGGCTTTAAAGCCTAATAAACAAGGAACTTATTCTTCATCTTTCATTTTTGGGTCATTTTCATAGGTTGCAAGCATTTCGTCAGCCTCTTCAAACTCCTCATCACTAACGTCTGTAAGACTAGTTCCGTCCTCACTTCCCATAACAATCAACTCGTCAGGATTGCCTTCCTCATAGAGGAAATAATAATCCTTATTTCTTTCAGGATTATGGTAATAGAAAAGAATTTTGTAGGTGTCAGTCACCCCATCTTCCCTGGTGATTAACATAGTATTGTCTTGAATCTCGATCATAAGGATCCTCCATTTTTACTATTTATGTAGCTTTCTAGAATAACAACTGCAGCTTGTTGGTCAATAACCTTGTGTCGTTTCTTTCGAGAAATATCTGCTTCAAGAAGACGGCGGTTAGCCATAACTGTAGTTAGTCTTTCATCGACAAGACTCACTTGAATATTCGGCATCATCTCAAGTAGTTCTTTTTTAAAACGTTCGGCACTTTGGGCTCTTTCTCCCGCGCTGCCATCCATATTAAGGGGATACCCTAGAGCGACTTCGTCAATATTTTCACCCTGCATAACCTCATAAACATGAGCTAAGCATTGACGGTAGGCTCCCTCAACAAAACGGAAATTTTCCCGTCCGTGAGCAATGCCTAAAACGTCACTAACGGCGATACCGCAAGTTTTCGTACCTAGATCTAATGCGATGACTTTCTTCACTTAAAGCTTTCCTCTAGGATTTTGAATGATTCGTCAAGTCTGTCAAGGTTTTTTCCACTTCCGGAAGCCATCTCAGGTCTGCCACCTCCAGATCCTCCTAGAAGTTTAGAGAACTCTTTCATAACTTGTCCGGCACCCTTTTTCTTTAAAGCCTCACCGCCAACCCCGATTAGAAGAGGGAAAGAATTTTCTTCGACGCCAACTAAAGCGATAACGTAATTAGATAAACTACCCTTCAATGAATCAAGAAGATTGAGCAAATCACTTCTAGAAGCCCCGTTAACCTTCTTTTCCACAAAGGAAATGCCGTTAATGACCTTAACATCTTTTGCCATGTCTTTGGCCTTAGAGGCAGCTAGTTTATCTTTCAAAGACTTCAGTTCTTTTTCGCAAGCATCGACTCTTTCCTTTTCCAAAGCGAGCCGCTTTAGCAAATCAGTATCACTTGCTAAAAGCGATTCTTCAGCCGTCTCAAGAAGGAGCGTTCTCTTCTTAAGAGCCTCATAGGCTCCGATAGAGGTTAAGCCACTAATACGACGGACACCACTTGCGATAGCCTCTTCAGAAACAATGCTAAAGACACCAATATCTGAAGTTGAATTAACATGAGTCCCACCGCAAAATTCTTTGCTAAAGTCTCCAAAACTTACGACTCTAACAACACTTCCATACTTATCACCGAACTCCATCTCAGCGCCGAGCTTAACAGCTTCTTCTAACGAAGTCTCGACAACACTTTGAGGAATAGAAGCAGAAATCTTTTCGTTGACTAATCTTTCAATCTTATTTAGTTCTTCCTTGGTGAGTTTCCTTTGGGAGGAAAAATCAAAACGAAGGTATTCTTCATTAACAAAGCTTCCTTCTTGTCTTACGTGAGACCCTAAAACACTAGAAAGGGCCGCATGGAGAAGATGGGTAGCACTATGATTTCTCTCGATTAACTGTCTTCTATTTTCATCAATATGAAGAGTAACTTTTTGCCCTATTTTAAGAACCCCGAATTCCACTTCAATTTCATGAAGGTGAGCCCCGCTTGGTGTCTTCCCGCAATAGGTAACTAAAGCCTTAAAGCCATCAGAAGTAATGATTCCGGTATCACTTACTTGTCCACCCATTTCAGCATAGAATGGAGTCTTTTCAAAGACGGCTTCGCCTTTCTCATCGATACTTTCAACCTTCACTCCATTTTGGAAAAGACCAATAGTCGTGGTCAAACAAGTCGTTTCACCATATACGAAAGTTGAAGGAACCTTAAAGGCGAGTAGATCTTTTGATTGCTTGTGGAAAGACTCAATCTCCCCCCGGGCATTTCTCGCTCTCTCCTTTTGTTCTTCCATCTTTTCTTCAAAGCCATCCATATCTGCGATAACACCATTTTCCGCAGCAATTTCTTTCGTTAAGTCAGCCGGGAAACCATAGGTGTCATAGAGTTTAAAGACATCTTCTCCAGAGAGAGAAGTCTTTCCTACTAGCATCTTTTGAAGCATCTCTTCTCCAGATGTAAGAGTCTTAAGGAATTTCTCTTCTTCTCCTTTAACCATTGCAATACTCTCAGCGATATTATTTGATAGTTCCGGATAGAAAGAAGCGTAATTTTCCGCCACAACCGGAAGAAGTTTATGCATAAATGGTTCGTGAATACCAAGTTTTTGCCCATAACGCATCGCCCGGCGAATAATGCGGCGTAAGACATAACCACGTCCCTCATTTGAGAAACGTGCTCCGTCGTTTAAAGCAAAAGTTAAGCATCGGGCATGGTCAGCAATAACACGGAACGCCATAAGATTTTTTCCTTCATATGGCTGTCCGGAAATTTTCATTGCGCTTTCAATGATTGGCATAAATAAGTCAGTCTCAAAGTTAGTTTCAGTCTCTTGAAGGACACACGTGATTCTTTCTAAGCCGGCCCCAGTGTCAATATTCTTACTTGGCAACTCTTTGTAGTCTTCCCTTTTTACTCCGTTTACGGCGTTAAACTGAGAAAAAACAATACCCCAAATTTCAACAAAGCGATCGTTTTCCATATCTTCTTTAAGTAAACGAACGCCAATATGATTAGGATCATATTTTTCGCCTCGATCGAAGAAGACTTCGGTATTTGGACCACAAGGTCCTTCTCCGATTTGCCAATAGTTTCCTTCTAAGGGAATCAAGTGATCCTTTGTTACACCCGCTTCTTGCCAATATTGATAACTTTCTAAGTCACTAGGATTATATGTCATATAGAGCTTATCTTTAGGCATACCGAATCCTGTCTTTTCATCTGTTAAGATCTCAAAAGCCCAGAAGATAACTTCTTTACGGAAGTAATCCCCGATAGAAAAATTACCAAGCATTTCAAAGAATGTATGATGGCGAGCAGTATGGCCAACGTTTTCAATATCATTGGTCCTGATTGACTTTTGAACGTTAACAATCCTCCGGCAAGGTGGGATTTCAGACCCATCAAAATATTTCTTTAATCCTGTTACTCCAGCGTTAACCCAAAGAAGCGACTTATCGCCTTTAGGAATTAAACTAACACCAGGAATGTAATGATGCCCTTTTCCTTCAAAAAATTTGATCCATGTTTCGCGAACTTGGCTACCGGTAAGCTTATTCATGCTTTGCCCTCCATAAAAAAATAAAAACACCCATCGAAGGAACGGGGTTTCCCGCGGTACCATCCTTCTTCACCTAGGTGCTCTCGATACCCTACTTAACGCGCAGGACGGCGGCATTACCCGCAATAAAGGGAGTGGCATACCCATGGACCTTTACACTCTGCAGTCCTCTCTATAATGGGTTTAGCTCCGCGACTTGATTTTAGCACTACAAAACTATGTTTCATAGAGGTTAATCAAAAAGAAGAAAAGAAAGAATTTAGCTACTTTTTTGGGCAAAGGCAGTTTTGAAATACGGAAGATTTTTCTCGGATTCAGGATCAACAAGTTCAAGATCCTTCGAGTAATAAGTCGCTTGGTTTCTTCCGATGCCTTTAATTGACACTTCAGCGTCAATAGAGGCAATAGTAAAGTGAATCGTTCCCATGGTTCCATTCCAGAAGAAATAATCAACAGAGTTTTCATTTCCGTGAGCCTTCCCTGTATAAAAAGCTAACCTTGAAGCGATGGTATCATGAGGATGTTGTAGAATCCTATTAGCTTTTTTTGCCTGATTACCCTCCACCATTGCGCTGGAAGCCCAAGAATAAGAAGGTTTAAGGAAATCAAGTAAACCAGTAGTATTTGTCGTATTAGCGGCAGATCCGTGATGATTAGCTTTAAAGATAATTTCACTTCCGGCAGGAGAAAACCACGGTTCTCTTGAAGGAGTCATATTGAGTTTAGAAAAGGATAGTTCTACCTCTGAAGTAGCAAGATCTCCTAACGTTACAAAATCATATTTTCCAAAATGAATACTCATCGCAACGGAGTCCTTGTTTGGGTTGTCATTACTTCCAGAAGAACCAACGGAAGGGTATTTCCCTGTATCAAGGAATAGGACGAAAGCCAAAGGATCAATGGTGAACAATGCTCCTTGTTCCCCTTCACCTGCAGCAAGCAAAGATTGAACAGGATAATACTTGCCGCCCCTTTTGGTCCAGTAATCGCGGACGCCTTGTTCCCAAATGGTATGATAATCACCATAAGAAAATGAAACGCCATTATCAACAATAGTGCTAACCATTGTGATTCCTGCCTCTTGAAGAGTCCCGTCATGAAGACCGCCGTAATGGTCACCATGTTGGTGCGACAAAACAATCATATCTAAAACGTGGTCGCTTACTTTTTCCTTTAATAAAGCTATTAATCCATCACGATTTTCAGCAGGCGTGTAACTATTAATTTGAGGACCAGCGTCCACTAAAAGGTCAAAGGAATTATCTCCATAATGGTAATTGTAGAGAGTGCAGTCCCCATATTGCCCCGCCATTTCTAAGGCTGAGACTTCAAGCCAAGATTCATAAGTTGGCTTAGGAACATCAGGAAGAGAAATCCGTTCAGGATGAAGAGGAGTAGAAGATATCGAAGACGAAGAGGAGGAAATTGACGAGGAAGACGATGATGAAGACGATGAAGATCCAGGTTCACTGGATATGGAAGAGGAACTAGAAGAAGAAGGATTAGGAGAAACACAACTCGCTAATAGAAGAAGGAAACTTGGAACTAAGACGGCTAAAAATGGTTTTTTCATAATAATTCTCCTAAGCCAACGGCCAATATCTATTTGAATCGGTACTTGTATGTTTATAGGAACCTGCTTCGCCTTCGTCAACGTAACCATCTACTTGATTACCAACTGCATTAAACCAAGTAGAGTCTTTTAGGTAAGTACTATTATTTAGTCCACGCATTGAAACATCACCTTCCGTCGGACCACTAGAAGAAACAACAATCTCTCCATTTAGTGAGGAGAACGAACTTAAATTGCTAGGATCTCCTAAAGTCGTCGCCATAATTTTGTAGGTATAGGGAGCAATTGAATTAATCGTTCTTTGGCAGGGAAACGTATAGTCGTAAGTTGATTGAGAATATTCGTAATTACCAACAGCAGCTTGAATGCCAACATATGTTGGTGTAATTGTCGACATCAATGTAGGACAACTTGAAGTCTTTGAGCCATGATGGTCAGCCTTATAAAAGACACAATGTGACAATGCATTTTGCGCCACAACTCTTTTTTCTGATAGATCTTCGCAGTCTCCTAAAAAGAGATAATGATTATCGCCCTGAATAAAACGTAGACAGACTGAATAATCATTTTCACCACTGCTTGAATATGTTTCATAATAAGGATTATAGAGAATCTCCATCCATAAATTTTCTCCTAGAGAATACTTACGACAAGCTCCAGAAGTTCCGATAGAATCATTTGAATAGCATTCTAAGGCAGTGTAATGATTGGTTGTTCCCAAGGAAACCAATTCATCACGTTTGCTAACATAAGCTTGATAAGTTTGAGAAGTAGAATTTGTTTTTGGAAAATCAATAATCGTTCCAATATCAAAAGAAGAGAAAACGCCGTTCGAAGCAGCAAAGCCCGCAATATGGTCAAGGTGAGCATGAGTTGCCACGACGTATTCTAATTTACCGTCACTTGAACAAAGTTCCTTAATCCGAGGAACAATGGAAGAAACGGAATTACTCTTGCTTCCTGCATCAATAAGAATGTCGTTATCTCCCGCTTTAACAAAAATACAATCACCTGAATTGGCATTTCCCATCTCTAGCATGTGAATCTCGATGGGTGAAGTCTGGTTCGTAATTGACGATGAAACCGAACTTTCTTGTCCGCCGGTTCCGGCAATCCTAATAGCTATATCAGATAAATAAATCGTTTGGTTAGAACTAGTAACACTTATAGAAAATGAATCGATTGCCGTTCCTGAACAAGGAATTGAAATAGCAGTAAAATCAGCAAAATTCGCGCTGTTCAAAGATGTGTCAACCTGAGTTGACTCAGAATAAGTAGAAAAAGTAAAAGATGGTGAATTAGTAGAATACCGTCTAGCGTAGACAGTAAAAGATAAGACGCTAGTTAAAGGGAAAGAAAAGCGAATTTTTCCTTCTTTAGATGATCCGCCAATTTTAGCAGCATACTTACCAATAGTTGCATCGCTTTTTGAAGTAACATTAATGAAATTTGCTGTTGTGGTATCAAGCGCAGCAGCGATACCATCATAAGTAAGGTTTTCTTCCTTTATAGGAGTTGTCCCAGTGCCACCAAGTTCAGTTCCAAAATAAATACTCGCGCACTTAAAACCTCCAACGTCAGCCGTCAAAGGTTGAAATTGTAATGAGAATAAACCGACCATTCCGCTTATTGCGACAGCCACTGACGATAGAGCAATCAAAAAACTTTGTTTTCTCATGACCCTTAAAGATAAACAATCTTTATCAAAACTACAAACTTATTGACTCAAATTTCATCAAAATGTTACTTATAGAGGTTTTTCTTGATAAATTGTTAAGAAGAATTTGGTACTTAATGCCAAATTTCTTCGATTATGCCCCCGCCAAGCATTCTCTCTCCATCATAAATGGCCGCAATTTGTCCAGGAGTAACAGCCTTAACAGGGCTAACATAACGCAATAAAATACTGTCATTATCAAAAGACATCCAACAAGGGTTATCGCACTGACGATAACGGAACTTAACATTTACTAATCGTTCGCCTTCAAAGCGAGGTCCAACAAAATTGATATTAGAAAGACGACAAGAAGAACTCAATAAATGTTCGTCTTCATCACCATTACTGACAAAAAGAATATTATTTTGGACATCTTTTTGGCAGACAAACCAAGGATTACAAGCTTCGCCTTTAACTCCACCAATTCCTAAGCCGTGCCTCTGTCCTAACGTGTAATAAAGAACACCCATATGTTCACCTAGGATCTTATTGGTCTTGATATCGATAATCTTTCCTTTTTGAGCAGGGAAATAGTTATTAAGGAACTTCCTAAAATTTCTTTCTCCGATAAAGCAAACTCCAGTCGAGTCTTTCTTGTTCATAACGCTCTCAAGATCAAGAGTTTTGGCAATTGAACGGACTTCCGGCTTAGAAATATCCGCTAAAGGGAAAATACACGAAGAAATCTGTTCTTCGTTCAGTTGACACAAGAAATACGACTGATCCTTATTCTTATCATTAGCCTTATAGATATACTCAATGCCTTCATAGTTAGCTTTTTTGGCATAATGGCCCATTGAGATTTTGTCGAAGCCCTTCTCTTTAGCAAACTTAAGAAAAGAATCAAACTTAATATATTTATTACAGAAAACGTCAGGATTTGGAGTTCTTCCTCTTTCATATTCTTTTAGAAAATAGGAAAACACGTTATCCCAATATTCTTTGACAAAATCAACTCTAAGTAAGGGAATGCCTAAACGTTCCGCCACATCTTTAGCATCTTGATAATCTTTTTCTTGCGGACACTGATCATCGTTAACTGTGGGATTGCCAAGATAATCATTATTAGCCATAGCATCCCAGTTCCGCATGAAAGCTCCAGTTACTTCGTAGCCCTCTTTTAAAAGAAGGTAAGCAGCAACCGCGCTATCAACACCGCCGGATAATCCTAAAAGTACTTTCATTTTTTCTCCGGAAAAAGAGTATCGCTATCAAGCCATAAAGTAAAAGGGCCTTCATTACAAAGTTCAACCTTCATTTCAGCTCCAAAAATACCTTTTCCAATATTTCCGAAACGCTCTTCTAAAAGGTTATTCCAAATAGCAAAAAGTGGTTTTGATTTTTCCGGCCTCATCGCTTCGATAAAGGATGGACGATTTCCCTCAAGGCAAGACGCATATAAAGTAAATTGACTTACCGAAAGAACTTCCCCTCCAATATCTTTAAGACTCAAATTAGTTTTTCCGTTTTGATCAGGAAAGATCCTTAGTTTCGAAATTTTATCCGCCATCTTCGTTAAGTTGGTAATATCATCACCATCTCTAAATGCCGAAAAGATCAGAAAACCAGGACCGATGGAAGCAATAACCTTACCATCAACCTTGACATTCGAAAAAGAAACTTCCTGAATCAAAACTCTCATAATTATTTATGAATATAATCGTGAATAATTGGACGAACTTCGATGGAAGTATCGCTTAATTCAAACGAATCATGAATATCGCTATAAACCGTTTCGACTCCTACTTTATTAGTGTGAGCAAAAGCGAGAATTTCGCCCTTCTTAACAGCGTCTCCAACTTTCTTGCAAAGGACGATACCAGCAGACATATCAATAACATCATCCATAGTGGCTCTGCCCGCTCCAAGTTTCATGGCGCTTAAGCCAATTCCCATAGAGTCAATTCGTTTAACAAAACCAGCTTTTTCAGCAATGACTGGGGTAATAAACTTCGCAAGTTCAAATTTCTCAGGATGCTCAATGTAGGAAGCGTCTCCGCCTTGAGCCTTAAAAAGTGCAACGAGTTTCTTTAAACCGCTTTTATCTTCGATAGCTTTAGTAATTAAAGCCCGGCCTTCTTCATGGGTTTTAGCAATATGAGCTTGTTCGAGCATGATAGCGCCAGCTCCCGTAACCAATTCAACAAGATCACTAGGCCCATTTCCGTTTAAGGTTGCAATAGCTTCTTTGACTTCCAAAGAATTGCCAACTGCCAATCCTAAAGGCTCGTCCATATCAGTCAATATAGCTCTTGTGTCACGATTGAGAGAATCACCAATCTCAACCATGGTTTCCGCTAATTCTTTCGCTCTCTCGATAGTTTTCATAAAAGCGCCACTACCAAACTTAACGTCTAGAAGAATCGCATCACTTCCGCTTGCGAGTTTCTTCGACATAATGGAAGAAGCAATTAAAGGAATACTTTCGACTGTCCCAGTGACATCTCTTAAGGCATAAAGTTTCTTATCGGCTGGATCAATATCGGCAGTTTGTCCCATAATAGCTAAACCGATTTCATTAACTTGTTTCTTAAAAGCTTCTTCAGTTAAGGAAATACTCATACCTGG
>Ga0172378_10006074_pt1 | contig 11286 bp, 19 predicted proteins | sample GrowelOW332metaG_FD_119755 | JGI IMG/M metagenome (GOLD analysis project Ga0172378, IMG submission 119755) | Groundwater microbial communities from an aquifer near a municipal landfill in Southern Ontario, Canada - Pumphouse #3_1 metaG | ecosystem: Environmental > Aquatic > Deep subsurface >... | reverse complement strand
GGATCAGTCATTTTTGTGATAAGAACTTCTCCCTCTTTAAAATCTTTCATGTCTTTAGGGTCAAGAATAACTCTTACTTTTCCTGTTCCAATCTTATTACCAATCGCTACTCCATATAATGCTGGGTCTTGTGGGGAATCAATCATATATTCTGTATAAAAATGACCCGATTCGTTAGAATGAACTGTTTCTGGTCTAGATTGAACAATAAAAAGCTTACCCGTCTTTCCATCTTTGGCCCATTCAATATCTTGAGCATTGCCATAATGGTTTTCAATAGCACAACCCCATTTAGCCAAAGTAATTACTTCTTCGTCGGTAATAGACATGATGCTATGATCTTTCTTTGGAACAGCAACTTCTTTTAGTCCTCCTTTTGGTGAGTAAATTAACTTTCTATTCTTTCTTCCCAAGCTTTTAGAAATAATTGACTTATAGCCATCAGTTAAAGTGTTCTTAAAAACAAAGAATTTGTCCGGAGTTATTCGTCCTTTTACAATCAATTCTCCCACCCCCCAAATAGAATTAATAACAACCGACTTATCAAATCCAGTCTCAGTATCAATAGTAAACATAATACCTGAAGAAGCTAAATCTGACCTAACCATCTTTTGAATACAAACCGATAAATATACTTCTAATTGCTTAAAGCCTTTTTCCCTCCTATAGGAAATAGCTCTGTCTGTAAACAAAGAAGAGAAACAACTCTTAACAGATTTTAGTAATTGCTTTTCTCCAGATACGTTTAAATAAGATTCATGTTGCCCCGCAAAAGAAGCATCTGGTAAATCTTCTGCAGTAGCTTAAGACCTCACAGCAACATCTGTATTTTTACCGTATTCTTTTTCAAGTTTTTTATAAGCTATGATAATTTCTTTTTCTAAATCTTCTGGAAATTTTCCCGAAGAAATCCATTTTCGAGCAAGTCTTCCAGCCTTTTGAACATTTTCAAGCTTCTTTAAATCTAAGTTCTTAAAAAGCTTTTCAAGCTTAGTGTCAATTTTATTATAACTAATAAAATAACGATAAGCTTCTGCCGTTGTAGCAAAACCATTAGGAATATTTATTCCTTTTTGAGTTAATAAAGAATACATCTCTCCAAGAGAAGCATTCTTTCCTCCAACTTTAGCAACATCAACTTTTCTTATTTCGGAAAACCAAAGGACTTTTTCATTTTTCATATTATGTTTTAATTAAATGGATTATTATCTTTAAATATAACGTATAAACCTATCAAAAGGAATAATATGATAAAAGCCACATTAATCCAAAAAACAGACAAACACCCTTTTTTATTTTTCATAAGTTAAATTTTTTATTACTTTTGTTGCTCTTTTGATTTCTTCAACGTTCGGGATTTTATTTTTCTCAAGCATATCAATAGCTTTCTTAAAAAAATCACCCCCCACAAAAGAACAAATGATTGGTTTATTATATTTCTTTCTCAATTTTATTATAATTTTAGCAGTTTTTTCTGGTTCTGTCATCATCTGCATTCCTTGAATAATAAATAATGTATGTATGTTTTTTTGTTGCAATAAAGCTTCCATAGCAATTTCATATCTATCAGCCAACGCGTCCCCCAAAACGTCTAAAGGATTGTTTTTAGTTTTTACTTTTTCTAAAGCTTCAAGCTTACTCAAGGTTTCTTTTTTTAATTTAGGTATTTTAACACCATCTAAATCCAAATAATCTACCGCTAAAACCCCAAACCCTCCACCATTAGTAATAATACCTACTCCATTTTGAGAACGATTATAAAAAGAAAGAGCTTTTGATGTGTTAAGTAGTTCCTCTAAAGAATCAACTTCTATAATTCCTGCTTGTTTGAAAACAGAACTATATATTTTACTATTTCCTGCAAGCGAACCAGTATGAGTTAAAGCAGCAGATTTTCCTGATTCAGTCTTGCCTGATTTTAAAACAACAATTGGTTTGATTTTAGAAACTCGAGAAGCAACCTCTAAAAACTTTCTTCCATTCTTATTAATTCCCTCTAAATACATCATAATAACCTTAGTCTCTTTATCGGTAGCTAAATATTCTAAATAATCTGACAAATCAACTCCTGCCTCATTTCCATAAGAAACAATTTTCGAAAAGCCGTAGCTTTTGTTTTTAGAAATATCAATAATAGCGTCTAGAATAGCTCCTGATTGAGATAAGAGAGCAATATTACCTTTACTAGGTGTTAATGGAGCGAAAGAAGCGTTTAAATTATCTTTTGTATTAATTATACCCAAACAATTTGGTCCGATAAGCTCCATATTTCCTTCTTGGGCTATCTTTCTTAGATTCACCTCTTCTTCCGTATTACCAACCTCAGAAAAACCCGCAGAAATAACAATTATTCCTTTTACTTTTTTTTCTACACATTGACTAGCTACAAAATTAACAATCTTTCCTGGAACAGCAATAATTGCTAAATCTACGCCTTCTTTAATTTCTAAAACAGAAGAATAGGTTTTCTTTCCAAATACCTTTTTGGAATTAGGATTAACAAAAAAGATCTTCTTTTTACTTTTAAGTAAATTAGAGGCAATTCCACTACCTACTGTTTTAGGTTCATTAGAGGCTCCGATAAGAGCAACTGATTTAGGATTGAAAATATATTTAAGCATTTTATTTTTTAATTATTAAAAGATCAGCGATATTAATTTCTGTATCACTTACAAACACAGGGTTAAAATCAAGAGAGTGAACATCCTCTTCTTTAATTATTAGATTAGATAGATTTAAAAGCAATTCAATTAATTTTTCTAAATCAACTTCTTTACTTCCTCTAAAATCTAGCAAAGTTTTAAATCCTTTAAGTTCCTCGAGCATAGCTAAGGCGTCCTTTTTATCAATCGGACAAACCCTAAAACTAACATCATTTAAAACTTCAACAAAAATTCCTCCCAATCCAACCATAATAACTGGACCAAAAGTTTGATCGTAATTAAGACCAATTACAAGCTCTTTTCCCTTAAATTGCTTTTGAACTAAAATACCCTCTTTATCTTTAAATTTTTTATCCAAAGCATTAAAAACTTCTTTAAATTCTTTTTCGTCTTTAATATTTACTATAACAGCATTCTGTTCTGTGCTATGAATTATTTTTTCTCCAGAAACTTTTAAAACAACTGGAAAACCAATTTTTTTAGCATAAATAAGAGCTTCTTTCTCTTCGGTAAATAATTCCGTTCCCCTAACAGTTATATTATATTTCTTAAGCAAATTTCTTGTTTCTATAAAACTTAAAACTTTCATTTTATTATATTTAAAAATTCTTTTTTATTAATCGACGCCCCTCCAACCAAAACTCCATCTGTAATACTAAGAATCTGTTTTGCATTTTTGCTATTAACACTTCCACCGTATAAAACAGAACTTTCTTTTACTATTTTTTTAATAAAGTTATAACTATCTAAGATATCTTCATTTTTACAAGTTTTTCCAGTCCCAATAGCCCAAATAGGTTCATAAGCGATAATTACTGATCCCTTAATTCCCTTCAAACATTCCTTGAGTTGATTTTTTAAAACTTCCTCTTTGTTTTCTCCCAGCTTTTCTCCAATACATAAAACAGGTTTTAATTTATTTTCTAAACAAATCTTTATCTTTTTATTAATCTCTTCATTATTCTCTTTTTGATATTCTCTTCTCTCAGAATGTCCTAGAATAACATATTTACAACCTAGATCTTTTAACATCTTAGGAGAAACTTCTCCTGTATAAGCTCCTTCATTTTTCAAAAAACAATTTTGAGCTCCAAGAATATAGTTCTCTCCCTTTTCTAAAAAACAGAAAGGAGGACATAAAATAACTAAATTTTTTGTTTTAATATCAAAAGCCTTAAAAAGATCTGAAGCCTTCTTTTTTGAAGAAGGATTCATTTTAAAATTTCCTATAATAATTTTTTTCATATAGCTATGTTAATAACACCTAAAGTTGCTAATACAATTAAAATCGCTGCGATAGTATTTCCTGTAATAATTAAAAATATAGTTCTTTTAAACGGAACTTGAAAAAGATATGCGCAAACAGAAGCCGTCCAAGTTCCAGCAAAAGGAAAAGGTAAAACTACGATTATAAAAAGAGCTAAATCCCTATAAGTTTCAAAACTTTTAACATTTTTCATTCTTGTTCTCTCTAAAAACCAAGTAATTGTTTTTTTGAAAAATTGAGAATGATCAGAAAGGAAATTAACAATTATTTCCATGAAATTTAAAACAAAAAAAGGAATTAAAGAATTTCCTAATAATGAAACTATAAACACCTGCCATAGGGGTAATTTAAAAAGAGCTATTCCCATTGGAATAGAGCCAGACAATTCACATATCGGCATCATCGAGAATAAAAAAACTTGAAATAAATCATTCATATTTGTATATTATAACACACAATAAAAAAAAATCTACTTCTATTTATTTTGTTAAAACTATTGATCCATCTTCGACAACAGCAATCATATCCTCATAATGAGCAGCTAAAGAATTGTCTCTAGTGACATAGGTTTGTCTATTTTTAGCTAATTTAATATCGTCATCACCAAGAGCAAGCATTGGTTCGATGCAAATAACCATTCCTGGTATTAATTTAAGTCCTTTATGCCTTTCTCCATAATTTAAAACATCAGGACTCTCGTGAAGGTTTTTTCCTATCCCATGACCACATAATCCTTTAATAACAAAAAAGCCCTGCTTCTCAGCATACCTCTGCATAGTTTCTCCTAAGTCTCCAAGAGTAATACCTGGCCTTACTTTTTTAATTCCAATCTTAAGCATTTTTCTAGTAGCAGTTAAAAGTCTTTTTGTTTCCAAATCAACCTCTCCCACAGCATAAGTTCTAGCCATATCAGTATGAAATCCATTCAAAAGATTGGGATATTTTTTTCTATCAAAATCTTTTCCTAAAAATTTTTCTGGCTTAAAAAAAATACCAAAATCAATGGTAAAAATATCTCCGTTTTTCAATTCCCTATCCCCAGGTATTCCATGAACTATCTCATCATTAAGAGAAGCACAAACCGAATAAGGGAATCCTCCAACTCCCTTAAAGCTAGCTTTGCCACCCTCTCTTTGAATAATTCTTTCGGCCGCTTTTTCTATTTCAATTGTTTTTGTGCCCGGACTAACAAGTAGACTTAATTCATCGATAACTTCTTTTAGGATGTGTCCACCCATAGCCATCAGCGCAATCTCCTCTCTTGTTTTTACTGTAATCATAATCCTAATTTTTGGATAATTTCACTATAAACTTCTTCTACGGATTGTTCTCCGTTTATTTTAACCAATTTTCCTTTTTCTTCATAGTAATCAAGAACAGGAACTACCTCGTCTTTAAACCAACCCAATCTCTTTTTTAAAGCCTCTACTTCATCATCCTCTCTTCCTTCTATCTTAGCTCTTTCGGCAATCCTTTTAACAGCTTCTTCGTCAGAAATATCGATTAAAATTACTTTTAAATCATTATCCCAATCATACCATGAAACGGCTTCGTCTAAAAGTTTTGCCTCTAAAATTTTTCTAGGAGAACCATCAAATAAAATACCTTTAACATTTTCTATACTTTTTATTCTCTCTAATTCTTTCATCCAAAGAGAAAATATAACAGGAGTTAAAACTAAACCTCCGTTATCAATACACTCTGCAATTTTTTTTCCAGTAAAATCTGCTTGTTGCTTTCTAGCTCTAAGCATTTCTCCACTACCAAGATATTCTAAACCTAATCTTTCTCTAATAAGGCTAACTTGAGTTCCTTTTCCAGCACCAGCCTTACCTAAAACACATACTATTAATGGTTTATTGTTCATAAAAAAATAAAACTTGTTAAGGGATCTTACCACCACAAACAAGTCATTAGCAACTAATTATTTAATACTTAATCATTATACTCACGCATTTCTAGCTGAGCATCAATTTGTCTTGAAGTTTCTAAAATAACACTAACAATAATCAATAAAGATGTACCTCCAATCATAAATGAAAACTGTTGTACTCCTGTAACAGATTCAACAATTAAAGGCATAATCGCTACCGCACCCAAGAAAGATGCTCCGATAATAAGAAGTCTGTTTAAAATAGTTTTTATAAAATCTTCGGTAGGTTGTCCTGGTCTAACTCCTGGAATAAATCCACCCATTTTTTGAAGGTTTGAAGAAACGTTCTTTGGGTCAAAAGTAACAGCAGTATAAACAAAAGTAAATAAAAATACTAATACAAAATACAAACCTCCGTAAATCCAATTATTAGATAGTAAATTACTTAAAAAATCTATATGCAAGAAAGTTCCGATCATGTTTGGAAGCATTAATAAAGAAATCGCAAAAATAATTGGAATAACTCCTGATGGGTTTAGTGACATTGGTAAATAAGTAGAAACACCTCCATACATCTTATTTCCCCTAATTCTCTTTGCGTAAGAAACAGGTATATTTCTTCTTCCTTCGTTAACCATAATAACTGCTGCAATAATTAATATCGAAACAACAATAAAAGAAATATAAGAAATTAATTGACTTGGATCATAAGTATAAATTGCTTGTTTAATATTACTTGGAACATCAGCCACAATACCCGCAAAAATCAATAAAGAAACTCCGTTTCCAATTCCTTTCTCTGAAATCAACTCTCCAATCCACATCAAAACAACAGTACCGGCAGTAATGGCAATAATTGATGTTATAAGCCCAAAAATACTCATTCCCACGATTAATCCTTGACCACTTAAGAACATTATCATTGCATAACTTTGTAGGGCTGCAAAAATTGGTGTTGCTAATCTAGCATACTGATTAAATTTTTGCCTTCCTTGCTCCCCTTCTTCTTTATATAATTTTTCCAATTTAGGAATAATCATAGTTAATAGTTGGAAAATAATAGTCGCTGTAATATATGGTCCTAAACCAAGCATTACAATAGAAACTTTATCTAACGCTCCTCCAGTAAATAAGTTTAACATTCCGAAAAATTCATTCATAGCAAAAAATTGCTGAATGCTTGTTATGTCAATTCCTGGTATTGGAATGTTAGCCATCAATCTGAAGACCGCAAACATAGCTAAAACGAAAAGAATCTTTCTTCTTAATTCCTTTGTTTTCAAAATTTGAGCTACTTTATTAAACATATTATTTTATTTCTCCTTGTTTAGCTTCGATAACTTCTCTAGCTTTTTTAGAAACCGTACAACCTTCAATGATCAAAGATTTTGTTAAGTCTCCACTTCCCAAAATTTTTACATTCAATCTTTTTTCTGTAATTAAGTTTTTCTCCTTTAAAGTTTTTGGAGAAACTGTTTGCCCTGATTCAAAATTCTTCTCTAAATCAGATAAATTAAAACCAATAGCTTTTTCTTTAAGTGTGTTAAATCTGTATCCTCTTAATTTGTGATACTTCTTAAGCCATTCTCGAATCATAGGTTGAAATCTTGTACCAGCTCTAGACTTTTGCCCCTTCATTCCTCTTCCAGAATAAGTGCCCTTCTTTCCTCCTCTTCCAACTCTTTTAACTCTTTTGAAACTTGTTTTTGGTTTTAATTCGTGTAATTGCATAATCTCTTTTTTATATCTGGCGGGCTAAAAGCTCAAAAGCCTTTATTGTTGCCTTGGCATTATTTAATTTATTTTTAGTTCTACTCAATACTTTTGATGAAACATCCTGAATTCCTGCAAGCTGACATAAAGTTCTTACTGCTCCTCCAGCCATAAGACCTTTTCCTTTCTTTTGTGGTTTAAGTAAAATAACTGATGGTCCAAATTTTGCTTCCACTTCGTGATCAATACCTCCTTCTTTATTTATTGGAACAATCATTAAATTCTTTTTAGCTACTTTAGTAGCCTTATCAATTGCTTGACTTACATCTAATCCTTTTGAAACCCCTAAACCTATTTTTCCTTTTCTATCTCCAACAACAATAATAGCTCTAAAACGAAGCTGTTTTCCTCCAGCAGTAACTCTAGTAACCCTAGTTAGATCTAATAATTTTGATTCAAACTCGTCTTGAGGTTTATTAAATTGTCTTTTTTGATCTTTCATCATAATTTCTTAGAATTTTAACCCACTTTTTCTTGCAGCTTCTGCAAGTGCTTTTACTCTTCCGTGATATTTGTATCCTCCTCTGTCGAACACAACTTTATCTATTTTTTTTGCTTTTGCTTCTTTAGCAATAGCGTCTCCAACTTTTTCTGCTCTCTCAGTTTTAGTTCCCTTTAAATCAATATCTTTTGTAGAAATTAAAGTTTTTCCTTCTCTATCATTAATCAAAGTAGCAGAAATGTGCTTATTTGATCTTGAAACAAGTAATCTGGGTCTTTCTTCTGTTCCTGAAATTCTACTCCTTATTTTGTTGTGTCTTTTGACTCTTTTTGTTATATCCATATTTTTAAAGTTTAACTACCTGCAGCTTTTTTACCTAACTTCTTTCTTACAACCTCCCCTTGATATCTAATTCCCTTTCCTTTATAAGGTTCTGGTTTTCTTACCTCTCTAATAGTAGCTGCTGTTTGACCAACTAATGCTCTATCAATTCCGGTAATTGTAATGTTTGTTTTTTCTGCGGTAAAAGTAATTCCTTTAGGAGCAGGAAACTTAACTTGATGGCTAAAACCAATATCTAGAACTAATTCTGTTCCTTGAACATTAGCTTTGTATCCAACTCCAATTAATTCTAACTTCTTTTCAAATCCCTCAGTAACTCCTTTAACCATATTTTGAACAAGAGCTCTTTGAAGTCCCCAAAGGGCAATAGTTCTCTTGTCTTCTTTTTGTGGAGTAAAAATAATCTCATCGTTTTCAACCTTAGAATCAATTAATTCAACCAAAGGTTTTACTAATTCCCCTTTTGGTCCCTTAACTGAAATCATTCCATTTTCAATCTTAACCTCAACTCCTTTTTCGATTTTAACTGGTTTTTTTCCTATTCTTGACATATTATTACCAAATTTCACAAATTATCTCACCTCCAACTTTATTCCTTCTAGCCTCCTTATTTGTCATCAAACCTTTAGAGGTTGAAACAATAGAGAATCCATATCCTGACTTAACCGGTTTTATATCTGAAGATGTCTTATAAATTCTTTGACCTTGCTTTGAAACCTTTCTAACTTTTGAAATCATTGGAATACCATCTTCTCTATACTTCAAATCAATTAAGATTTTCTTGTTAGGCACTCTTCCCTTTTTTTCAATATTCAAAAGATAGCCTTCTCTTTTAAGAAGTTCTACTATTTTGAAATTAAATTCAGAATAAGGAACACTGATTTGTTTTTTTGAAACAACCTGTGCGTTATTTATTGTTGTTAACATGTCTGCTACTCTGTCCATAATATTTAAAAATTACCAACTACTCTTTTTAACTCCTGGAATCTCTCCTTTATTAGCCATCTCTCTGAAACAAATTCTGCATAATCCAAACTTTCTAATAAAAGCTCTATTTTTTCCACAACTAAAGCATCTTCTAGTGACTCTTGTAGAAAATTTAGGTTTTTTTTCTGATTTTGCTATTGATGATTTCTTTGCCATAAACTATATTTAACTTTTTTTAAATGGAAAGTCAAGTAAAGTAAACAATTCTTGAGCTTCTTCTCTTGTCTGTGCTGATGAAACAACTGTAATCTGAAGTCCGAAAAGATAATTAGCCTTTTCTGGAGAAATTTCTGGAAAAGCAATATGTTCCTTCATTCCAATATTTAAATTACCATTAGTATCTAGTGCACTCAATTTTATTCCTTTAAAGTCTCTTGTTCTTGGTAATACGATATTAATTAACTTGTCTAAAAAGTTATACATTTTCTTTCCTCTAAGTGTAACCTTAGCTCCGATAACATTTCCCTCTCTTGTTTTAAAAGAAGATATTGATTTTTTAGCTTCTGTCAAAACAGGCTTTTGTCCTGCAAACTCTGCTATTTGAGCAAGTATATATTGTTCAAACTTCTTTTTTTCGTCATTTGTTTTTGGGATGATAATTTTACCAAAACCAGTGTTGATCACAACCTTTTCTATTTTTGGTACAGCCATTACATTCTTGTAAGAAAACTTTTTCATCATCTCACTTTTCGCCTGATTTTGATATTTTTCTTTAATAATCATATTTCTTTGTTACACTTTTTACAAACCCTCTTCTTTGTATTGTCTTTTGAAAATACGTAAGACACTCTTGTTTTTTTAGAACATTTTGGACAAATTAATTCTACGTTTGAAACATCAATAGGTCTTTCTTTCTCAATAATCTGACCTTTTTGTCCTTGTCCTTTTGGACGAAGATGTTTCTTTATAATTGCTACTTTTTCTACCACAACCTTACCCTCTTTTGGAAGCGCTTTTATAACCTGGCCTTTCTTATCTTTATAATTTCCAGCAATAATAATAACTTGATCTCCTTTTTTAATATTCATATTTTTATACTAATTCTTTAGTCATTGTTGATATCTTCTCAAAGCCTTTCTCTCTAACCTCTCTAGCAACTGGTCCTAAAATTCTAGTTCCTTTTGGCTCTTTTGTTTTTGCATCTAAAATTACAACAGCATTATCATCAAATCTAATGTATGATCCATCAACTCTTTTCATTGGTTGTTTTTGTCTAATAATAACAGCTCTAACAACTTGATGTCTCTTAACAATCTTTCTTGGTTCTGCTTTTTTAACAGTGCAAACTATAATATCTCCTAATTGAGCATATCTTCTTCTTGATCCTCCAATTGGTCTAATACATAAAACCTCTTTTGCCCCTGAATTGTCTGCTACTTTTAGCCTTGATTCTGGTTGTATCATATTTTTATATCTTTACTATTACTTCCCACTTCTTATCTTTTGAAATAGGAGCACATTCTCTAATAACAACAGCGTCCCCTTCCTTTAAATCCATCTTCTCGTTGTGAGCCTTGTAATTCTTATGACTTTTTATTCTCTTCAAATACTTTGAATGTTCTTTTAATGTCTCAACACTAACTACAACAGTTTTCTGCATCTTAGCTGAAACGATTTTTCCTGTTAATTCTCTTTTTGGCATATTATTTAGTATTTAATATAGTTAATATCTTCGCAATTGTTTTCTTAATCTCATTTAACTCCTTAACATTCTTAACCTTTGAAGTAGCCAAATCCATCCTCATTTCTTGTGCCTTTTTTCTGTTCTCATCCAAACTCTTAACCAATTCTTCTTTACTTAATTTTTTTAGTTCTTGAGTTTTCATATCTCTTTTTTAATAAATTTAACTTTAACAGGAAGCTTATCTCCACACTTTCTAAAAGCTTCTCTTACTTCTGCCTCTGAAACTCCTTCCATTTCAAATAAAACTCTTCCTGG